>Ga0114996_10002238_pt1 | contig 25167 bp, 11 predicted proteins | sample ArcticOcean_MG_C_4_FD_87039 | JGI IMG/M metagenome (GOLD analysis project Ga0114996, IMG submission 87039) | Marine microbial communities from western Arctic Ocean - ArcticOcean_MG_CB4_134 | ecosystem: Environmental > Aquatic > Marine > Oceanic | place: Arctic Ocean: Canada Basin | collected... | reverse complement strand
GACCGCGGCCGCGACCGCACTCTGGCTGGCCGATTCCGGTTGGAATACCCTGCTCGTCTCCAGCGACCCCGCGCACAGCACCAGTGATGCGCTCGGCATCCAACTCAGCGGTGACCCCGAATCTGTCGAAGATGATGGAGGTCAGCGTCGGTTCAAGCACCCCGATTGCACGGCGAATCCGCGCTATGTCGACGGCATCCTCACCGTTCACATCTCATTCTGAGGTTCGTCCTCGACCGAGAAATCGAGTTCGTGTCTGCGCGTTCGAATGAAGGCGAGCAGAACGCCGAGTACTACGATGAGCAGCGCGATTTGCACCAGCGGGTCCGAGATTAGCGAACCGATACCCGCATTCTCATCATCTTCGGCAGGTGTGGTCGGCTCGGGCTCCGGCTCGGGTTCTTCGGCCCCTTCGAGAGCGGGAATCTCGAGTTCGGCCAAGGTGGTCGAGTTCCCATTGCCCGCGGCATCGGCCACCGAGATCGTGATCGTGCAGATGTCGGGTCCCATCACAGCGAATTGGAGTTCGTGATTGCGTCTGAGCGCCACCTCATCACCCAAGACATCCTCGCCACAGTCAAGGGAGAGCAACTCGGTCGCGAACTCACTGGTGTACCAGGTCACGACCACCGTGTTGTCCTCGAGCACGACCGCTTGCGCATTGAGGATCTCTGGTGGAGCCCCATCGATTTCGGCGCTGGTGGTGAATGAAAGTGTGACCGAATCCGCTTCATCGACTGAGATGACACACTCAACACTGCTGTTGCTTGCCAGTCCACTGATCTGAATGGTCCGCGTGAGTCCTCCGGCTGGAACCTCTTCCACCAATTGACCACAGGTGACATTGGCCGCACCTTCGCGGGTGGTCGACCATTCGAGGATCGCTGTGGTTGCGGTGGTCGCGACCACCTTCGCGCCGAAGATCTGTTGGGCGACTTCGGGTAATTCGATACCTGTGAGGACAGCGAATTCCTGTGCATCGACGTCGTAATTCGATAGCATCGCGGCCTGCGTGTCATCCTCGAGCGCCATGTCGACGATGTTGGGGTCGTAATCGCGGCCGTCAACGGTATTCGGGTCGGCTCCGCCACCCAGTCTCCAAGTGGCGGGCTGGGCGTTGAATTCACGCCATTTCCCTGGGCCGAAACCGTCCTGAGAGCCGGCGACGATGACGAATCTGTAATTCGGTACATCGTTGCCGATGACGCTCTTCGAAACGGTGATCGTGATCGTCTTGGTCTCGGTCGAACCGCTGACCTCGATGCCCTTCGCACTGGTCTCGCCGGTCTGGGCATCGACTGACTTCACCGCGCCCGGCTCGCCGGTCGCGCTGATTGCGACCTCCCAGGCCCAGTCGGTATGGATGACCGCACTCGCGCCTTCGAGCATGTCGGTCTCGCCCCACATCGTCGCGCCCTGATCGACGTAGATCTGCACGATCTGATGGCTGAAGCCGTTGGAAAGGCCCCAATAATCCGTCATCTCAGCAAACGTGAGTTCGAAGCGAGCATTCCAGGCACTCTGGCTGATTTTGAGGTGGGTGATGTCGAACAGCCCTTGGCCAGGTGCGAAGTCACCCGCGGTCGGATAGATGCCGCGCTCATCGCCGACCGCATCATCGATGTCGAGCAGTGTCACCCAATCCTCGAGATCGGGCATAATCATCTCCGCCGGTGCCGGCGGCGCAATCTCGGCATCCGGACCATCGACCCATGACGTCACGACCTTGACCCGGGTCGAGTACCTCGGCGCAAGACCCAATTCAGACCATGGAATCTTGAACTCGAAGACATCGAGCAGCGCGGTATCACCGAGATTGGATTGGCTGACGAGGTTCCAGCGCTCCTGTCCACCGACCGTGCCTTGGGCGGCGAACAAGTCGTATTTGGCCTGACCATCTTCTCGAAGTTGATCGAAGTTGAACGCGACCATGTGCTTGGCGGGGAACCCAATGATTGTATTGCCGTAATAGGTTCTGTAATTGGTTTCTACCTCATTGAAATTGACCGCATTCGGCTGCATGAAGTAGATCGAGACGTCTGTCTCACTACTGTCCTCTGGGATCTCGGCCAGATCAATGCGCACATAGATGCTGGAAGCATCATAGCCGAGTTGGAAGGATTCGATATCGAGGAGGCCCCCATCGATGCTATCCGCATCATACTTCGCCGCTCCATCCCATTCCCCGGGCAGCGCGATGCCATCGATCATCGGCTCGATCACACCCCCATAGGGAATCGACGGCAATGCTGGGCTGGTCCAAAGGTCCTGAAGGTAGGGCGGCAGGTCGAGATTCACCGCGCGATAGATGTTGGAGAGGTGGACCTTGAACAGCGTGTCCCACAACTCGTCATAGCCGCTGTCCTGGTCCAATCCATACCACCAGTACCAATCACTGCCTTCGGCGATGTACAGACTCTCCCAGGCGTCCTCAAGGCCCGAGTGGCTTGGGTTGTCCGCTTCGAAAGAGACCAGCGCCTGGCGGGCCTCGATCAGTCGCTGCCAGCCGAGGCTCTCCTCGGCCTCACCCGCCCAGGTCGACAGGGTGCCATCCACCCATGAACCGGTGCCGATCTCGGTGATCTCGGGTAGGGTGCGATTCACTGCGAGGAACTCACCCGGGGTGGTCGTGACGATGGTCGGGTGGGTTGCAAGCCGTCCGAACCACTCCTCGGTGAAGGGTCGGCCGTTGTCGTTGTGCTGGAACTCGGACATGAACATCCAATTCTCGCCATCCATGCTGACCGTCAACAGGTGATCGCTGGGGTCATCTCCGGCGTCGAGGATCTGTTGTCGAACATCGTCGACATAGGCGATGAAATCCGAGACCGCAGCCTCTGGAGTCATCGACCCGTATTGCCAGGCGACTCGGTCACTGATCACACGGTCGCGGAACACCACAGACACATCGCCAACCTGCCAGGGCATGGCGAGATTCCTCGCATCATCGGTATCGATGAAATTTCCATTCACATCTCTGGATTTGGACAGAATCTCCTCATCGGTCACCATCCATTCGATGCCGACATCCGCCACCGGTTGGACCATGGCTGGACTGACGGCCCCTTCGGAAGGCCACATGCCGACAGGTCGGAAGCCCATCTGTGATTCGAACAGGTCCATGCCGGTCGAGAGGTGATTCCCCACGTCACTTGGCCAACTCTCCTTGTTGACGCGGATGCCGTCCTCAAAGGTCCATCCATCCATCATCAGCAAGGGCATGATCGGGTGGTAATAGGGCGTGGTCGTCAGTTCCACCTGGCCTTCAGCCGCCAGTTCGGCATACATCGGCAGGATGTTCGCCATCGCTGCGGATTGTGAATCCAAGACATAGTTCAGGTCGGCTACCGTGTACTGGCCGTTCTGCTGGAACAGGGAGATGAGGCCCTCATCGCGATGACTCGCATTGTAATCCCCTTGCACATACGCGGGTGAGAACTGGTAGAGATACCACAGCACCTGCAGATCGAGGAAATCCTGTGCCTCAAGCAGCGTGTCATCCATCACGGTCGCCGGTTTCAGATTGTGTCGCGTCATCCCGTAGATCTCAGAATACCGCTGGCTACTCTGGAACACCCAGCCGACACGGGCATCGTCCACGCTGACATTGTAGATCCAACCGGAATTCCAGAAGGATTGGAACTGCATCGTGTGCAACTCCAACAGCGTCGCATTCGGATAGCCACCCGTATTCCACGCGCGCCGGGCGATATCGGTGTGCACATCGAGCGTGCTGTTGTCCGTGTAATCGAGCATCTGCTCCATCAGTGACGGCACCAGATTGTAGGTCACCTTGGTGTCCGTTGCGGCGAGGATTCCTGGCGAATCCACGTATTCGGTCATCCCGTGCACCCGCACCCAGGGCATCTCGTACATCCCGGTCAACTGATTCTTGTAATAGGGCTGATGCTGATGGAAGATGATGGCCAGATTCAAGGCATCATCCACCTTGTTCACGGTTCCAGAAAAATCCACAACCGGTGCGTATCCAGGCGTTTGTGCTACCGTTCGGTCGGCGATCACATAGGCGTGTGTGAAGGTCTCAGCACCACTGCTGGAAGCAGGATTTTCAGATGGGAATGAGGTCCAGACATTGCCTTCGTCCTGCCACTGCGCCCATGCCAATACTGCAAAACTGGTGGGGGAACCGATGTTGGCCCAAGGTATGGAGATCTCAGTATTCTGATTCCCAGACCAGCCGGCATGTGCCGAAACACCAGTCTGGTCAGCTGCAACCCAGCCTGAGCCATCGTGAGTCTGCAGAGAGAAATACGATGAATCCTCAAGCACGAAAGCGAAGTCTGCCGAGAATGGCAGAGTCTGTACCAGATCCCACTCTTTCGACAGAGGGCTGCCACCATCTGTGGTATTCAGGTAGACGAACAGGTCCGCCCCCTCACTCGTGCCTGCCCAGTCTGTTCCTTCCCATGCGAAGAACAGGTGACTTTCATTCCAAGTCATTCTGAAAGAAGCCGACGAATTGGAATCGATATCGATCAGTGTGTCAGAGTCCCAATCTGCCAAGTCGCCATCGATGGTGATGTCATCGGGTGTGGCGGCTGTGGCGATGCCCAGCAGGCCGGGTAGGATGAACAGCGCCCCGAGGAAGATCGACAGTCTACGCATGGCCTCTGCGAGGTGTTGTGGGTGTCAAAGGTTTTCCACCTCCCCGGTCGAAGACGGGGCATGCGAGAAGCGGGCGTGCTGTGTCACATCACCTCTCTGCCCAGCGGAACGCTGGGTCCGGATGCCTTCACCTTCGTCGATCTGCTCGCCGATGCGGGTGTGAGTGTTTGGCAGGTTCTTCCTCTGACGCCCCCGGATGTGCATGGCAGTCCCTATGCCAGCACCAGTGCCTTCGCGGGCTGGGTGCGGTTGTGCGATCCCTCGTTCGAGGCCGATCCCGATCAGGAATTGGTCAAGCAATGGCTGGAGGTCAATGCCCACTGGGCCTGGGACTGGGCGCTGTATGATGTTCTCAAGGAATTGAACGATGAGAAACCATGGTTCGAGTGGCCAGAACCACTCAGGAACCGGGATGCTGAAGCAATCGATGCCATTCTGAAGGAGCAGATGCCAAGAATTCGAGGGCGCATCATGAATCAAGTCAGATTCAGTCGAGACTGGGCGATTCTGCGCCATTATGCAGCGGAGAAAGGCGTGCGAATGTTCGGAGATTTGCCGATCTTCGTCGCCAGAGACAGCGTAGACGTCTGGGTGCGCCCGCACCTGTTCCACGATGATGTGGTCGCGGGCGTGCCGCCCGACTACTTCTCCGAGGATGGTCAGCGCTGGGGCACCATGCTCTATGATTGGGATCAGCACCGCATGGAGGATTGGACCTGGTGGCGCATGCGCATGGACCGGGTCTGCAGCATGTTTGACATCGTCCGAATCGATCACTTTCGAGGATTCGATTCGGCTTGGGCCATCCCCTCAGGTGATGAGACGGCCAGGAAGGGTGAATGGCAGGACGCACCGAGCGATGAGATTCTCTACGCCATCATGGATGTGGCCGAGGGTACGATGATCATCGCCGAGGACCTCGGTATCATTCCCGCTTCGGTGACCGATCTGCGCAAGCAATTCGGCCTTCCCGGCATGGCCGTGCTCCACTTCGCCTTCGATGATGAGAACTCGGACAATCCGCATCGGCCCGAGAACATCACTGAAGACCGCATCGTCTACACCGGCACTCATGACAATGATACCACATTGGGCTGGTGGAAATCCTCCTCTCCAGAACGTAGAGAACGGGTCCAAGCGATGGGTCTCGCTGGGGAATCAGCATGTCAGACGCTGATTCGACTCGCACTCGAATCGGCCTCGCCTCTGGCGATGATTCCATTGCAGGACATTCTCGAACTTCCGTCCGAAGCGAGGATGAACACCCCCGGTACCGAAAGTGGCAACTGGGCCTGGCGATTCGACTGGACTGAGTTCCCAGAGGCTTGGCCTGAGTTCACAGCGCGTGCAACTCGAGCACCTCGAGGGGAATGATCTCCAAGGCCCGCAGATGGGTCGCTTCGAGGTTGACCGGACAGGCCGCGCCGTGATCAACCGCCTGCTTCCAGCTGCGCGCACACACGCACCAGGGATCGCCGTCTTTCAGGCCTGGAAAACCAAATTGTGGCGCAGCCTGAATCAGATCATTGCCGTGCTCCTTGAGAAAATCGAGAAACACATCGGTGACGATGCAGCAGACAACGTGCAATCCGAGGTCACTCGCATCGGTATTGCAGCAGCCGTCACGACGCCAACCGGTCATCGGGTCGATCGAACAGGCCTCCAGCTCCTTGCCAAATACATTCAGTGATTCGTCCATCGTCACACCTCAGGTGGTCAGTGAGTCGCCTCGGGCTTCGACGTCGGCCCAATCGGCCAAGAACATCTCGATGCCCTTGTCGGTCAGCGGATGATTGACCAGTTGGCGGAATATGTTCGCCGGCATGGTGCAGGAGTGGACGCCTGCCAACAGGCATTGGTGGACGTGCTCGGGGCTTCGAATCGAAGCGGCGAGCACTTTGGTCGTGATGTGGGAGTGATGATTCCAGATCTGCATGATCTCGCGGATCAATTGCATGCCGTCTGCCCCGGTATCATCGATGCGGCCGATGAAGGGCGAGACATACATCGCGCCGGCCTGAGCGGCCAGCAGCGCCTGGGCGGCGCTGAATATGAGGGTGACATTGACGCCAATCCCCTCGTCTGAAAGGGACTTGCAGGCGCCGAGTCCCTCGGGCGTACACGGTACCTTGATGATGACATTCGAGGGAAGAATGCGCTTCAATTCATGGGCTTCGCGGAGCATTCCTTCGACGTCGGTCGAGACGACCTCGGCCGAGATCGGTCCCGAACAGAGGGAAGCGATAGCCTCCACAGTCTCGATGAAATCCCCACCGGACTTCTTGATCAACGAAGGATTCGTCGTCACGCCGGCGAGCATGCCCCAAGCGGCGATTTCGGCGACTTCTTCGATGACCGCGGTATCGAGAATGAGTTCCATCGGTTGCCCTATGTCACCTGTTCAGACTTCAAACCTCGCCACGGACATGTTGATAGGACTGTGGAAGCGGACCGTGACGGTTCGAATGAGTGTGGCCTACCTGTCCGCCGAAGTCGGTTTCGAAAGCGGGCTCCACACCTATTCGGGGGGATTGGGCATCCTTGCGGGAGACCACATCAAGTCGGCTGCGGATGCCGGGATTGACCTCGTCGCCGTGACGCTGCTGTATCGTGAGGGCTATGGCCGCCAGCACCTCGATGAAAAAGGCAACCAGACCGAAACCTATGGTGAGATCGACCCGCATGAATACCTGTGCGATACCGGGGTCGAAATCGAGATTCCGATGAATGGCGACATCGTCCACTCCAAGATTTGGCTGTATCGAATCAAAGGGCTGCCGACCTATTTCCTCGATACGCGACACCCGCTCAATTCCCCCGAACACGCTTCACTCGCGAATCGACTGTATGGCGGCGATGATGAGACGCGGTTGCGCCAGGAGGTGCTGCTCGGCATCGGTGGCATCCGCGCCCTGCAGGCGATGGGCCACGAGATTACCGGACTGCACCTGAATGAGGGGCACTGCACCTTCGCGATGCTCGAGATGCTGCATCAGGGCTGGAGTCGTGAGGAGTTGGCCAGTCGATCCCTGTTCACGACGCATACGCCTGTACCCGCGGGCCATGACCGATTCGATTGGGACTCCGTGGCCGATGTGCTCGGAGAGCTGTTGCCTTCAGATGCCCGAGAGATCGCAGAGTCCGATTCCTGTTCGATGAGCCACATGGGTATCGCGCTGGCTGGAGAGGTCAATGCGGTATCGAACCTCAACGCCTTCGTCGCCAGCGGCATGTTCGAGGGCACGCACATCCATCCAATCACCAATGGTGTGCACCATGAGACTTGGACCAGCCCGCCGATGGCAGACCTGTTCGATGTCCATCTGCAAGGATGGCGCTCGAATCCATCACTGCTCTCACACGCGGGAAGAATTCCCGATGCGGACCTGCTCATCGCTCGAGATGCATCGAGAGGCGTGCTGCGCGACCTGGTCCGGGTGGCGACCGGAGTCGAACTGCACGCGAATCGATTGACAATCGGCTTCGCTCGCCGCTTCGCGACCTACAAGCGCGCCAATCTCATCTTCTCAGATCTTGACAAGTTGCGTGAGATCGGCGTCGGCCGCATCCAATTCGTCTTTGCCGGCAAAGCCCACCCAAGGGATGAGGGCGGCAAGCAGATGATTCGGGACATCTTCGAGGGTGCAGCCCATGTGGCCGACGAGATTCCTGTCGCCTTCCTCGAGGATTACTCGATGGACACCGGCCTTGCAATGACCAGCGGGGTCGACATATGGCTGAACAATCCAATCCGCCCCATGGAGGCTTCCGGCACATCCGGAATGAAGGCGACCATGAACGGCGTGCCCAACTGCAGCATCCTCGACGGGTGGTGGCCCGAAGCCGTGGAACACGGTGTCAACGGCTGGACTGTGGGCCAGGGCGAGGAGGACCGCGATGATGACCGGGATGCGGCTGCGCTCTACGTTGTGCTCGAGCGCGAGGTGCTCGCGGCATGGGACAGAGGTCCCGAGCACTGGGGCGACATCATTCGCGCTGCGATCGCGACCAGCGCGCGCTTCACTGGCGCGCGCATGATCTCTGATTACCAGCGTTTCTACGACGCCTTTCAGTAGTCCCCTTCACGACGACGTGTCTTGATGACGAGGGTCAGAAGGAAAGCGCCAGCAACCAGAGCCAGCACGCCGAGGAAGACGCGCATGATCTGGGTGGGAGATACCCCTCCAGCAGCATTGGAATCCCCAGAATCAGAATTCCCATCGTCCGGTAGGCAGGCCATCTCGGTACAGGTCCATTCGCCTTCGTCACACGAACAGGTGTTACAGCCGTCGCCGGCATCCATCGTCTCGCCGTCCTGACAAGTAGGGAGTGGCGGATACGTGCAGGATCCATCATCGACCGTGGCGTCTGAATCGTGATTCAGCGCGGTCTCATCGGTGCAGCCGTCGACCGGAGGCGGTGCGTACTCACAGCTGCCATCATCATCCGTGGCGCTCGAATCGTAATTCAATGCGGTCTGGTCCGTGCAGCCGTTCACCGACACGGTCTGGTTGCCCGTGCCATTATCAGGTGGATCCACGGGGTCATCGGGCCACTGTACGGTCAACTGGTGGGTCAGTATTGAACTGGGGCAGTCATGCCAACCCTCTGGGCCACAACTGAGGATGCTCGCTTCGAATGTCAGCGTGATCAGCGTTCCATTCGGAATCGCCTCATCGAGAACGAGTTGCCACTCGTGAGGATAGGTCGCGTTCGCCCAGATCAGGTAGTACCATTCGGCCTGACCGAGGAATCCGCTCACGTCGGCATGGTCTGCTGTCGCATTCACGCCAGGATAGTTGAGGTCCTTCGCACAGGTGTTGACCAGATCGAGCGTGATGAAAAGCGTCTCATTCACATGCAGGTTGTCGACGATTAGGCAATCACCGTCCGGCCCACTGGGAGGCGGTGGGTCGGGACTGCTGTAGTCCGCGTGATAGATCGCGACCGAATTCGGCGGTAGGCTGACGGTGCCGTTCTCCAGAGGGTTGACGCCGAATCGGTCGACATGGATCGGGGCGCTCCAATTCCCGTTCAACACACTCAGATCGAGGGTGAAATCATGAGGGGTGGAACCGCGATTCATCAACACGACCGCGGCTCCATCATCCGTTTGGCGGGCGTAGGCGAGGGTGTCCGTGGTTGCGCTGAGACTGGTGTAGTCGCCGCGGCGCAGTGGCTCAAGCGTCTGTCTGAGTCGACCGATCGCGCTGATCTCAGTCCACAAGCCGGACTCACGTTCATTCCAATCACTGGAGGCGCGCTGCATGTGGCGATTGTCGGGGTCAGCCCCACCGTATTCGCCGTACTCATCACCTTGGTACATCATCGCGGCGCCCGGGGTCGTCAGCAGCCAGGTGAAGGCCTGCAGCGCCGCATCATAGGGCTCCTGCGTGCCGGGCTGACCCGGCAGGCCCTGCTCTTCCCACTGGTGCCATTCGTCCTCGGTTCCAGGATCCGCACGGCTGGTGAATCGGGGTACGTCGTGGCTGCCGATGAACGGCACCATGGTCGCGCCGTCGACATACTGGTCCTGACTGCGCGCGGTCCAGTAATCCAGATGTCCGTAATCCATCGTCCCGGAGGTGAACACATTGTCGACCACGGCATGATAGAGCACGAAGTCGGCCTGACCATCCAATCCAGCCTCTCCGATGTATCGGTTGATCGTCTCGTATTGCTCTCGGTTCGACTCCAAGTCATGGCCGACCCAGCCCATGGCGGTCTCGCCCTTCAGGTAGTAGTCGGTCCCCGCGGTCTCGAAGCGTTCGTTGATGCGCGCGGCGAGATTCGTGATGGCCAGGTCCTCGACGTGCTTGACCGCGTCGATGCGGCCCCCGTCGAGGTCAAACGTCTCCATCCACCACAACACATCTTCGATGAACTGCTCACTGGCGTTGCGGTTGCGCCAGTTGACATCGGGCATGTAGGAACTGAATTGACAATTCAGGCGCTCCTCGGTCCAATCGCAATCCTCCTCACCACAGATGCACCCCTGGGTGAACCAGTCCGGGTGATCGGTGTAGTACGGGTGCTGTTCGTGGATGTGATTGACCACGAAATCGCCCAGGATGCGGATGCCTTCGGAATGGGCGGCAGAGATCAGATCGTGCAGGTCCTGTTCCGTGCCCAGTCTCTGATCGATTCCACGCGCCTCGCGAGGCCAGTAACCGTGGTACGCAGCGACCTGATGATTGCCATCTGAGGTTGAACCGCTGCCGTTCGCAGCGGTGTTGAACGGAGTCAGCCAGAGCGCGTTCACGCCGAGGTGACTGAAATAGCCATTCTCGATCATCCGCGTGATGCCTGCGAAATCACCTCCCATCCAATCTCCCCCGTTGGATACCGCCTCCATCGGCTGTGGGTCGTTGCTCGGATCGCCATTGACGAAGCGGTCGGTCATGATCATGTAGATGAGCGCATCTTCCCAGACGAAATCGGCTTGTCGACCATTCCAGAATGGCAGCAACCGATCTTCGGCGACATTGCCATCGACGTCCTCCCCAGTGATATGCAGGGTGTTCTTCCCCTCAGCCAGGGCTGAAAGATCAAGGGTCCACGTCCAAGTGGTATCATCCCACTGACCAGTGGCCAATGCGAATGGTGTGGATTCGGGGGCTCCACCCCCCGTTCCGGCATGCCAAAGTACGGTCAGAACCTCATTGGTGATGGTGTGACTGAACATGGGACGCGAAGCATCCGGCACACGAACGACGCTGTTCTCGAAATCTCCACAATAACCGCGATACGGTTCGATTGGATCAAGCATCCATTCGCCGTCGACGATGAACTTGTAGCAGTACATGCCGGGGTCGAGATTCATTTCGACCGACCATACCCGATCTGATTCTGACAGGGTGGTGCGCCCCTCCCAGTCATCCCACTCGCCCCCGACCTGGACGGAATCAGCATCCCCCTGCCATGAGAAGGTGGTCAGGCCAGAGCGGATGCGGACAGGCTCTGGATCATCCGCTTCGACTTCGATGGTGCCGGTCATCGAGGAATGGTAGGAACAGACGTAGGTGTAGGTTCCAGCCATGGTGAAGGTGTAGGTGAAGGTCTCGTCATTGTTGAGATTGCCCGAGTCGAACGAGGCGGGGCCACCGGAGCTCGTCGCCGTGTGCGCATTGCCCTGATTGGCCCAGGTGACGCTGTCGCCGACCTCGATCGTGATGTTGTGCGGGGTGAAGGCGAAGTTCGTGATGATGACATCGTGGGCTGTCCGACCCTCGGCATCCGCGCTCAGAACAGAGGGGAACGAAGCGAGCAGAAGCAACAGGACGATTCCGACCGCTTTTCGCATCTGACTCACTCCTTTGAGAACAGACTGTTGGCTGTCTCCACGATCTCGTCAATGTGCTTGCACAAGAAACCCTTGACGAATGGATTGGCTGGATTATTGTACACATCCAGGGGGGCCCCGCACTGTTGGAGCACGCCATCATTGAGAATCGCGATGCGATCAGCCAGAGTCATGGCCTCAATCTGGTCGTGGGTCACATAGACGGTTGTGGTCCCGTGTTGGTCATGCAGTCTGCGCAATTCGTTGCGCATCTGATGACGCAGTTCGGCATCGAGGTTGGAGAGGGGTTCGTCCATCAGCAGAACGCTGGGATTTCGGATGAGGGCGCGTCCCAGAGCGACGCGCTGACGTTGGCCGCCACTGAGCGCCTTGGGCTTCTTGTCGAGCTGGTCGGTCAACTCCATCAATTCGGCCACGTCCTGTACCATGGCCACAATCTCGGCGTCGGAAGGTCGTGCAGCGCCTTTGGCCATGCGCAGGCCGAAGGAGAGGTTCTCGCCGATCGTCATGTGCGGATACAGCGCATAGGATTGGAAGACCATGCCGAGTCCTCTCGCGCCGGGGGGCAGATCGTTGACCTTGGCATCGCCGATGTGGATGCTGCCTTCGGTGACGTCTTAGAGTCCTGCGAGCATGCGCAGGGTGGTTGATTTTCCACATCCAGAGGGGCCGAGCAGGACGAGGAACTCACCGTCTCGGATGTCGAGGTCGAGACCTTTGACGGCCTCGAAACCGTTGTCATATCGCTTCGTCACACCTTCGAATCTCACATTGACCATTCAATCACCCCTTGACACTTCCTGCACTCAGCCCCTGGATCAGGAACTTCTGGAACACGATGAACAGGATGACCACGGGCAGACTCACCAGAAGGCTTGCTGCGGCGAAGTCTCCCCAGGCCGCGCCGGTATCACCGATCATCGAGGCTAGACCCACGGGCAGGGTGAACATCGCTTCATCTGAATTGAACGTCAGGGCGAGCAGGAACTCATTCCAAGCGGCCAGGAAACTGAACAGGGCGGTGACGGCGACAGCGGGCAGGGAGAGCGGCAGCACGATCTTCCAGAAGACCTGGAACTGATTGCAGCCGTCGAGCAGTGCGGCTTCCTCAAGTTCTCGCGGAATCGTATCGAAGAAGCCCTTCAGCATCCACACGCACAGCGGCAGGGCCGTGACCGAGTACGCGAGAATCAGCCCGAGACTCGTGTTGAGCAGCCCGAGCGACTTCATGACCATGAAATACGGCACGAGGATGATGATGCCCGGGAACATCTGCACCAGCAGGAAGGCGAACATGGCCCCATCACGACCGCGGAATCGGAAGCGTGCGAAGGCATAGGCGGCCGGCACGGCCAGCAACAATCCCATCAGCGTCGTGCCGAGGCTGACGATTAGCGAATTGCGCATCCAGATCCAGAAACTCGAATCGCTGTCGAGAGTCTTGGTGAAGTGTTCTCCAGTCCAGTCCGAGGTGCTGAGGTCACCGCCGAGGAAGTTGCCTGGAGACAGGGCGACGTCGAGGATCCACAACACGGGCAGCAGGACGATGGCGACCGCGTGCATCAGCAGCACATGGGCGCCGGTCGCGCCCAGTTTCGGGACGAGGTGCTTGTTTCGCGACAATCCGGCCTCGGCGGCTTCGGTCGAGATGCGTCCTCTGGCCCAGACCGATACGATGGGGCTTGACAGCCAGTACAGCGCGAGTGCTGCGGGCAGGGCCAGCCAAGCGAGGATGAATACATCGATGATCATCTGAGGGCCGGTGCCGAATCGGATGATGCTGATGACCAGCACCAATCCGGCCTTGGTGAGGGCCATGTCGCGCTTCCAGCCTTGGATTCCATCCGGCAACACCAGCCACAACACGCCGAGTGCGGCGGTGGCGAGCAGTCCGAGTTGCAATGTCAGCGAATCGGCACGAATCCAATCGATGCTGCACAGCAGGAGACTGATCGCGCTGGCCACTGCAATCCACAATCGCAGGGTGACGATCTCCGCGGGCACATACCAGCGCTTGGCCAGTCCCCACCTCTCCATCATGAGGACGCCTCCGTCGCATTGGTTCGCTTCATGTAGTACCAGGAGAAGGCCACGAGCATGACGAAGATGACCACCGACCAGGCCGCTGCGAGGCCATAAGCGCCGTCGCCGAAGGCGACATCGTAGACGTAGGTGATCAGGATGTCCGTCTCACCGGGTTCACCTTGGCGCAGATTCGGGCCGCCGTCGGTCATCAGATAAATGACGTTGAACATGTTGAATGTCCAGATGAATCCGAGCAGTGAGAGCGGGATGATCGCGCTCTTCAGATTCGGCAGCGTGAGGTGACGGAAGCGTTGCCAGGCGCTGATGCCCTCGACCTCGGCCGCCTCGTACATGTCCTGCGGAATCGCTTGCAGCGCACCGCTGAGTGACATCATCATGAAGGGTACACCGAGCCAGATGTTGACCAGGATCACAAGGGTCTTCGCACCGGTGGGATCGGCCAGCATGTCGAAATCTGTCCCGAGGATACTATCGGCCAGGCCCTCGGGTTGAAGCATGCCTCTCCAGATTAACACCGAGATGTAAGACGGAATCGCCCACGGCAGTAGCAAGGCGGTTCGGTAGGCCGTTCTGCCCTTGATATGGGGGTTGTTGAGCACCATCGCAAGGGCGAGTCCGATGCTGACGTGAGCGATGACATTCGCCAAAGTCCAAATCAGTGTGAACACGGTGACACGGAGGAATCCGGAAGAGGAGAATACCGTCCAGAAGTTGGTGAATCCAATCCATGATTCATCGCCGAGGTGTGTCTGATCAGCATTGGTGAACGACAACCAGATGCCGTAGATCACCGGGTAGAAGGTGAGCACGGCGAGTGCGAGCATGGCAGGCGCGATGTAGGCGTGGGCCATCTTTCCGCGATGTTTTCCTTCGCGGGCATCGCGCCACCGCAGAACTGCAAGCACGGCGAGAACGGAGATGACGATCGAGCCGATCGCGAACAGGATTGGCGTCATATTGGGTGGTGGCGGCAGCACATCGGCCACCGAGGTGCTCATGTTGGCCGAGAAGTGCAGAACGGGGGCTGCGCCCCCTCCATGATCCGAATAGACTTCGATGAGATGCATTAGGCCAGGAATCATTCCAGTGAGGCCACACGTCCAATTGTTTGCCGTGGATGGCACCAATGGCGTTTCATCTGAGCGAAGCAGTTCGACACCATTGGAACTGCAGGAATCGTATCCTGCGCCAATCGAGCCGGAACCTCCGACGATGAGTGAGGAGTGGAACACTCCATCGACATCGATTCGATACAAGATCGTAGAAGGATCGATTGGCACGGTCAGTTCGATCGTGCGGTATCCGGGCAGGAGTGGGAAGGGCTCAGAGGTCGCATGGCCATCGAGTTCGGACTGCAATTGCGCATCGGCCTCAGTCAGGGAAGTCTCGGCATCAGCGATGCCGCCGTAGACCTGTTCGAAGACGATGCCGAGGGGTTCGTAGACCATCGACATCGCGCGGGTCGTCGGCGCGGGGTTGCCCTGCAAGGCCTGCTCGATGAATCCGGCGAGAACCGGGTCTGCCTGAACCTCGGCATCTGCCATGGTCTCGACCGCGGTCGGCATGGTCATGGTGTCCAAGGCGAAGGCCTTCTGAACATCTGGTGAGGCTAGGAAGAGTCCGAGTTCGACCGCGGCGATCTTGCTCGGACTTTGCTTTGAGATTGACCAGCCTTTGGTCGTGACCAATGGTGAGGCGCGCTCGCCGCCCTCGATCGTCGGCAGCAGGGCTTGGCCGATGTCGAGGCGGGCGGCGTCATATTTCGCCCAATTCCATGGGCCATCGATGATCATCGCGGCTTCGGATTGGATGAATTGGACCTCCATGGTGGTCACTTGGGTGCCAGTTCGCACGACGTCGCGCTCCTGCTCGAGGTCGAACCACCAATCGAGGGATTCTGCACTGCCGTCGGAATTCAGGGTAGGATTGCCATCGGAATCGAAGAGGGCACCTCCGAATCCGTCTTGGAAGGGGAACCACCAATACGCGAGTTTGATGGGCACTGCAAGGCCATGGACATCGCCTGCGGTGAGGTTTTCCGCCGCCGAGAGAAAGTCGATATTTGTCCAGTTCTCATTCGGATATTCCAGCCCCTCCGCATCGAATAGCGCCTTGTTGTAGAGCAGCGAGAGACAGTCCTGACTCGCGGGGATGCCGTAGAGCGCATCGCCGTAGCGCATCGTCTGCAGGGCTCTGGGTTGGAAGGTGGCCCGTTCGGCCGGGGTCAGATGGGGTCGCAGGTCTTCGAGCAGCGGGAATCCATCGACCCGAATCTCTCCGATCCTTCCGAGTTGATCATTGGAGAGGCGAACCAGATCCGGTGCTTCGCCCCCTTGGGCTGCGACCAGATAGCGTTGGACGATAGAACTGAAATCGAACGATGTCACCTCGATCGTGATGTGAGGATTGTCGGCCTCGAAGGCCTGAATGGCATCGAGGAAGGTATCCTCCTCCATGCTGTCCATGTCGAAGGAATGCCAGACTTCGAGCGTGATCTTCTCTTCGCCTTCGGCGCTGGCGAGGGTGGGGAGCAGAAGCAGGACGGTGAGCAGCACACCGAGCAGCCACTGTTTCATCGGCATCGTATGCAGGCCGCGAGCCTTTGACTCATTCCCCGCCATAGGCGGGGAATGATTCGCCTTCGAACAGATGGGGCCACAGCAGACGGCAGTCCTTCTCGGTCACATGCGGTACGCCTGCAGCTCGGAATCCGTCGATGGCCATCTGTTTCTGGCCGTTGAATCCGATGAATCCACTGCCGGGGATGCGCATCGACAGGTCGGTGTGATTGTCGCCGATACTGACGAGTTCAGAGGGTTCGATTCCGTTGATTCGAACATATTTCTCCACCATATCCCCCTTGGCGTGAGCGGGAACTCGAACATGGCCTTCGTCGAGCATGAATCCGTCGTCATCGTAACGGAATCCATTGGCACACCAATCGTCGACTTTGAGCATGTGAGCGATGCTGCCAATCAGCAGATCCACTCCAGCGCTGATGATGCTGACCTTGATGCCCCTCTCCTGCAGAGCGGCGATGAGTTCCCGTGCACCGGGCATCAGTTTCACACCCTGATAACAGCGCATCAACTCGTCCTTGTGGATGCGCGGCTGAACATTCTTCCAGTGCTGGATGTCGTCGGCCATGAACTCCTCATCACTGACCCCGCCAGCGAGGAAGCGATCAAGCATTGGTCCACTGTTGGTGCCGAAGTGCTCGTGGATGATGCGCCAGGACGAGATGGTGTCGATGAGCACGCCATCACAGTCGAAACACACTGCTTTGAGGGTCATTGAATCACCGGGAACGCTCCGCCGAGACGGCGTTGCATGAAGAAGGAATGGGAAGGGAGGAGGGAGCAGGCTCCCCCTCCCCGCCGAAGCGGGGAGGGGGGGCTCAGGGGGGGACACTCTCGGGCGCCCCCGCCCTGCCACCAGTTGGGTGGCCCCTGTTGTTATCTCAAGTTCAGTACGTCGCCTTGATGCTGGGCGGGTTGAACGATGCCGCGAAGGTCATCAGCAGCGCCGAGGTACCGCCTTGCGGCGTGTACTGCAGTGTGATGACCGCGTCCTCGATAATCGTACCATCATCGGTCATGCGCACCTGGATGACGTCGTTCGCACCGAAGCCGGCGGAACAATCCTGTGCACAATTGATCGAATCCCTGTACGTGACCAGCTCGGGGCTGTTCGAGGGCACGCGGCCGTACACGCCATCCGATTCAGCGAGGCTGGTCCGGTGACTATGCACCACTCCGTCCGAGTCCGTCCACTGCACGATCACGAAGACTGCCTGAGCTGCCAATTCGTTGTCGTGGCTGTTGACGGTGATTCGCCAGTACCAGAGCGTCTGATCGCCTGTGTGCTCGAAGCGCGCGTCCGACTCGAAGGTGAGCCGCGGCGTCGCCTTGCCCGTGGAATCGGTGGCCAGGCTGTTCGCCCAGACATAGATCACACCAGACAGGACAACCGTGATCGCGACGAGTAGAATCGTCGCGATGACCGGGCTGACCGCCTCATCATCGGTGCTGAGGGAAGTGAACTCCTCCTCATCCTCATCCTTGCGCGAGCGCATCATGAGGGCACCGACGAAGGCACCGACCAGACTGACTGCGACGATTCCGGGCGCGAAGCTCGCAACCGAGGTCGCGGGGCGCAGGCGCACCATGTCGGGCAGTCCATCGCCAGTGTCGTCTGTCGTGAGGTTGTTGTTGCCCCAGTTCAGCTCTTCGAGCGCCGGTCGGCGGATCGAACTGTCGATGTAATCTCCGGTGAACGGATTGATCGTTCGCACCTCGATGAAGGAGCGCACATACTGCGACGGGTTGTTCAGCGTCACGTATCCGCGGACGGTCTTCGTCTCGCCAATACCCGGCACCTCGCCATCGGCCCAGCTCAATGTGATCTGGTCCTGCAGCAGGGTGGGGTTGTCGTCGACGTAGAAGCGCACCTGCACGTCGTGTCCGTAGTTGTACAACTCGGGGTCGTCACCACTGTTGGTGATGGTGATGTCCACTGGCACGCGAGTACCGGGCAGAACCGCCTCGATGTTGAGCCAGTTGAAGCCGAGCTCCTCATCGAAGTGGTAGTCCGGACGAGCCTCGACCGTGTTGATCACACGGATGTAGATCGTCTCTCGCACACTTCGCTGGTCGTAGACACCCGAGGGGCTCTGCGCATAGTCGATGTGATCTGGCGCGTTCGCCGTGTCCTCAAGCCAGAGGTAGACCGTGCAGTAGACACCGCTTGCAGGCTGCATCTGGTGCACACCGTCGTCCGGGGAGCCATCGCCATCTGCATCCTGCAGGAAGTCAATCTCCGAGGTCGGAGCGTCTGTCGCTGCATCCGGAATCAGAACCATGGTCACCGTGTCCGCGGTGTTGTCGACGGACAGGGAGAAGTAGTTCCCATAGGTGCACAGTTGCGTTTCCTCAACACTCCAGGTCAACTGGTCGACCGGGTGGTCGTTGTCAGCCATCAGGCGACTCAGGTCGAACGTCAGGTTGTTCGAATCCTCGTCGTCCTCCATGACATCCCAGAACCAATCCAGCTGGAGCGAACCGTTCGCGGTCTCGACGTAGACATTGGTCATCGCGTCGAAGTCGTTGATTACGGGTGCGTCGTTCACCGGGTTGACGATGAAGTTCACGACCATCGATGCTGCATCGTCGTTCTCAGACGCACCATCGGTCAGATCCAGAGTGATGTCGCAGTCGCCACCCTCCTCATTGGCTGTGTTCTCAGCCAGAGAGATGACGTTGGCGGCAACGCTGGTGCTGAACGGAACACAGGTGCCCTCGTCCGCGACCCATGTGTAGGTCTGCGGGATGGACTCACTGTTCCAGTCACTCTGCTGCTGCTCGTTCTGCATGTCGACGATGTAGGATCGCGACGCATTGGACGTGTCTCCGAGTTCCTTGGTGATCAGACCACCGAAGTTCTCGTCGTACACGTTCTGGTTGCCATCACCATCATCGGCGAAGACAGGCATGCAGTCGAAGCGTGCACTATTGCAGATCACCGGAGCGTCGTTGACGTTCCAGATTCCGATCTCCAAGGTCTGCATCGCCGTCATGCCGTGGCTGTCGATGACGGTCAGGACCAGGCGGTGTCCACCGAACTGGTTCTCCAGAGTCTCAACGTCCAGAGATGCGCCCGAGACGCCACCCGCAGTACCCGCACCGCCGCTCAGCCCGTAGCTGTACGGGGTCGGGTAAGTGTGGGTGTTGCCCGGGTGATCGGTCACGAACCAACTCAGGTCCTCCGAGGAGTCCTGGTAGTCACTCGCCTTGTCAATCAGTGTGATCGTATGTGATCCTGTGTCTTCATCGTATTCGACATCGACCAGATCCTCGATCAACGGCTTCGCGCGCAGGATGTCAATGGTGACATCCTGGTTCGTCGTCATGATCAGCGGTGCGTAGTCGCCCCAGTCCCAGTAGTCGCCTTCCGCGTTGCGGACCTTGGCCATAATCTGGTAGATGTGCGGGGCTCCCGGCGTGCTCGAACCCGTGTAGGTTCGGAAGATCAGCAGGTGGTCGTCCAGCGTTCCGTCCGCGAGATCGCCACCCTGTAGGTTGAAGGTGCCGAACTTGCCGAAAGTCTGGCCGCTCGTCGTCGCGTTGTCGAAGGGCTGCTCGGGGAACACGGCGGCCACCTGTCCAGCGGTTCCGAATCCGGGCACACCATCCCACTGGACGAGTGCGAGCCAGCGGATGTCGAGTGCTGGGCTACCCATGCAGTCGAAGGGAATCCTCCACTCGCTGACCGGGGTGGTCAGGTAGGGGTTGCCCATGAAGACGACCGCGTTCATGCCGGTGCAACTCGAGGTCGTGTCGACCCAGTTACCCGTCGGCATCACCTTGCGGATACCCCAGTTGTTGAGGTCCTCGATCCACAGCATGTAGTCCGCCTCGAAGGGCAGCGTGTGCGTGACGTGCCAGTTGTCGCCGGTGGAAGAACCACCCGCGCCGGTGTCCAGGTACAGCATGCCGTCAGTCAGACCGAAGGTCGGACCAACCAGTGCGATGTACATGAAGTTCGAATCCCAAGTGACACGCATGTGCGCCTGTGTGGTCGCGTTGACTGCAACCGCTCCGGGCATCATGTCGTCCGCATCGTTCAGGAAGTTCGTACCGAGCCAGTCGTAGATGATGCCGTCGACCGTGATCGCGCGTCCAGCGCTGCTGCGCCAGGACGGGCTCACGTAGGCCGAGCGTCCACCGGGCACCGTTGCTCCGGTGCTCGGGTCGGTCTCCAGACTGCGGATGAACAAGCCGACGTCGGTCGTCGCGCTGCCCATGTGGGTCACGGTCAAGTCCAGGAGGTTACCCTCGTGGACAATCGCGTCAGCGTCGATGACAATCTTGGACGGGCCTGCGCCGATGTTGCCGTTGTTCAGCACACCGTTGGCGATGCTCGTGATGGTGGAGTATGCACCCGCATTGACTTGGGTTCCAGTTCCACCGCCACCGAACGGATTGCCCGTGCCTGCGGTCGTTGACCACGGCAGCACAATCATGCCCACACCGGGGTAATCGAAGTAACCCGACATGTTCTCAATCGTGCCAGAGGCACCGTTCACCGTCTGCAGCGTGGTTCCAGCCGCGGAGATGCCGCCGTTCCAGCGGAAGTCCTCGTGACCATCGGCCAACACACCCACCGAACCGCTCACGGAGAGCAGGTTCAGGTCGAGCAGGTCGGAGCCGCCACTGCTGACGACGTCGAGTGCCACACCGTAGGTGTCGTTCGCCTTCAGGGTCGCGCCGTTGGACGAGACGTCCACGTTCGTGACATCGACTGCGACTGCGTCACCGAAGACCGTCGTGCCACCTGCGAGGTGCAGGCTACCGCCGCTCTGGTCCAGTCCGAGTCCATAGCCGGAGACGACCACGCCGTTCAGAGTGACGTCATCGCCACCACCGAGCACATCGATTCCCGTGGTCACCAGGTTGTTGCTGGTATCATCGACCACGTTGACCGTGCCGGTCATGCTGGCGTGTTGAGCACAATGGTAGGTGTACGATCCAGCGGTGTTGAACTGGTGGGTGAAGGCCGAACCGAGGTTCATGATTCCACTGTCGAAGACCTCAGTCGAACTCATGTCCGAGGTCACCGTGTGCGGATTGCCACTTGGGCCGTATGCGCGCGCGATCCAGCGGACCGTGTCACCCGTGCTGATGTTCACGACCTGTGGGCTGAAGGTGGTCGATTCCTGGTTGACATTGTGGATGCGACCTACGCCGCCACCGAGACCGGTGTAGGCAGAGCCGTTGTCCGTCACATCGCAACCATCGACGTTGACCGCGTTCATCACGGTTGAGACGACGTTGTTCGACATGTAGACTGGGTCGAGACCACAGCTGTCCAGGTAGATGCCCACCGCACTGGTCGGCAGTCGACCAGCGGTGAAGCCAATCGTGTTGTCATCGATGTGGACCTCATTGCCGCTGCGCACACCGCTGATCGCGATGCCGCCGTCTGCGTCCGTACAACTGTTGCCGGAGATCGTTCCATGACCATTGAGCACGAAGATGCACGCATTGGCCGCGTTGCCGATTCCAGTGATGTCGTTGTTCGAGATTTTCCACTCGCGCGTACCGCGCAGGTAAATCGGGTTATCACCGGTGATGTCGTTACCATCGATTTCAATCTCGTACAGGCTCGAGTCCTGGCTGTAGACACCATACCTCGGACTGGTGCCCGTGATGGTGTTGCCATTGAACTCGGAGCCGGCCGCATTCACGTTCAGGTAGTACCACATGCACAGATTCACGCAATCCACGAAGGTGTTGTCGTTGACGTGCATGTTGTTGGTACCGTTTCCACTGTAATAGGTGGAGATAGCGTAGTAATTGTACGGCACGAACACACCGACGCCACAATCCACGAAGGTGTTGCCCGTGATTGAGACGTCATCGAATCCAGCGGACTGGATACACATGTCATCGTAGAAGATCGAACCCGACTTGGCCGAGGAACGATAGTGCATCAACAGACTGTTGGTGACCTCAAGGTCACCGTTGTTCTGATAATAGCCAGCACCGGTCGCAATCGCGTTGAGACCCAGCAGGCTGCTATCATTGATGTGATAGTTGCCGTAACTGTAGGTGCCCGAGTATCCGAGGCGGAAGCTCGACGGGTTGCCATCGCTCTCATCGCCCATCGAAATCACCGTCACGTTGTCCATGTACACATGGCCCTGGTAGGGGTACACCGGATAGATCCGTGTCATACTCTGGTACGTACCTGTGGTGAAGATCACCGAGTTGTTGAACGAAATCCCTTTGCTACCAATCTGGAAGTAGTTGAACGGTGCATCGAATTGAATGACCTGATTGGTCATGTCGATGGTCGTGCTCACTCCGTTGTCTCCAAGGGCATAATAGCCATACTCGACGATGCCATCCACCGTGCGGCTGCTCTGGTAGTTCAAACCGGTGCAGGAGGCATGGACATTGTAACTCGCAGACGTGAAGGAATAACACGTCCTGCTGTCGATGCTGTCGGTCAACGCAGTCGAAGCCGAATTGCCCGAGGCATCAGTCAGTGCAGGTGAAATCGTGTCCATTGAATAACGCGCATCCAACACAGAGCCCGAAGTATAGGCAACCGTCGCGATGGTCACGATCTTGTAACCTGCGAGGTTCGCGACGTCCATTCCACTCTTGTCAATCGAATAGGTCCTGAACTCGAGGCCCGGAACGTCGCCATTGTTGTCGGTCGTTCCAGTGTCGATGACGTAGTTGTCCGCGTCAAGGATCTTGACAGGTGCATCAGGGACGCCTACGGCGTCCGCTGTGATATCGACGTCCAACGAGCGTAGGCGCGTGAACTTCGAGTTGTCTGTCGTCGTCACCGAACTGGAGGCGACGGTCCCTTCGAGGAAGTCCATCGTCGCCGATCCGGAGAGTTGTACGTCCAGCGTGTTGAGGTTCAGATCCACATTGGCCAAGCGCATATTGCCGCTGCCATCGTGCCGAGCGCCGATTCCATTGCCATCTAGGGCGATGCCATCGAACAGCCAGTCAGCCGTGCTCGCAGACAGGACACGGAGACCCGCGCCCGCTGCGTTGCTGATCGCGCCGCTCAGGGACACAGTCATGTCCTTGGCGAGGACCATACCGTCCTGAGTCTGGCCATCCAAGGCCACGTTGGTCAGAACGATCTTGCCGGATGCCCCGCTGCCGAGGCGCACACCGTAGCGTCCACCGTCGACCTGGAGACTGTCGAATTCCACACCGGACGAGCCGCTGATTAGCAGACCCTCGTTGGCCGGGCTGCTCACCACGATGCTTGACATATCAGCTGAGGCACGTGAGCCACCGATCTCGATGCCGGTTTCGGCACCGGTGATCAGACCGTTGCTGATCGCGGCTGTTCCGAACTCTCGTCCGTAATCTGCCGCGAGCAGGCTGGTCACCGAGCCACCCGTTCGGACGGTGAGGTCCAAGCGGTCAGCGTAGTAGTCAGCACCGTAGTGAACCATGTCGACATACATGACGACCTGCTCGATGTTAGCGTCGCTGGTGTCAACGATTGGGAACGCCACACGGAAGCCAGCCGGATTCGGCGTGACCGCGCTGTAGGCGTAGTCCTGGCACACGTTGTAGGAGCCCCACATTCCGTTGAAGCCCTCGGGCGGTGCCCACTGGCCACTGTAGTAGAAGCTCGGCCAGTATGATCCCCAGAAGTGATACGGGTAGTAGTTCGTGTTCTGGGTCAGACCTTCTGCGGATTCCAGACGGAAGCCGAAGTCGAGCGGGTAGTTGTTGAAGCCACCGTTGTTGATGTAACCACCATAGTTGATCAGGTAACCATAGTAGCCGTATTGATACGAACCACCGGGGTTGTACTGATAACCGTAGTAATTGCAATCCCATTGTGGCTCACCACCGACACCACCAGCGTAGTTGGAGCCGCCGTTAGGGTCGCCAGCGGAGTACGGGTAGTATCCTGCGCCGCCTGCGGTCACGTTGGTCAGGCCACTGCCATCATCGACTGCGATGCGGTAGCGGTCGGTGGTCAGGAAGTAGCGGGCGTAGTAGGATCCGTAAATCGGGTCCGAGTTGCCACCGCCGTAGACCTGATTGACGCCGACCTGCACGAAGTTGTTGGCCTTCGCGAACGAAGTGATGTCAATCGCGTGTGTCTTCCAGCCGGCCGATTCCCCACTAAGGGTGGTCGAACGATAGATGCTCGGCAGGCTCATGCCGCCCGAGATGTCCAGACCGACCGTGTTGTCGGTCAGTGTGAATCCATCGATCACCGGAGCCGCGTTGAGGACCTCGATGCCCGTGGCCGCATTCTTGACCAGGACGTTGTTCAGCGAGGAGGCCGCTGTGTTCTCAAGGCGAATGCCGACGCCGGAGTTGACGTTCTGCACAGTCGCGCTGTTGATCAGCAGAGTGCCTCCATCGACGTTGATCGTTGCGGTCGAGGCCGCAGCGTTCGGTCGCCCGTAGGCGGTTGAACCATTGCGCATCTCGACGGTCGCACCATCTCCGACAGAGAGGCCGCCGTTCATGTCGCGGAGCGAACCCGCGTCCACGGTCAGCAAACCACCGTTCTCGATGTTCATCGTCCACGGCATCGTGCTCGACTGTGCCTTGATGTGACCGTAGTCGCCATCGTGCTCAGAGATCAGCAGTTCTGCACCATTTCGCAGGGTGATGGTCGGGTCGTTGCCCGCG
>Ga0114996_10002237_pt1 | contig 25175 bp, 27 predicted proteins | sample ArcticOcean_MG_C_4_FD_87039 | JGI IMG/M metagenome (GOLD analysis project Ga0114996, IMG submission 87039) | Marine microbial communities from western Arctic Ocean - ArcticOcean_MG_CB4_134 | ecosystem: Environmental > Aquatic > Marine > Oceanic | place: Arctic Ocean: Canada Basin | collected... | reverse complement strand
GCTCCGACTCGAGCGATGCTTGCACCGGAATCAGTACGGCCTCGGCTTCGACGAGCGAGGACAACCGCCGTAGCTCGCCGTACAACGGATCGCCAATCCGCTGGACCTCCGCCGAGAGGAACTGCCCCACTGGCAGACGCCGGGTGTCGGCCCGAATTCCCGGAGAGCGGCGCAGCGCCTCCTCCACCTCGGAGGGCAAGATCCACGTGATCTCCGCGTTACGCTCCCCCAGACCGAAGGCGATCTCGGCATTCGGGTCGCCCATCACTCCCAGGACCTGCTGGACGGGGAGGACCATGACGCGCCGACCCCTCAGATCGGGAGCAATGCCGCTTGTCGTCCCAGGACCGGGCGGGGGAGAAGAGCCCCCACCACACGCGGCGGCCATGATCGAGGTCACCAAGAGGGCGCCGAAGCGTCTCGCGGATGTGAGGGACTGCACTACTCCTCCTTCGCGTCCAGTTCGAGCGAACAGGAATTGATGCAATAACGCAGCCCGGTCGGCTTCGGACCGTCAGGGAAGACGTGGCCCAGATGGCCGTTGCAGACCGCACAGAGTACCTCCGTGCGGGCCATCCCCAGGCTCTTGTCGGTCTCTTCCCGGACGTAGGAGCCATCGGCCGGGGCGTAGAACGACGGCCAGCCGGAACCCGAGTCGTACTTCGTATCAGACGAAAAGAGCGCCGTGCCACACCCTCGACAGCGATACATCCCCTTCGCCTTCTCAGAATCGTATCGGCCCGTGAACGCCCGCTCCGTACCCTTTTCGCGCAGGACGCGATACTCCTGCTCGCTGAGGATCTCGCGCCACTCCTCGTCGGTCTTCTCTGTAGAGTCCGTCATGTCCGCCTCCGGCCGACGGTAGTTCGCGCGTGTCGAACCCCGACACCCCGCTCGGGATCCACTGGGCGGCGGGCGACCCGCCATTGACAGCGCGCGCAGCCGAGCCCCGATTGGCGTCCCCCGACCCACCTAGAAGGAGCACTCCGGATGAGCGCACCGCAGATCCGACACGAGAAGTGGGACGACATCCCACGCGAAGTGGTGACCGACAGCATCGCGCGCCGCCTATTCACGGGCGAACGTATGATGCTGGCCCAAGTCTATCTGGACCGTGGGGCGATCGTCCCCTGGCACTCGCATGAGAATGAGCAGCTCACCTGGATCCTTTCCGGGGCGCTCCGGTTCTTGATCGGCGAGGAAGGGTCGGACGACGTCCAGGACATCGTCGTGTCGGCGGGCGAGGTCCTGTACATCCCCTCCGACGTGCCCCACCGTGCGGAGGCCCTAGAGGATACGGTCGACGTGGATATCTTCAGTCCCCCCCGCCAGGACTGGCTCCAGCAGACCGAAACGTACTTCCAGGACAAGTAGGGGGAGAGCACTCCCAGAGTTCTAGGACCGGGCCGCCCGCCGGGTGGCCTTCACCAGGGCCACACGGCCAATACATTTGGCGGTGTGGTATCGCAGCGCGATCGTCGGATCAAAAAGGACTGAGGTCATGGGCGCACCGACCCTGCAGGAAGCGAACTGGATATGGCGCGACGGAGAGTTCGTGCCATGGGGGGAGGCGAATCTCCATGTGCTCGCCACCGCCGTGATGTTCGGAACCTCGGTCTTCGAGGGGATGCGCGCCTATGACACGCCAAAGGGGCCGGCCATTTTCAGACTCGGCGAGCACATCCGCCGGCTCTTCGACTCCGCGCTAATCTACCGGATGGTCCCAGAATACACGCGCGAGGATCTCGAGGCGGCGAGCCGCGAGGCCGTCGCGAAGAACGAGCTGAAAGAGTGCTACATCCGCCCCATGATCCTGAGAGGCTATGGGGCACCGGGTCTGAATCCGGTCAACAGCCCCATCGAGACGTTCGTGGCTGCCTGGCCTTGGGGGACTTATCTGGGTGAGGGAGCACAGAACGGCGTCGACGTCTGCGTGTCATCGTGGCAGCGGGCCATGCCGAACACGTTCCCCGCGCGCGCCAAAGCGGGCGGCCAGTACGTGAACGCCCAGCTCATGAAGATGGAGGCGATCACGAATGGCTATACCGACGCGATCGCGTTGGGGCCGGGAGGCCTCGTGAGCGAAGGCACCGGGATGAACCTGTTCCTCGTCCGTGACGGAGTCATCATCAGCCCCCTCCTCGACGGGACCGCGTTGGTCGGCATCACGCGTAACGCGGTCATTCAGATGGCCGAGGACCTGGGGTACGAAGTGCGCAACGAGCCAGTCCCCCGCGAGAGTCTCTACACTGCCGACGAACTGTTCTTCACCGGCACGGCGGCGGAGGTGACGCCGGCTCTAAGCGTCGACCGCATTCCGATCGGGGGTGGCAAGGCCGGGCCGATCACGCTCGCGCTCCAGAAGCGCTTCATGGAAACCGTGAAGGCGCAGAATGACGATCCGCACGGATACCTGACCTTTGTGAACGAGTGACCACAGAACACGAACGGTTCTCGCGCGAAGGAATTCTCGCCTTCGCGGCTCAGTTCCCGTTCTTTCGATTGATCGGGCTCGACGTCGTCGACCTCGAGCCGGGCTGGTCCAAGACTCGCCTCGAGCATCGACCCGACCTGGCGCAGCCGGCGGGCATCATGCACGGCGGGGTGATCGCATCGGTGATCGACTCGGGGATCGCGCATGCTCTGCTGCTCACCGAGCGTTTCCAGGAGCTGCGGGACCAGGGCGGAGCCCTGATTTCGGTCGATCTGCGGGTGAAGTACCTGAGGCCCGTCTCAGAAGGGGTGATCGTATGCGAGTCGAAAGTGCTCCGACTCGGAAGGCAGATCATCCATGCGGAGGCGGTCGTGACCAACACCGAGGGGAAGGACGTCGCGCGGGGCGACGCGACCTACATGGCGGTGACGAAGAGCCGCCTCGAGCGCCGGTAGGGACGCGGCGGGTCCGGTCCGGCTCAGTCGGTCCTGGCTTCGCGGTTAATCAGGTAGCTCAGCCCGAGGAACGCGGCCCCGAATCCCATGAAGAGCAGGATGCGCCATATCACGTCGAGCTGAGCCATGTCGACCAGAAGGAGCTTCGCGGCCACCAGCCCCAACGTCGCCAAGCCGGCGAGCTGCACGCCCTTCTCGCCAAGCCGGAGGGATAGCAGGAGGAGCACGATCCCGTAGATCCCCCACGACAGCGAGATCAGCTCCTGGCCGTACTCCATGGGACCGAACTGCGTCACGAGCCAAGCGAGAAACGCAACGTGCGCCGCGATGCGGTACACCCGCTTCACCAGGGACGACTCGAAGCCGAACGCAGCCGTGAAGGTGAGGACGATCGCTCCCAACGCACCCAGCTCGCGGATGCCGAAAGGGGACCCCGCGGCGATGCCGAGGACGTCCGTCCGGCTCACCACCACGATCATCAGCTGAGCGAATAGGACGTGGGCAAGCAGCCCGACCCCGGGCAGCCCCCACTTCCTGTTGGCCAGGTGCATTCCCGCTCCAGCTGAGGCGACCGGCAGCATAACCCTGTAGTCGTACAGGATGAGCGTGATCGCGAGGATCAACAGAAACGACGCCGTCTCGGCGGCGGCATTCAGCGCGAGTCGCGTCTCGAAGAGGCTCCTGCTCAGCACGAGATAGATGACGAACCCGACACCGAAGAGTATCCCGTACGTGGCGCGCTCGACCGAGAAGAGGCCGCCCAGCTCCATCACCGCGATGAACGCGCCCGCTACGCACCCGACGCGGAGCAGCAACATCGCGGTCCGCTCCGGCGGGGCGAGTTGTGTCCACCGCGCCGAGAAGGGTGGCTCCGGCCAGCCGCCTGGCTTGATCCGACTCAGATGGGCCCGGAGCAGCGGGAAGGCACCGAAGAGCGCCCATGCCGCCAAGATCCCGAACACGACCAATACTTGCTCGATGATGTCAGTAGTCGAGGAGGCCGCGCCCACGGCGAGTCCCATCACCGAGAGACCGCCGAACCCGAGCACCAACAGCAGCGTGCGCCATCCACGTAGGAACTGGACTGAGCCTGCGCCTGCCAGCAGCAGCGTGGTGTAGGCGACGAGGGCCGGCACGTTGATCGATCCGGTGCTCACGAGGAACGGAGTCGCGAGTCCACCGGCCGCCCCTATGACCGCCAGCGAGGGCAGCCTCTGCCGCTCGGCCAGGACGAAGGCCAGCACGGTCACCCCGCACATGAAGGCGAACGCGATGGCAAACGGCACCAGTTCGTACAGTTCGTAGGAAGCGAAGCCGACCAGGTAGAAGACGCCGATGGAGCCGCCCAGCAGGTACTGGCTGTAGCGCTCTCGGGAGCCCTCCGGGCGGAGCCCGATGACAAGCATCACTGTGCCGGCCAGGAGGCCCAGAAGGAGTCGGAAGGCCGGACCGATCCACCCCTGGTCGAAGGCGTACTTGAAGAGGAAGCCGAACGCGAGGATGACGAAGACCACGCCGACACGACCGAGCCAGCGCTCGCCGTGATCGGCCAGCCCCGCCACGGGACCGGGAAGTGGGGATTCCTCGCCGCGCGGTTCGGCCACTGGCGCCGATGACGAAGACGATGATGAACCCGCGCTCGGCTCGCCGGACTGCTCCAGAAGCCGTGCGACGACTCGCTCCAGCCGAACGACTCTCTGCTCTAGGCTACTTGGGTCGGGTCCGGGCATGTCGCCAAGGTAGACGCACCCGGGGCCGGGAGCGAGGCAACCTGGAGCGACTGAATCCACCATGCGGTGTCTCGCGTAGGGAGCACATCACCTCCCGTTGACGAGGCCACATGGACTTTTTGCAGGACGCTCGCTACGCCGTCAGGCGTCTGCTGGATGCACGCTGGTTCACCCTGGCCGCCGTCACGGCGCTGGCCGTGGGCATCGGCGCCAACACGGCCGGCTTCACCATCGTCAACGCGGTCATGCTCCGCGGGCTTCCGTTCGAAGATCCGGACCAGATCGTGGCCGTCTGGACCGATCTCGAGGGCGGCGGTCAGAGCGGCCTTTCGTACCCGGAGATCGATGACTACCGGGAGCGCAGCCGAGCATTCACGGAGCTGGTCGGCATGGTCGGCTCAGACATCAATGTCAGCGACCAGGGTCGACCGCCTGAGCGCATTCCGGGCGCTTACGTGTCTGCGGGCTTCTTCCAGATGTTGCGCCAGGAACCGATCTTGGGCCGCGCGTTCACCGAGGCCGACGACGAACCTGGGGCAGAGCCCGTCGTCCTCCTGGGCTACAGCGTGTGGCAAAATCGCTATAGCGGCGATCGAAACGTGTTGGGCCAGACCATTCGCGTGAACAGCTTACTCGCTACTATAGTCGGTGTGATGCCGGAGGGCATGCGCTTCGCCAACAATACCGACCTGTGGATTCCGAAGGACAACCTTCCACCAGAGTCGCAGGTAGAGGACCGAGGAGTTCGCGGCCGGACCGTCATTGGACGACTCGCGCCGGGGGTGACGATGGAGCAGGCGCGCGAAGACCTCCGTGCGATCGGGAGGAGTCTCGCCGAGGAACATCCGGAGACAACCGCGGATGTTGTTCCGAACGTGCAGGACTTCAATGCCCGCAATAACGGCGGGGAGATCACAACGATCTTCTCCATGCTGATGGGCGCCGTGGTGTTCGTATTGCTCATCGCCTGCGCCAACGTCGCGAATCTCATGCTCGCCAAGTCGGCCGACCGGGCCCGGGAAATCGCGGTGCGCGTATCCCTTGGGGCGACCCGAGGCCGCATTGTTCGACAGCTGCTGGTGGAGAGCTTGATCATTGCACTCATGGCAGGAGTGGTTGGCCTGGCGCTCGGAGTCGGTGGCGTCCGCTGGTTCGACGGCGTGACGCAGGACCCGAACATCGGCAAGCCGTACTGGATGGTGTTCTCGCTCGATCCGATCGTCTTCGTCTATGTGGCTGCCGTGTGCCTGGGTACGGCGATTCTCTTCGGGCTGGCCCCGGCGTTACAGGTGTCGAAGACCGATGTGAACGACGTGCTCAAAGAGGGCACGCGGGGCGGATCAGGCGGCGTTCAGAGCCGTCGTTGGGCTGGTGCGTTCGTCATCGGTCAGGTCGTGCTGACCCTAGTGTTGCTCTCGGGGGCCGCGTTCTTCACGCGCAGCTTCGCGAGCCTGTACGCGATGGACACCGGGTTCGAGACTGAAGGGCTGCTCACCATGCAGATCTACCTTCCTCTCACGAAGTACCCGCAGGCCCCAGAGCAAATCGAGGTCCTCACCGACCTCACCGATCGACTGCAGGGTCTCGCTGGAACCGAAGCCAGTGCGATCACGACCTCCCTACCCATCGTGGGCGGAGGACAAGTCGGAGTCGAGCTCGACGGGCGGGTCGCAGAACCGGAGGAGACGCCGCCCTCGTCGTCAGTAGTCAGTGTCAGCGAGGACTACTTCACCACTCTGGGCCTGCCGATTCTGCAAGGCCGGGGGTTCAACCGCGCCGACGGCGAGCCCGGCTCAGAAACGGTCATCGTGAATCAGCGTTTCGTCGATGTCCACCTCGAAGGCGGGGATGCGCTGGGGCGCACTGTGAGACTAGGGGCGGATCCCGAATCCGACCCAGCCGATGGATGGATGACGATCGTGGGGGTCGTGCCAAACGTCAGGCAGGGCTCGAGCGAGGACGTGGAAATCAACCCCGGCGCCTACCGCCCTCTCCGAGGGAACCCCGGACGGGCGGTCAGCCTCTTAGTGCGGGCCGTCGGCGATCCGGCGGTGGTGACCTCGCAGGTCCGCCAGGTCGTGCGGGCCGTCGAGCCCGATGTGCCGGTGTTCAACGTCTCGACCATGGACGACGTCTTGGCCGAGGCGCGGTGGCCGTTCCGTGTATTCGGGCTGATGTTCTCCGTCTTCGCCGGGGCCGCCCTGCTCCTCTCGTCCGTCGGGCTCTACTCGATTACGGCCCACTCCGTCGTCCAGCGGACGCGCGAGTTCGGGATCCGCATTTCGTTGGGCGCTGAGCCGCGCGAGATCTCGCGGCTGGCACTGAGACGTGTACTGGTCCAACTAGCGGTCGGGGTACCCATCGGCGTCGCTGGAGCCTACGGCGTCGGAAACGTCCTCCAGGGTCTTCTCGTGGAATCCGCTTCTGGCAATCTGCTTACACTAGGAATCGCCTTCCTCCTGGTCGGCGTCTCGGTCGCGGCGTGCCTAGTCCCCGCCCGACGGGCGTCGACGATGGATCCGGTGACGGCCCTTCGAGTCGAATAGCCGCAGCGACCGCTCGCCAGAAGGAGCTACCAGTCGGGCCCCTCGGCCTCGTCGAGTTTGCGCATCGCCTCGCGGAGGCGCTCGACTTCCTCGTCGCCGAGTTCTCTGGGCCCGCCGGCCGGGACACGCACGGGTCCGCCCCGAACGAGCAATCCGATCAGCATACCGGCCGAGACGATCGCGGCGAGCGGAAGGAAGTAGCCCACCAAGTTGAAACCCTCCATCGGCGGGGCCATCAGGACCGTGCCACCGAAATCGGCGACGAAGCTCGCCTCGATGGCCTCGGGCGTCTCTCCGGCCTCGAGCGAACGCAGGACGCGCTGTGTCCAACCGGGCGAAACGTCGCATGACATCCGGAACTGGCACATGTGGGCATCGAGCCCGCAACTGCAGTTGCACCTCAGGTTGTGCTCGATCTCGAGTAGCTTGTCCCCGATTTCGCCGATGTGATAGTGACCGCCGGGCAGGCGCGTAGGATCGAAATCAACCGGGGTCGATAGCGCCGACTGAGCCTGTACCGGCCCGGCCACAGCTAGCGCGAAGGTCGCTGCTAGCGCTGTGAGTACTATCGCCCTAGAACGCATCATCCGACTCCTGCCTTCACGTACGAGAAGAAGATCGTCCTTCCGGTCTCCCAATAACCGGGACGGCCTATCTCGTTCCCACTCCGGGGCCTCAGGGAGGGGTGCCACAACCGAATTGCCGCGCCCCTGGGCACGCGGGCAGGACCTGACGTACCAGCAGTAGGTGATCTCTCGCATGGCGACGGGTTGAGCCACCGCCTCCTACCGTTTGCGAGCCAGCGTCAGCCCATCCCCGATCGGCACCAGGCTCAGGGTGACACGTTGGTCGTCCCTCGCCTTCAGGTTGAACGCCCGGATCGCCTCGGTGTCGGCGTCGGTCTCACCGGCGTCGGCCACCTTCCCTTCCCACAGCGTGTTGTCGACCGCGATGAGTCCGCCCGGGCGCAGGAGCTCCAGCGCGAGCTCGTAATACGTGTCGTAGCCCGTCTTGTCGGCGTCGATGAACGCGAAGTGGAAGCTGCCTGCCCCGCTCTCCGCCAGGAGCGACTCGAGAGTCTCCGTCGCCGGCGCCAGCCGCAGGTCGATCTTGTGGGCGACTCCTGCCTCATCCCAGTAGCGCCGCCCGATCGACGTCCACTCTTCGCTCACATCGCAGGCCACCACGCGGCCGTCCTCCGGGAGCGCCAGGGCCATCGCGAGCGCGCTGTAGCCTGTGAACGTGCCGACCTCCAGAACGTTCCTGGCACCGATGAGCTCCAGGAGAAGACCCATGAACTGTCCCTGTTCGGGCCCGATCTGCATGTTGGCGTGCTCGAGTGCAGACGTCTCCTCACGGAGCCGACGGAGGACGTCGTGTTCCCGGAGCGATACGTCCAGCAGATAGCCGTAGAGCTCCTCGGAAAGCGCGCGGGTTTGACGGGTCATGACAGCTCGTTCTCCAGGGCACGCCAGCAATAGAAGGCCGCCGCACTCCTCCAGGGACGGTATCGCTCGCCGAACGGCTCCATCTCCTTGGGTCCCGGCGCGGATTCGAGCCTGAGGATTTTTGTGAGCCCGGATCGTACCCCAAGGTCGAGGACGGGCCACACGTCCGGGCGGTGCAGGCGGAACATGAGGTACATCTGAGCCGTCCACGGACCGATCCCCTTCACCGTAGTGAGCCGACGGACGATTTCTTCGTCCGACTGCTCCTCCAGGTCGTGTACCGCCACTTCGCCGTCCCGCACCTTTCTTGCTAGGTCCCGAACGGCCGCCGTCTTGGCCGCCGAGAGCCCCGCCTTACGTATCGTGGTCTCCCGGACGCGAAGAGCCTTTGTGGGAGTGACTTCCCCTTTCAGCGCTTCCACGAATCGTCCGTGGATCGCGCGCGCCGCCGCTCCGGCGAGCTGCTGATAAATTATGGCGCGCGCCAGGTAGAAGAATGGCTCCTCGGTGGACTCCGGCACGCGGATCGGGCCGACTTCGGCCACCCACGGGCCGAAGTCGGGATCCTTACGCAGCTTCCTCCCGCCCCCTGTCCACAACGTCACCTTCTCCACATCAGCCCTCCTATGGAATCGCCAGCCAGATGAAGAAGCCTAGAGGAGGTATCCCCCATCGATCGGAATCACGGCCCCGGTGATGTGGCGAGCGGCCTCTGAGCACAGAAACAGCACGACGCCGGCGACGTCCTGAGGATCGCCGAGTCTGCCCAGAGCGGAATCCTCGCGCGCTCGATCGAGAACGTCGGACGGGACCCCTTGAGTGAGTCGCGTGGTCCGTATGTAGCCCGGAGCCACCGCGTTCACGTTGATGTTCTTCGGCCCGAGCTCGACAGCGGTGCTCTGGGTGAGCCCGATCAGTCCGGCCTTGGACGCCGCGTAGTTCGAGATCCCGAAGACGGTCCGAATTCCGTGGACCGACGTGATGTTCACGATCTTGCCATACTCCTGTGCGCGCATCATAGGAGCTACAGAGCGCGTAAAGAAGAACGCGCCGTCCAGATTCGTCTGGAGCACGGACTCCCACTCGTGATCTTCCATTCGCCAGAGCGCCCTGTCTCGGCTGATACCGGCGTTGTTGACGAGGATGTGGACGCCGCCCAGCTCCTCATGCGCTTCAGAAACGAAGCGTCGCACGCCGCGTGACTCACGTACGTCACAGGCGCGGAAGAACACCCGCACTTCGAGCTCGCGTAGCTGGCGAGCCATGTCCTGAGCTTCGGCTCGGGCTTGCCGACCCGTGTCCAAGAAGCAGAACGCGATGTGCACGCCGCACCTGGCGAGCTCCAAAGCGACCGCGCGACCGATTCCACTCGAGGCGCCGGTAACGATCGCGACCTGACCACGCAGATTCGACGTCGCGAAGAGAGGCTGCGGCTGCGTCTCTCCAACCTCGTCGATCAGGGCCTCGACTTGCTCTTGTACGCCCTGCTGGTCGGTGATCGCTGAGTCGGACATTGCGTGACAGGCTACGTCGCGAAACAGGTGCTTCGCAACTCACCGTGGATCGGCGTCAGACCGACCCCTCCACTGTCGAGTGGTCGGTGACCGAGAGGCTCCCGGCGACCGAGCTGATGCGTGCATGCGCCCCGATGATGGAGCCGTGCAGGCGGGCATCTGCCAGCACCGCGTGGCATCCCACGACTGAGTTTTCGATCTGGCAGCCTTCGATGCTGGCCCCGGTCTCGAGGGTGACGTTGGGTCCGACGCGCCCGCCGCGTATAGTCACGTCGGCCTCGATTCTGACCGGCTCCACGATCTCGGCGCCCTCGACCACGGCCGAGGGATCCACGCCCCCACGTCCGCTCGCGATGAGGTGCCCGTTGGTCTCCAGAAGCGTCTCCGGCTTGCCCGCGTCCCACCACCCTTCCACCCCGGCCGTCATGATCCGGCTGCCCCGATCGACCATGTATTGGAACGCATCAGTCAGGTAGTACTCACCACCAGGGCCTGCATCCGCGGAGATGGTGTGGCGGACACCCTCAAAGAGCAGCTTGTGATCGGCGATGTAGTAGAGCCCGATGTTGGCCAGCTTGGACACGGGCTCAGTGGGCTTCTCCACGATGTGAGCCATCGTGCCGTCGTCGTTCGTGACGATGACGCCGTATCGCTGGTAGTCCTCGACCTCCTTGGCCCAAATCACGCCCGCGCAGTCGGCAGGCAACGTCCCGATCAAGCCGTACTCGACCTCCAGCACCGCGTCGGGAAACATGATGAGCACGTCCTCGTCGACATAAGGCTCCGCTAACGCGATCGCCGCCGCCGTTCCGTCTTGGACCTCCTGGAGAACGTAGTGCGACCGGATGTCGGGATACCCGGCATCGATCCAAGCCTCGCACTCCTGGCGGAGGTGTCCGACGATGAAAACGATCTCCTCGACACCGAGCGCGCGGAGGTCATCGAGGATGTAGGCTAGCACCGGCTTGCCCGCGACCTTCAGAAGCGCCTTGGGGGTATGGTGCGTGTGGGGGCGGAGGCGTGTGCCCTTCCCGGCGAGTGGGACGACGGCTTTCATGGATTCCCTTGGGGCCGTAGGGCGCAGACTACAAGAGTCTGGCAAGCTTGGGGCGGCGGCGCCACTATATCCGTTCCCGGGGGGGAGCGGGAGTCCGAGCCCCTCGCACACCGGACAGGCAGACCGATCATGATCAGACGAGCCGGACACATCCTCTCCCTGGCCTGCGTGCTCGGTGCTTGCACGGGCCCGCCCGCCGGGGGACAGACGACTGCGACGGTTCGGAACATCGCGCCCAACATTTACGAGGTCGCGCCGGAGCAGGTCCTTCAGTCCCAGGAGGCCGTTGCCTTCATCGAGGTCAGCGGCACGGCCACGATCAGCGTCCCCTCAGACCAGGCTCGGGTCTCGTTCGCGATGGAAACGAGAGCCGAAACAGCCGAAGAAGCGGCGACGGCGAATGCCGACGCCATGGACCGCGTGCTCGGCGCGCTGCGAGGCGGAAATCTATCCGGGCTCGAATTGGAGACGTTCGGCTACTCGTTGCAGCCGCAGTATGCGACCGACCCTGCCCGAGTTCGCACGATCGCCGCTTACGTCGTGAACAACAACGTGGGCGCGACGGTCACCAACGTGGATGCCGTCGGACGCCTTATCGACCTGGCGATCCGAGCCGGTGCGAACCGCGTCGCGAGCATCACCTTCAGCGCGTTGGACACGGCGCCTGCCAGGGCCCAAGCCCTCGCGGAGGCAGTGGGAAACGCGCGCGCCGAAGCTGACGTGATCGCATCGTCGTTGGGGTACCGGCTCGGCGCTCCTCTCGAGATTCGAGGAGGGGCGCAACGTCCTATGCCACGGCCTATGGCATTTTCCGAGGCCAGTGTCAGGAGCATGCAGGCCGCACCCACCCCGATCGAGGCGGGCGATCAGACGGTCAACGCCAACGTGACGATCCGGTTCGCTCTCGGCCCGGCCACGACCGGACGTTGAAGGGAATCCTGAGAGCGCTCACCGAGAATCAGGCCGAAACGGACCCGACTGCGACCGATTGCCGACTCCTGGGAAGGACTTATGCGATCCCCTTCGAGCACGTGTGGCAGGCCGCCAGCAAGCTGGCGTCCGGAGACCTCAGGCGGTGGAGCCTTTGGGTGGCGGACGACCAGGCGGGACTGATCGAGGCGAGCACTCGACCCTTCCTGTTCGGAGCGGCCGGAGACGTCCGCATCAAGATCGGCCTCGACGAAAACGCCCAGACCCGCGTGGACCTTTCGGTGGCGTCGCGAACCGAACGGGGTGACTTGGGCCACAGTCGCAGGGCCATCGGCCGGTTCCTTCACCGACTCGACGGGGTCCTAAATGCGGGGCCGGGACAGATCCTCGATGCGACCCGGACGGTGACATGGCGAGACCTCCGCTAGGCTTCCTGCGGGCGCTGGCAGTGGCGCTGCTCGTAGCGTCAAGCGGGTGCGGGGAATCGCAGTCGGCTCCGCCAGCGGAACCGATCGGGGAGGGAGCTGCTGCCGACGGCGCGAGCCTCGAGACTCCCATCTTCGAGCAGAACTTCGTGTTCGCCAGCGTGAGCGGCGACAGCGTGTTCCTGGTCCCATGGATGATCCGCGCCACCTCACTGCCCGAATCGGTGCAGCGTGAATCACGAGGGTGGCTGGCCCGTAGTGGGACATGGGACGCGTTCTACGCGGAGGAGTGGACGACCCCTCCGAGTCGGACGCCCGCCAGGCTCCTTCCGTTCGGGAATCTGCAACTGGTCGTGCAAGAGGGGGACGTCGTGGACGGCATCATCTTCGATCATGGGGCTCGCAGGCTCGAGCTCGCGCTCGGTGAGGTACAGGCGAGCTGGGGAGGACCGCGAGGAGAGACAGTCGAGCTCCTGGAGGGCGCCGCCTATCTCGCTGAGGAGCGCGTGGACGGGGTCGTCCTGCACCTGGCGCGTGCGTCAGCGGGTGCGAGTCCTCGAGGAGGGGACTGGGCGCTTCTCTTGTCCGGCGATTCGATGAGAGTCGTGCTGGCCGCCGACTCGGAGCACGGGGGAGAGGTGGAGCCTTCGTACAGTGGGTGGGCCGACCTTCGTGGAGCGGCGCTCCAGTGGTCGGATCTCCACGTCGACTGGACCGACACCCAGGCATTCCCTCCGGCACGTCGCGACGTGCCGGCCTCCTGGAGGATCTGGTCGTCCGACGGGACGCTGGAGGGTGAGCTTCACGCGATTTCGTCCGACGTCCAGGCCGGTGTCGGGCCCGGTCCGCTGTTGCCGGTGCGGGCCCTCTTCGAGGTCGTCGGGGAGGTCTCCACCGCGGAAGGCGACTTCCCTGTTCATGGGCTGCTTGTGCACGAGAGGCGGTAAGGGGTGCCCACCGAACTCGTTCGAGCCCTCATCACGATAGGGTTCGGGGCGATGGCCGGTGGACTCACCAACTCCATCGCCATCTGGATGCTGTTCCATCCGTACGAGCCGCCGCTTCTGTTCGGACGGTGGCGCATCCGGTTTTTCCAGGGTGCGGTGCCGAAGAATCAGCCTCGTTTGGCCGCCGCGATCGGGCGGACCGTCGGGAGTCGCCTGCTCACTTCGGAAGATCTGACAAGCACCTTCTCGGAAGGTGAGTTCAGGGACGCCTTCGACCAACGCCTGGCCCACGTCGTCGACGAAGTGCTCAATAGGGAGCGCGGGTCCCTGCGCGACCTGATCCCTCCGGGCGTCATGGACGACCTGCAGGTACTCATCGACGAGGCTTTGGAGCGGGGCCTTGGCCAGCTCGATGAATACCTCGCCTCCGAGCAGTTCGCGGAAGCGATGGTGCGTCGCACCGACGACATCGTGGAGGCTGTGTCGGACGAACCCATTGCGAGCGTGTTGACGCCTGCCCGCGGGACGGCGGTCGAAGACCTGGTCAACGAATGGCTGGAGCACGCCGTCGAGAGCGAAGACTTCGCTGTGGCCGTGGACGACTACGTCGGGCGGGCGACTCACAGGCTGCTCGAGCCGGGGAAAACCTTCCAGGACATTCTGCCCCTCGGGCTGGTGGGCTCGGTCGAGAAAGCGATCGCTGGCTACCTGCCGTTGGCGGCCCAGCGACTGGGTGGGCTGCTGGAGGACCCCAAGGCGCGCGCGCGCTTCGAGTCGATGATCCACGACCTGCTCCATCGGTTCCTGAACGACCTCAAGTTCCATCAGAGGGTCGTCGCGCGACTCGTCATGACCGAAGACACCGTGGACAAGGTCCTGGACACCATCGAGAGCGAAGGGTCCGAGCGGCTGTCACAGATACTCCGAGACCCAGCCGTTCAGGACGCGATGGCCAGGGGCGTGAACGAGGCCATCGTGGACTTCCTGAGGCGGCCGGTCACCGACGTCCTCGGAGACCCGGACGATCCCAGTGTGCTCGAGTCTAGGAAGACTCTGGTCGGGTGGGTCGTGAGCATGGCGCGCGATCCGGGGACGCGCGAGTTCATTCTCGAGAAGCTCCATGCCGGACTCGAAAAGGCCGGCGGGAGCACGTGGGGCCAGGTGCTCGACAAGATTCCTCGAGCGCGCGTCACGGAGGCACTCGTGACAGCAGCCCGAACGGATGGGGCGCGTCGCGCCATCGACGCGGGAGCCCGCAGGATCGTGGTGAGAGTCCTCGATCGCCCGATCGGGATGCCCGCTCGCTGGCTACCTGCGAATGGACCGCGGCGCATGGAGGCTGCCCTGGGCGATCCACTCTGGGATTGGCTCCAGACTCAAGTTCCCGCGGTCGTAGAGCGCATCGACGTGGCGCGGAGGGTGGAGGAGAAGGTCCTGAATTTCCCTACCGCGCGCATGGAAGAGATCGTTCGTCGAGTGACGCACCGGGAGCTCCGACTGATCGTCCGTCTCGGATACCTACTCGGGGCGGTCATAGGTGGTGCGCTCGTGGTCGTCACTGCGCTGACGACGTGAGCCCGAAACGACGGGTACGGCCTAGCGGTCGTCGGGGGACTCGATCTTGAAGCCTTTCCGCCCTACCGACCCACGGTCCTTAGACGGGCGCGACTCGACCTTCCTCTGCAGCCACGAGAGCGGATTGACGGACCGTTTTTTCCTGCGGCGTCGAGCTATGGGGCTTCCATCCATAGCGCGCTCGATGTCGTCGGGGCTCTGACGGTCACGACCCGGTAACCCCAGCCACAAGCCCCAAGCAAGACCGATGAGGGCCACGACTGCAAGCCCGAAGACCGGCTGGCCGCTCATTTCTGCTGGGTAGCGGTCTCCACTACGAGCAAGCCCAAGCCGATCGACAGAATGATCCCGACGGCATTGGTGCCGACCGCAACGAGCCCAACGACGGACCAGAAGATGAGATGTGTGAAGATGAAGCCGCCCGGAACGAGGTCGCGCATCGAGGTCACCGTTGAAAGGTCGGGTCAGTCGGAGCCCAAATATGCCCGTCGGCGACGACGATGTCACCCCCGCGGCGCTCTTAGTCGATGCCGCCGTCGGGACCCTGTTTATCGTCGGGCCCCTGCTGGATGCGCCGCCGCGCCTCGGCGAGGTAGCCCGGCTCCAAGCGCAGCAGTCCGAAGATCTTCCGGATCAGGTAATCTTCCTTGTGCGCCAGCTCCCCATCTGCGTACACCAGTCCCCACATGATCTCGGCCAGCACCATCTTCTGGCCGGTCGAATAGCTGTCCGCAATCAGTTTGGTGAACTGCCACAGGTCGATGGCCTGCGTCCGCTCGGCCTCGGCGAGCTCCAGAAGTCGCTCCGCCTCGACGGGGTCGACCCCGAACTGGCGACGCACGGCTGACTCGAGGTGCAGGCGCTCGTCGTCCGTGAACTCGGAGTCGGCGTGAGCGATCTCGAGCAGCAGAGCACACGCCGCCAGTCGGATGTCCTTCTGCTCACGGGCGTCGTCGACTCCGCCCGGAGGGCTCATGCTAGAGCCGAAGAATTTCTTGATAGCATCGATCATGACTAGAACTCGGTCGAACGAACTTTGGACATGCCAGCCCTCAAGGGCACCCACACGGCCACGAGCGTGAGCACCGCCGCTCCGGTGATCCCGATCGCGACCGGGGTCGCGCCGACCGAAGCTTCTCCGCCCTGGAGCTGTGCGTTGAGATACAGGAATACGGGCCAACCCTCGAGAATCACAACACCCGCCAGATAGCTGACCGCACACATCATGAAGAGCAGGCCGCCGAACGAAGTCGGGATCTCGGCAACATTCTCGGTATCGTATTTCGGGTAAAGCGCGCCGAACCCAAGCGCCAGTGCAGTCAGCGCGAACGTCATGCCAACCATCGTCAACGTAGTGAGCGTGAGAATGAACGGCGACGCGTCCAACACCACGTTGGTGATGACAATGAGGGGAATCGCGATGGCGAGGAGGGGCACGGTTCCCACCCAATACTTCGACCAGAAGAGCTCCCTCACGTCGAGTGGCGAGGACCGGAGCAGCCACATCATGCGGCCCTCGATGGACATCGCGGGAAACACGAAACGTGCCGCGATGGCAGCGACCACGAAGCCGGCGAGCCCTAGATTCAGGAACGAGACGACGTTGATGAGCAGGAAGCTGATCTGCTCCCCGGTGTAGAGCGGCAGTACCGTGATGTTGTAGACGTAAACCGCGACGAGGACCCCGAGCAGAATGAGCTGCGACCACTGGGTAGTGTCGCGGAAGAAGACTTTGATCTCCTTCGCGACCAAACTCCGTGTGCTCGGACGCGCGCCGGAGAAGAGCCGCTCGAGCAGGAGTGAGCGCGCGCGCCCACTCGTCCGCTGCTGCGCTCCTTCCTGGGCCCGAGTGAACCCTTCCTGGTAATGATTTCGGTGCAGCCAGGCGCCCGCGACGAGGCAAACGCCCGCTGTCGACCAAAGAAACGCGAACGGGAACCACTGAAAGAAGCCCCCCAAGTAGGACATCAACGCCTCTGCCGCCCACTCGCTCGGCAGCCACGGGGAAGTCGGCGTCCTCAGCACCGCCACAAAGTCGACGAGGTCCCGAAACTCTTCCGGTTGCATGAGACGCTCAGGCCTGATGAACCGGAGGAGCGCCACCACGCCGGCTGCTGCGAAGAGGCCGACGAGCGCAAGTAGGTCCCGCGTCCGACGCGCCGGAAATACGTTCACAAGCACGAGCGTGACGGCGCTTCCCAGTACAGCCGGAATGATCAGGAAAGGAATGAGGGTGCCGACTGCTAGTAGGTAGTACCAGCCGTCCGCAGCATACACAACACCGTAGGCAATGAGGAGCGGCACCGCGAGCAAAGCGACCATCCACGACGAGTCCACAATCGTCTCGATGAGCCTGGCGCCGTACACGGTCTCGGCCTCGACCGGGGCCGCGACAAGAAGCTCTAGGTCTTCGGACAGAAAGAACGTGGAGAGGGCCGTGATCACGTTCGAGAGCACGAGGATCATGAGGAATGTGATGAACGCCATACCAAGCAGCTTGGACGCGAGCAAATCGCCAATGCCCTGCGTCCCACGAAAGTAGATCAGCATCCTGAAGATGACCGCAAACATTAGCGACCAAAAAAACAGCCCCATGAAACCCAGCAGGAAGGCCTTGAAGATTCGGCCCTCATCCGTGCGAGCCCGATTGAGCTTCGTGCTGAGCTTGGGGCGGAGCAGCCACAGAAGGCCCGGACGACGAGCGACTCCGTTCACTCGCTGATAGCCGCGCGGAGGCTCTCGATCACATCTATCATCGCGTCGCCGCCGGTCACCTTGAGGAAGATCTCCTCCAGGTGCGCGCCGCCGGCGTGCGCCTGCGCACGCAGCTCGTCCATGGAGCCTAGCGCAATGATCTCCCCCTCGTTCAGGATGGCGATGCGATCGCACAGCACCTCGGCCACCTCGAGCGTGTGCGTCGACAGGAAGACCGTGCCGCCGTTCGCCACGAAGGTGCGGAGAAGGTCCTTGAGCAGTCGGGCGGCACGGGGATCGAGGCCTACCATCGGCTCGTCGACGACGATGAACTCGGGTTGGTGAATGAGCGCCGAACTGATCAGCAGCTGCTGCCGCATGCCGTGCGAATAGCTCTCGATGAGCTCATCCTTCCAAGCCGTCAGTTGGAATAGCTCCAAGAGCCTGTCGAGACGCGTCTCCACCGCGTCTCCCTCGCGGCCCCACAGGCCCGCCACGAAACGGAGGAACTCGCCGCCGGAAAGCTTCTCGTACAGGTAGGGACGGTCGGGAATGTATCCGACCCGCGCCTTCGCGGTCTCCGGATTCTCGTGCAGGTCCACGCCGCCAATGAGCACCCGTCCATCGCTGGGGCGGAGGACTCCCGCAACCATCCGGATCGTCGTCGTCTTTCCGGCTCCGTTAGGGCCCAGGAATCCGAAGATCTCCCCGCGGTGCACCTTCAGGTCGATGGACTTCACGGCCGTAAAGCTCCCGTAGCGCTTCACGATGCCTCGCAGCTCGAGCATCTCTCCCGGCGAGCCACGTGCTTCGTCGCGTGGCGCTAGAACCTCAGCTACGTCCTGGTCCAGGCTCATTGGGCCTCCGCGGCCGGACCGAGTACCTCGATGTCGAGGTTTCCGATCAGGCGCACGATCTCGACCTGCTGGGCCAGGCCCCCGATGACGAAACGAATGTGGGAAGCGTCCGCGGGGACCTGTCCGAACGTGGGATCGACCGCAACCCATTCACCAAGCCACACCTCCGGCCACGCGTGGTAGAAGAAGGCTCCGTTCACGTACACGAGACCCACGGCCGTGCGCGCGGGAAGTCCGAGCGAGCGAGCCAGGGCGACGAAGAGCACCGTGTGCTCATTGCAGTCTCCCCTCAGCGTCTCGAGCACCTGTACAGCATTGGGGATCGAAAACGTGATGCTCTTCTCGAGCATGCTGTACACCGAGCCGGTGAGCTGCCGCGCCACGCGTTTTGGATCCTGACGCCACTGCGCACTGGCAGCGGTAATGCTCCTGGCCTGTCGGAGAATGCGCTCGTCGTCACTCTGGATGAGCGGCTCGGGCTCCAGCGCTTCCCGAAGATCCATGAAGCTGTAGGGAAGCGTGTAGCCCGCGGCCACATTGTCCCATCGCTCACGCCGCACAATGAGCGTGTCACCCCGCAGCGTCTGCCGTCCTCCGTCGAGCTGGAAGCCGGCAAGGTCGACGCCGGTGAGGCGGAAGCGCAGCTCTTCGTGCTCCTCTACGTCGTCGAAGTTGACGTTGCTTTGCACTGCGGTGGAGAGAATCACGTCGCTGTCGAAGGGAGCCGACACGAGTCGGGCGTCTTCCGTGGCCTGCCGTGCCAGCTCGTACTCGGTCCGCTCCATAGAGAAGCCGAGTGGGCTCGACGAACGCAGCACGCGGCCGTCGGCGTCTACCCAGCTCTCGACGCGGATCCCTCCGAACACCTCGGCGATTCTCCACGCGGGAATCGAGTCGACGCGTGCAGACGCCCATCGGCCCGAACCAGGGTCGAGCGCTGCTGAATCCGTGACGAACAGCGTATCCTGCTCGATGATATGCACCTCGACCGTCCGGGTGCTCAGGCTTGTCGGATCGAAGACCGGCAGGCGCACCGTCTCGCCCACCTTCAGCGCTCCACCCATCGCAATGCGGATGGGGACCACGCTCGACATGACCGGCGCCTGCGGGAGCCTGAAGCTCACGTTCTGCTCGCTCCCGGCCGAACGTATCGTGACGTTGAGCGTGGTGTCGGCTCCCAGCGCCCCGCTCGCAGCGAAGCGACCGACCTCGCTGTCGAGGGTGAACTCGAACGACTCCATCACGAGTGACCGGTTGAGTTTCACGCTCGTCCGAGCGACGGCGATGCCCGTTTCCCCGAGCGCGGGCAGCTCCAGGCTCATGACGTCCTCGAGCCGGAACCCATCGGACAGCGTATCGAGTCGGGAGGTCGCTTGACCGACCGTGCGGCCTCCCATGGAAAGCGTGTAGAAGCTGACACCAGGCGCGAGCGCGAGGGCTGCGTCCGCGAGGCGGGTGAGCTCTGGCTGGAGGTACTCGCGACGAACCTGCCACCCCACCATGCCTAGCCACACCAGCACGATCGTGGCTCCGAGTACTGGCTTACGCATTCCGCATGCACTCCCTCTCTGAGCCCGCAGTCCTGAGAACCCACCAAGATGGCCTTGGCCCAGCAGGGAGGACCAGGCACACGTGAACCTGGCCCCCGACCGCGATGCTAATTTCCGGCCGAGCCGCGCTGGCGAGCCGCATCCTCGACGAGCCGTTCGAAGAGCTGGGACTCGAACTCGGAGTCGACGACGATCGCCAGATCGAGGGGCGGCACGCCCTCGTCCAAATGGTTGAAGAGGATCTCCACCAGGGCACGTGCCGGGGGCTCGGGCTCGATGCTGCCTGCTCCCAAGCCAAGCGGGGGGACCGCGAGCGACTCGAGGCCCCAGTCCGAGGCTCGACGTAGCCCATTCAAGAGCGCGCGCTGGATCGAGACGGTCGACTGTGGCTCTTCCTCGGACATCACCACGATGTGGATCAGATACTCGACGGCCAGGCTACCGGCAGGCGTGAGGACGGCCCCGCCCACCGGCAATATGCCGATTCTCTCGAGTCTCTCCTGGAGCTCCGGACCCGCGGCAGCGACCACGTCACGCGCGGGTGCGTCGACCGGCGCGAAGTCCGACCGCACGGCCGTGACCAAGCCGTGGACATCGAGGGTCGCCATGTCCCCCAGAACGACGCGGATCACCGAATCTGCAGCTCCCGGGCTCTGCGATACATGTCCGCCGCGTCCTCGGGCTGGTGCGTCCGGTCGTAGAGGTGCCCGAGCGTGTAGAAGGGACGCGGGTCGGTGGGCATCAAGTCACTCGCTCGCTTCAGGGCCTCCATGGCCTCGTCGAATCGGCCCAACCGATTGAGGGCCTCGCCCCGATAGTAAAAGGCGGACCCGTTGTTCTCGTCCCTTAGGCACACCCAGCGAAGCTCGGTCTCCGCCTGACCGTACAGCCCGCGGCGGAAGTACAGGACGCCGATGCCGAGCCGCACCTGAAGATCGTCTGGGGCGAGCCGCTGCGCGCGCCTCAGCAGCTCCTCCGCCCGGTCGTACCTAGCTAACGACGTCAGTGGCGACGCGAAGTTCGCGAGAATCTCGACGTTCTCTGGAGCGAGGCGCACAGCCGCCTCGAAGTGCTCGAGGGCCGACCCGAACTGCTTCAACTCGTCGAACAGCACGCCGAGGTTGTTGTGCGCTTTCAGGTTGGATGGATTGACTGTGAGGATGCCCAGATACAGCTCGATGGCTTCATGGATGCGCCCTCGCTCGACGAGATCTTTCGCCCGTGCGAGAGGCTCGCCGGCCGGTCGGACCCGCGCGGCCGCGTGGTCCCGGGCAGTAACGTGAGACTCGATTCCGGTCGACCCCGATGCTCCGCTCAGGACCTTCTCCGCGGCCTCGACTTCCGGATCCGAAGGACTGCCGCCGCCGGACCCAGCGCGCTCAGGCCGGCGTCCCTCACCGCGATGCGTCGGCTTGAGCTGCCCGACCGCCTTGGCCCACCTGTCGGCCGGCTCCCTCGACTGGGGAGGGGGCTCCGGGGGAGCGTCGACGACGGGCTCCGACTGCGGTTCGACAGGCACCTGAGTCGAATTGGCTCCGTCGAGCAGCTCCACCTGAAGGGACTCCGATTCCAACATCCTCTTCTTCTTCTTTCGCTTCCTAGACATCGGAACCCACCACCGAGCGAACCCAGTCAAGGTAGGGCTCGTGGCCGTCACGGACGTCCAGCGCCACGACCTCGGGCACCTCATAGGGGTGCAGTTCGATCAGCCTGATCCGTAGCTGCTCGGCCGCGTCCGATGTCGTCTTGAACACCATTAGAACCTCACGCTCCCTCTCCACTGTTCCCTTCCACCGATAGATGGAGGTTACGCCCTCGACCACGTTGGCACACGCGGCGAGTCTCTCCTCGACGAGCACAGTGCCAATGCGCTCAGCGACCTCGGCGTCGGGCGCCGTGCTCAGGACAGCGACAATCGATCGGGTCCGCGTGTCACTCACGAAGTGGAATCCGTCTCTTCTTCGACATAGAGCTGGTCAATGAGGTCCACGAAGCGCTCGGCCACGACCCGGCGCTTGACCTTGAGGCTCGGAGTCAGGAAGCCGTTCTCTTCCGTCAGCTCCTCCGGCAGAAGCGCACACTTCTTCGGAGTCTGGAAGGAAGCGAAGTCGCCGAGCATGCCGAGGGCCACCGTTTCGACGTGACGGACTGCCTGAGGGTCAGCGACGAGCTGCTCCCTTCCCTGCCACACGATGCCGGCGCCGCGTGCCCAGGTCTCGAGCGGGCCGAGGGCCGGCACGATCAACATGACGCAGTACTTGCGACGATCCCCGAGGATGATCGCCTGTTCGATTAGTGGATGAGTCTTGAGGCGGTTCTCGATAGGCTGCGGAGCGACGTTCTTCCCTCCCGCAGTGACGATCAGGTCCTTCTTGCGGTCGGTGATCTTCAGGTATCCGTCTCCATCCAGCTCGCCGATGTCGCCTGTCGCGAACCAGCCGTCGCGGTCGATGCACTCCGCCGTCGCCTCCGGCTTGTTGTGATAGCCCTTCATCACCTGCGGACCCCTCACGAGGATCTCGCCATCATCTGCGATGCGAACTTCCGTGCCCGGCACAACCTTGCCGACCGTCCCGATGCGGAGCTCCCGGAGGGTATTGATGTTGGTGACGGGACTCGTCTCGGTAAGCCCGTAGCCCTCCAGAATCGGCAAGCCGATCGAGTAGAAGAACCGAGCCAGGACCGGCTCGAGGGGCCCGCCTCCGCTCACGAAGAAGCGAAGCCTCGCGCCGACCGCCTTCTTCACCTTCGAGAAGACGAGCTTATCTGCAATTCGATATTGCAAACTGAGCAATCCACTCGGTACCAGCCCTGCGAGCCGGAGATCGGCTGCGCGGTCGGCCACGCGGACGGCCCAATCGATAAGCGCCTTCTTCAGGCCGTGCGCCTCCATGACCCCGCCGTAGATCTTCTCGTAAATCCGCGGCACCGAGACGACGATGGTGGGACGGATGACCTTCAGGTCGGCGACTAGGGTCTGCATCGAACGGGGGTACGCGATCCTGCACCCGCGCCAGAAGAACAGATAGTCCACCATCCGTTGGAGGATGTGCGAGAGTGGCAGGAAACTGACCGTGTTGTCCTCATGCGTGATGTCGAAAAGCATGCCCGCTGCGCGAACGTTGGACGCGATGTTGTAGTGTGTCAGCATGACCCCCTTGGGGTCTCCCGTCGTCCCCGAGGTGTAGATCAGAGTCGCCACATCATCCGGCCCGGCGCCGAGGCAAGCCGCGCGGAAGTCGTCGTCTGACCAGGCTCCCGCACGCTCGAGGCCCGAGTCCAGGAACGCCTGCCAGGACACGACCCCCGCCGGCAGGACGGGGGGCGGGTCGAAGACGACGACCTCCACCTCGCGACCCTGCTCCGCGGCCGCGGCCAGAGCCTTCTCCATCTGCTCGCCGGAAGAGACGAAGGCCATCCTGGACGCCGAGTCCTCGAAGAGATATCCCACTTGGTGAGCCTTGAGCGTCGCATAGACGGGCACGTCCCGGACGCCCGCGCACAGGCAACCGTAGTCGACGAACGCCCACTCGGGTCGATTCTCTGAAATGATCGCGACGTGATCGCCTCGTACGATGCCGCGACGCTCGAGCGCCGCGACGACCTTTTTGACGACGGCTAGGACTTCGTCGTACGAGACGTCGACCAACGAGGTCTCGGACGCCATGCGCTGGAACGCGACCCGTCCACCGTGCCGCTCGACCGCCTCGAAGAAGAGATCGACGAGCGTCGAGTTCGGCACAGGCGTGTCGTTGATGGTCCGCGACAGCATCGACAAAGAGGGGGTCGCCTCGCCGGTGACCTGCTAGACCCGCACCACGCGAAGCTCGACTTCGATGCCCGGATCGAGTGAGTGCAGCACGCTGCAGTACTTGTCGCGAGAGAGATCAAGGGCGCGCTGTAGGCGCACCTCGTGCTCCTGCCCGGGTCCGCTCAGATAGTACGTGAGCGTGATCGAGAGGAAGCGACGAGGGGCCGACTCGGCGCGCACACCGACCGCTTCGACCTCGATGGAGTCCAGCGGCACACGGGACTTCTCCAGGATCATCTTCACGTCAACCGCCATGCAGCCGGCAAGGGCCATCAGAAGAAGATGTGTGGGAGACGGGCCCTTCTCGACATCGCCGTCGAGCGTAATCGACGGCCCTCCGTCCGGTCCGCCCTCGAAGACAACACCCTCCCCGGCCCACCGTACGCGGACCTGGCGAACGTTCGGATCAGTCATCTAGAGCGGTGGTTCTTCTGAGGGATCCAGCGTTCCGGCTCGCAACTGCGCCAACGTCCAACGAGCGTGCTCCACATGGGCACCGGCATCGGCCCCGTCAGGCGCGTCGGCCAGAAACGCCTCCAGGTGGGGAATCGACTCATCGGGTCGCTCGCCGCGGAGCATAATGAACGCGAGGCCGTAGTGGGCTCCCGCGGCGCGGGGATTCTTCTGGATCACGTGCCGATACGTCTTGGCGGCCTCACCGGTCAGGCCGATGCGCGTATAGCAGATCGCGATCTGCTGCAGCACGACCGGATCTCCCGGCGATTCCTTGAGAGCGAGACGGAACGAAGTCAGCGCCTCGTGGAACTTGCCGCCCACCAGAAGGTCCGCGGCTTCCTGGTAATAGTCGACAGACCTGGGTCCGTCATCACCGAATAGCTTGTTCCAGAACGCCATGCGACCGTTGGATTGGCCCGCCCGAGTGGGCCGCATCAGCGGGGCCCAGGTGGTCTTGCGAGGACCGCCAAGGTAGGCGAGCGCTGGGGCGCAACGCAACGCTCAACCCCTTGTTGCCACAACCGTTTCGGCCTCCGCGGCCAGCACCGAGAGGCCCTCCGCAAGGAGCAGCTCCTCCGTGCCCTCCGTAGCCCGGATGACCACGACCCGTCCCCTCGGAACCACGCAGCGCGCGGCCTCGGCGAGCCAATGTGCCCCCAGCCGTCCGTCCACCCCGACCGCCCGCAGAGCCGACCCGAAGAAGGGAAGGCCTGGCGACGCCACGATCCGACTGATCCTGTGGGTCT
>Ga0114996_10002232_pt1 | contig 25235 bp, 24 predicted proteins | sample ArcticOcean_MG_C_4_FD_87039 | JGI IMG/M metagenome (GOLD analysis project Ga0114996, IMG submission 87039) | Marine microbial communities from western Arctic Ocean - ArcticOcean_MG_CB4_134 | ecosystem: Environmental > Aquatic > Marine > Oceanic | place: Arctic Ocean: Canada Basin | collected... | reverse complement strand
CCCGTTCTTTTCGTACGATCAGATCGGCGATTTCTAGCCCCTGGAACTCCATAGGCCCGGGAGGTTTGGGCGGATCGTCCAGCAATGCAATGAAAAGCTCTTTGTTGCTGGATGTTGTGTCGATAACGTTTGTTTTAAGTAACTCAAGGGTTTTGGTCTTTTCGGCCATGGGGTAGTCGTCGCGCACCCGAGCGACGACCGTCTTCCAACGCAAATAGAGCGCATCCATTCGAGTGTGCAATGCTGTGGGACTAAGTGCATACAGTGCCTCACGGTCATCGGCTTTTAGCGCCTGAATGAATTGCTGGTATGCAGCCAAAACCGCTGGATCCAGTTCCTTCTCTTGGCACCCACCGAACACCCCTGAACACAGTAGTGCGGCTATGAGAATAAAAGTACGCATGCTTTGTTTTCTAACGCACTTCAAGAGGTCGTGACAAGCCATGACCGCTCCTGGTAACGTCCAATAATGCCCTGTTGGCTCCTCGTATCGTTGATTGTACTCCACACCAGCCTTGTCGGCTGCTCGAAACCGGAACCCCCACCGGAAACGGTCGCTCGAGCATACTTTGAAACATGGGTCCGTTATACAAGAGATCCCGATATCTGGTACCAAGACAAGGCATTTGAGTTCGTGTCGAAGTCCACGCAGGCTCAGTTGCAAGACTTAGCAAATGACTACAATGAAGCCCGGCCCCAGGGGGTGCCTGCCATGAAGCCATCACAAATGCTCATGGCCAAACGTCCTCGACTCGGAACGGAACTCAAGAGCGTAGACATTCAAGAGCAAACCGATGAGCATGTCGTGCTCACGCTGTCGTTCAAGCACGGTAAAGACACGCTCACCCTGCTCCGTGAAGATTCCCGCTGGAAAATCGACTTGGCCCTACCTGAACTACGACGGCCTTGACCTCTTAGGCTTCTTCCGTTTCACTGGCAGAGAGCCCTATCAGGAATTCTATGGTGCAAGAACCATCATCCCCCAAACCGACTTCATCGCGGCGAACCCGTGCGTTCGCAAAAACTCGATGGCTCCATCAAAGCGGTGGTCGGGATCTTGGGCCCTACACACCACAAGAAATTATCGACTTGATTCAAGGTGGTCAATTAACCCACTCGAACAAAGTACGTGAAGTAGGACAACGGCGCTGGCACAAAGTGGTTGAAGTCAAACCATTCCGCGACGTGATCCGGGCCCTGGATGCAGAACGGAAACAAAAAGAAAAAGAACGGGAATTGGACCGTGTTGAAACCGAGGTCAGAACCAAGCGCAAAGCACCTGTAGTGGGCGGACTGGTGACCATCGTCCTCATTATAGGGGCCGTTGGATACTTCGCTTGGAACTGGATACAAGGACGACAGAGCTTCCCTCCCAGTAATTATACCCAGTTGATGTGGAAAGATCTGGAATTGACCGAGGTACCGAGCCGCGCATATGTCGCCAAACCACAACCCATACAGTGGGCCGATGAAACCGTACGCATGCGCCAGAAAAGACGGACTAAGCCTCGAATGAAGACGTCACTGTCCCTGGGTAAGGGCAAATCCAACAGAAGCGGAGTAATGACCGGTTCTGCCGATGACCTGGAACCGAAGCGCGCCAATACAACCGTCCAAGAAATGGACTTCATGGCCGAAGGAGGACGAGAACTGACGTCCGGAGAGGTCAACCGTGTTGTCCGACAAGTCACACCACAATTGGTCCGTTGTGCGCAGAAACAAGCCAACCGACAAACAGCGTTTCCTGGGACGACCGTACGGTTCACACTGAAAAAGTCCGGATCAGCGGGAAGCATCCAAATCGGAAAGAACGGCCGCCGCTCAAGCGCATTCGTTCAGTGTGTGCGCGGCAAACTTCGAAATGTTCGAGTCGAACCATTCACAGGTGCTGAGCGGGTGATTAGCGTGCCGCTCAAGGTGGGACGTTAGGGACCTTTCGCGAGTCCCGTATTCGAATATTTTGCAGTCACTACCCAAAACCCATCACACGATTTCATCGTTCTTACCCTTCGAAACCGCTTGCGTATCCAAGGGGTCCGTCTATACTGGACGCATCGATACTAACGCTCTCGAGTTTGTGTGAATCGTTCGTGTTGCGAATGTTGTGGCAGGAGTTGTGATGGATCTCTCGTCCGAAGCGAAAACTATCGACGATCTGGCTCGCGTGATCGCTGTCGGAATCGTCGACTATCCCGAACAGGTTGAAACGGTCGTAGTGGAAAGCGGCCACACCATCGTCATCGAATTGAGTGTGGCACGTGAAGACATCGGCAAAGTCATCGGGCGCCAGGGTTCCATGGCTCGAGCACTTCGAACCATACTGGGCAACGCCGCGACCAAATACAATCGCCGCTCTGTTCTGCAAATCATCGAATAATCGGTCCAGACACCCCAAACTCCAGATAGAGTCCTCTTCGTTAAGACCGGTTTCGGCTCCCCTCGTAAAACCCGCCGTGCCAAAGTGAGTCCTCTGCGTACCATTATGGCGCTCCGCCGAAGACAAGCCGTCTCTATAACCATGTAATTACTTCGTTTTTTATTGGCATGCGTCTCGCAATGCTTGGTGCTCCAAAGGAGTTCCGCATGATCCGCATACTATTGTTCTTTGCCCTGGTTGGCTGCTCACAAAATGAAGTGTTGCATTCCGGCCACCTTCCCAAACGACCCATAAACGAAGCGACCACCCTGAGGGGGGACTGTGACTTGCCGGTGGATGCACCACTGAGAGTACAGACGGAGCCCCTTTCGATCGATTGCAACAAGTCGCTGTTCATCACTGAAATCCATCCGGATCCAAAACGGGTACGCGATCGTCAAGGCGAGTTCGTTGAGCTCTATAACGCATCGAAAGAGCCGATTCGGCTCAACGGATGGAGGCTATTGGATGACGGAAACGACTCGCATGTGGTCACGTCATCCACACCGCTCGTGGTCGCCCCCCAGAAGTACATCGTTCTGGGTGTGAACGAAGACCAGAAAAGCAACGCTGGGGTGCCTGTCGATTATGAATACAAAGATTTCCATCTGGCCAACCATGCTGATTCCGTGATCCTGGAAGATCCTTGTGGCAACCGAATCGCCGAGATCCGGTATCCGCTAGAAAAACATTGGCCCAAACACAAAGCGGGCCGTTCCATCGTGCGTTACGACCGGCCAAGAGAACCCGGAATTGGCCGCTGGCGTCTCGCCAAAACGCGACTGTCCAGTGGAGAACGTGCGTCGCCCGGCACTGGTGTGTGGGAAAAATCCCGTCGAAAGCGGTAGGAGTGTACCCATGCTGAGCCCGAACAATCGGTCGTTGTGTGGCTCACACAATGTTAAGAGCCGGGCTCCCAGAGCAACTCTTCCTCTCCGAGCTCCTTGCTGACCCAGCGACTCCAAACAAACAACGCGTCAGAGAGTCGATTGATGTATGGAATCGTTTGCGGCCCGAGCTCTTCTTCACGGGCCAAAGCCACCATCACGCGCTCTGCCCGTCGACAAACCGTCCGTGCCTGGTGCAAAAATGCCCCAACAGGACCCCCTCCAGGCAATACAAATGAATCCAAAGCAGAGAGATTCGTATTCAGGCTATCCATTAAGGTTTCTAAAGCAGTCACGTGTGACTCCTCGATGACTGGCTGCCCTTCCCAGCGATCGTCAATGCGTGTCGCAAGATCACTCCCCAGATTGAACAAGTCGTTCTGCAGTTGTTTCAACCACGCTTCGAAACGCCCTCGAATCTCGGCTGATGCCTTGGATTCGCTGAGTTTGACCCGCACAATGCCAATGATGCTATTTAGCTCGTCTACGGTGCCGTACGCTTCAATTCGCAACGAATCTTTGGCGACTTCGCTGCCGCCAACCAATCGGGTGGTTCCCCCATCACCGTGTTTCGTGTAAATCTTCGTCAAACGAACCACTTGAATTTTCCTCTCAAACCATGAGAACGATGATAATCACTGTCTCAAAAACCCCGACCATCATAGCCGATGGTACCCAGAATCAGGTACAATTGTCGCGATGAAAAAACACCACATCCACATCCTTCTCTCTTTACTCCTGTTGGGGTGCGGTGGCAAAAGCCCCCAATCGTCGGACGTTGTCTCAACCGACACGAAAAACAAAGGCGAAACATCAACGTATCCGGATGGAGGGCCCACACCCATCGTCGATCTGGAAAGCGACAAACTATACGACATGCCCTTTCCCTCGGATTTGCGACGAACATCCTCCAGTGGCATTGATCTGACGGGTTTTCCCAATCCAAACAACCTGTCGATCGTGAACAATTACCTCGAGTACGCGCAGGAAAAACTCGACGGCTTCAGCCTCACACCTTTCATTGGTTTCCGTTTTGACGCGTCGATCAACCCGGCCACCATCACTACGGTCAAGGAAACCCGTAGCGCCGTGTCCGCGGTCCAGATCGTCAACATTGACACCAATTCGAGTGAGTACGGACTGCGAACGGCCGTCCAGGTCCATTGGTGGGGAGAGGAAGAAGCACAGTATTTGTCCCCCAACACATTGACGTTGCAACCCATATTCGGCACGCCGTTGAAGGCAGGAACAACCTATGCAGCCCTGGTCACACGGGCGATCCGAGACCACGATGACAAGCGGATCACCGCCAATGCAACCGCCGCACAGGGATTGAACGGCGATGGGCCTCTGAGTGACCTTTATGCCCCGCTGCGCCATTGGATTGATGACATGAACGACATCGTCGTGGGCGACATCGCCGTTGCCTCGGTCTTCACCACCGGAAATCCCACCGGAGAACTCCGTACGATACGTGCCCACATGCACGAGACGCTCGATCCACCCCACGCATTGGGCATCATCAAATCCGATGAGCAGAAGCACTCGGACTATGTCATTTACGAAGGCTTGTATCAGGCACCGAACTTTCAATCGGGCGAGAAACCCTACGACGAGGGCGGTGATATCCTCTTTGAGGAGAACGGCAAACCGATCCTTGGAGAAATGGAGACCATAAAATTCGCGCTGACAATTCCCGAGGCCTCCACCGAATGCATCATGCCCGATGCCGGGTGGCCGACAGTCCTCTATGGTCATGGCACAGGTGGGGATTACCGCTCTTTCTTGGTGGGAAAGGTCTATCCGGTGGGACGCGAACTCGCCAAAGAATGCTTTGCGGTCATGAGTATCGACCAACCCCTTCACGGCATTCGTTACGATGGCGACATCGATCTCGACATCTATTCGTTTAATTTCGTCAATCTACGCGCAGCCATGTCCAACTTCCGTCAGTCCGCGATCGACGTCATGTCGCAGGTTCGCCTGGTGCGCAATTCCTTTGTGGTACCGGCCAATGTCAGTACGACCAGTGAAGAAATTCGACTGGATGGAGAACGCATCTCATTTTTTGGACACAGCCATGGCGCATTGAGCGGCACCATGGTGGCGGCCATTGAGACCGACATCCTGGGTTATGTGCTGAGCGCGGCGGGCGGGGGGTTGAGTTACACGCTGGTGCTCCGAAAAGATCCCTTCGACATCAAGGTCTTCATGGAGAGTGTGCTCAACATCACCAATCCCAAGGAATTAACCATCGCGCACCCAATCATTGCGCTGGCTCAAAACCTGGCTGACATCACGGATCCCCTCACCTACGCCCCGCTCTACCGAGATCCAGGCGATGGGCGCCCACCGGTGAACATCCTCTTGACCGAGGGAACACTCGATGAGCAAACCCCCGCGTTGACCACAGACAACTTAGCCGCCTCCGCCCGAATTCCCATACTCAAAGACACAGCACAAGAATCCGTCGCCCACACGCTGTTGGGCATGCAGCCGGTAACCCCGCCGATTGTGGGCAACTGGTCTACACGACCCAACGTGTACGGGACCTCGTTACTCGCCCGATTCAAAGACGACGATCACTTCGCTATCTTCAGCAACACATCTGCATACGTCGTGTACATGGCTTTCTTGAAATCGCTCACAAAATTCGGGCTGCCGCGTATCGATTAGGCCCCGAATTCCGCGCCGTTCAGACATTGACGAGTGGTCAATCCGAACGATAGGGTTCTGCCGAACCGATTGGAGGACGCACGATGATTCACGGTGGACGCTTGGTGGCCAAAGCACTCAAGGCTGAAGGAATTCAATGCCTGTTCACCCTCTGCGGTGGACACATCCAGAGCATCTACGATGGATGCCTGGATGAGGGCATCCGCGTCGTCGACACGCGCCATGAACAAACCAGCGCCCACGCCGCAGATGGCTGGGCACGGGCTACGGGAACACCGGGCGTGTGTGCCATCACCGCTGGCCCTGGGGTCACCGATTCACTCACGGCGGTCGCCAACGCTTTCCGCGCGGGCGTGCCTATGGTGGTGTTTGGGGGAGCAGGTCCTCGTGTATTCACACACATGGGATCGCTCCAAGACATGGACCACGTCGAGTTGATGCGCCCCGTCACAAAGTGGTCTGCCCGAGTGGATGAAGCCCGAAGGCTGGCTGAGTACGTGAGCATTGCCTTTCGCAAAGCGACCTCTGGCGTGCCCGGCCCTGTTTTTCTGGAAGTACCCATCGATGTGCTCATGGAATTTGTCGATCCCGAGCAAGTGCCACTGCCGAGCAATTACCGAACCGCAGCCAGACCAGCACCCGATCCAATGTACATGGAAAGAGCACTGGACCTCTTGAACAAAGCCGAGCGCCCTCTGGCCGTCGTTGGTTCACAACTTCGTTGGTCGCGCGAGCCCCAGAAAACAATTCAGCGCTTTGTAGAGGAAACGGGCATTCCGACCTATGTCAACGGTATGGCGCGGGGACTCATCGATCCACAGAGCCCCTATTTCCGGAATCGCTCCCGTCGAGCCGCGCTGAAACAAACCGATCTTCTTCTCATCTTCGGCACACCTTTCGATTTTCGACTGGGGTATGGCCAGTCCAAACCCATACAGCCGGGAACACAAAGCGGCCAAGCCGGGACATTGATGCTTCGGATGACTCAGCCAGTCATCAACGCGGATGCAGATGTGGTTCAGGTGGACTTGGATGCCTCTGAAATCGGTCGAAACCGCGTCGACGGCGTGGACGTGGGCATTGTGGGGGACACGGGACTCGTCCTGGAGGCACTCACCGGTGGCGTTGCGCCCGGCAAGGCCGCCTCGTGGGAAGCGTGGCGTACAACGCTCCAAAAAACCGAAGACAAGAAGTGGACAACCATGCGTGCCGAAATGGCCGAAGAGGGTGATCCACCCAATCCCTTGCGGGTATGCGCTGAGGTGGACCGTTTTGTGCGTCCCGGGGACATTCTCATTGGCGATGGTGGTGACTTTGTGGCGACCGCCGCTTACGTCCTGAAACCACATGGCGTCGGCACCTGGATGGATCCTGGCCCTCTCGGTACGCTGGGTGTCGGCCCTGGGTATGCCATGGCGGCACAATTGGCCCACCCGGATCGCCGAGTCATCATCATGTATGGCGACGGATCGTTCGGCCTCAATGGCATGGAGTTTGAGGCCATGGTGCGTCAAAACATCAACGTGGTGGGCATCGTTGGCAACGATGCGGCTTGGACTCAAATCCTACGCGGGCAGCGCGAACTGTACGGCAAAGACCGAGTTGTCGCGACAACACTGGACTACACCCGATACGACAAAGTGGTCGAGGCCCTCGGGGGACACGGCGAATATGTGGAAACATGCGCCGGATTAGCCCCTGCCCTGGAGCGCGCGTTCAGCGCAGGGAAACCCGCCTTGGTCAATATCAAGATCGGCAGCAGCGGCTTTCGACAGGGATCGATCAGCGTGTAGCCTAGTCCCAAAACAAGCGATAGAATGCGGCGTGGAGCGTGCGAGCGCGACACTGCGCTGTCGGCGGCAGGGGGGCCGCGAACGTCACCCCGAAGGGCATGCTCATGCTACGTGCGAGGGGTCAGCCGGCGGCCAAGGGTTGTGAACGTGCGTCGCACGGCGTGGAATAGTGCTTGTTTTGGGACTAGGGCGCATTGCAGCCAGCGATACTTTCGATCCACTCCTTCACCAAGGCCACCGTCTCGGTGTCGATGACAAAGCTCCCCAGGTTGGGCATTCGCTCGAAACCCAGCGTGTTCATTCGCAGGTAGACCGTGGACTTGTTGGGCTCTCCTGGCTTGATAAGCATCGCATCCTCAACCCCCAAATCACCTTTGTCGGGTTTCACAAAGCACGTGCCGGTTTCATTGAGGGGCGTCTCATAACGCAGGTCCAGATCGGTCGTCGGCGACGCGCCGGGTTGGTGACAACCCGCACAATTGGAAAAGAGTGCCGCTCGTGCCCGTGACGATACGGAAGCGGTCGCTTCGTCCGCGGAAGGATACACGACATCAGAAGCGAACTCGGGGGACACCAGCGCCATATGCTCCCAGGCAAAAAGTTGATTGGTGGTCACGCCCGAATCCGTGTGCTCTCGATTGAGTTGGCCGGTGTGCCAACCCAAGACCCCTCCAGCCGCTTCGGTGTGGCAACTCAGACACTGGGATCGGCTCGGGTAGTGCCACGTCAACGACTGCCCATCGACAACAAAGCTCTTTTCCGCATCTGCGCTCAACAACACCGCGTCGGTCTGATCATCGTTCCACTGGTAACTATAGCCATGCACGCCGTCGTCTTCGACCAAGAGGATTCGTGTCTCGACCCGCACGGGCGGCCCCACCGCTTGATCGTAGACAAAAGTCTTGAGCAATCGAGTGCCCGAGGGCAATGACCACGCCCCGGGTGTCTTGGTATCCATAATGCCGTTGGGAGGAAGAGCCAGGTAGCGAATGCTCTGTGCGCCGTCATGCCAGAGCGGCGCGTTCACCGTATAGGACAAGAGCCCTTGAGCCGGTTGCAACGACGCCAAATCGGAGAAGCATCCTGTCTCAGAGAGCGTAAGAGGAAAGGAGGATTCAGCCCCCGGATTCTCCTTCGGAATCAGCCGGTAGAGTCGACCTTTAGACGGCTGAAAATATGAATAATGCACCACGAACAATTCTCCGGCTTCATCTTCTCCAAAAGCGCTGATATTAAGGTTTGTCTGTGCCAGTGGGGTCACAGCAACGTCTTCATCTTCTTCATAACGAGCCGCAAAGATCGCTCCGGACACGTAATCGCCGTACACATAGGCTCCAAAGAGACCTGGATCTTGTGCGCCCCGATACACGTGACCACCGGTGATCGACTCGCCAACGGAATGAGGATATTCCAACACTGGCGGCTCCAGACCTTCTTCATCGCAGTTGAAAGCAGGTTTGAAACAATGGGTTCCTTCCATGATGTTCCAACCGTAATTACGTCCATTGGTGACGATATCTACTTCTTCCCATGCGTCCTGACCGACATCGGCTGCCCACAGCTGGCCTGTCAATCGGTCAAACGAGAAGCGCCACGCATTTCGAAGACCCCACGCGAAGATCTCCGGGCGCGCTTGAGATGGGTTCATTCCCACGAAGGGATTGTCTGCCGGAATGCCGTATGGATTGCCATCCGACACCGTGTCCACGTCAATGCGGAGCATCTTGCCCAACAAAGACGTCAAGGATTGAGAATGTCCATAGGGATCGCCCGCGGATCCGCCATCGCCATGGGCGATGTACAAATGCCCGTCCGGACCCATGGCCACCTGACCACCATTGTGGTTGCTAAAGGGCTGCGCAACGGTCATCAACACAATCTCACTGTTCGGATCGGCCTGGTTGGGATCGTTCCCAGACACGTGAAACTCAGACACAAAGGTCGTGAGTTTCCCTGCCAGCTTACCGGTGTGGTTCACAAAAACCCGCCCGTTGTTCGCGTACGAAGGGTGAAAAGCGACGCTGAGCAGACCGGCTTCGTTGGGCCCCGAGTTCACGCGGTCCGAAAGATCGAGAAAGACACCGACTTCTCCGGAAGTGACATTGGGGTTGTTGGGGAAAACCTTGATCCGTCCCTTCTTTTCGACCACGAACAAACGATCGCTCCCATCGCCTGCATGCGTGAGCTGAACGGGCCAGGTAAAACTCAACCATTGAAACGCTGGCTCTACGGTCATGGCGCTGGGCTCGGCCGGTTTGCCCTCGATGGAACAGTCATCCCCATAGGGTGTAGGCAGGGAGGCACAAGCCGGACACAGGGAGCCGCAACCGTCCACACGGCAGACGCCGGCCGGACAATCGGGCTGACACACCGGCGCTCCGGCCGTCTCGGTCGGCCCAGCGACGCCCGGTAAATCCGCGCCATTGTTCGATGGTTCGCCACAGGCCCACAGAACACTCAGCAAAATCAACAGAGTCTTGGTTCTTCTCAACGGTCTGGGGTCGTTCATACCCGACATGTACCCTACCTTATCGAAATAAGCGATGGTGAACCGACCCAAGCCGCGTCAATTCACCCATGTGGCTCATTTTATTCGAAGGTTACGTGCTTGATGCGACTAATGCCATCGATAGGAGGCCGACCCTCACACCACAGGGCGTGGAGCCGATGAACACCTTTGAAGGCGCGATGACCGGGACGTCGGGGAGGGCACTGGTGATAGCCTCCTGTGTTCCAATCCCAGGGCACCAACTCCAGCCGCTGCCCGGGTTTCAGACGTACACAGGCCGGTTTTTCTGGAACTGGCTTGGGACACTTGCTGGCGACGAGCAACCGATAGACCGGCGCATAGGTTCCATCCCCATTGCTCCGATCGATGGTGATAAATGGCTGCACCCAAATGGTCTGCTTGTTCGGATTCTCCAGGGCCACGTGGATGTAGTCTTTGCCCGTGTACGCGTCTTTGTCGGTCTGAATGACAACCGGTTGGAGGGGAGATTTCGCGGGGGGAGCCGCATTCCCTGTCGCAGCAAGCGAGGAAGCCAAGGAGAGGGCACAAGAAAATAACAATCCGGCTCGGTATCGATGGTTCATGTCCGCAGTTTCCCCCCTGAAATAACCCACCGCATTCGGCGCCTATTCCCCGATCATTTCCTCTTCAAAGCCGCCTTAATCCGAGAATCCAAATCTTCAAATTCCACCTGTTGGCCATCCACAAAGAAAGTGGGCGTGCCCTCGATGTCTGCCAATTCACCTTCCGTTCGATCGTCTTCAACCATCGATGTTGCGCTAGCCTGATCCACCTTGAACCGCTTCATGTCGAGCCCTACCTTCTTGGCGAGCTTTTGAATGTATTTCTCACTGAGCTTGTCTTGATCGGCAAACAAGCGCTCGTACAGCGGCCAAAACTTCCCTTGGAAATGGGCCGCCACTACGGCAATAGCCGCCGGCAGTGCGTTCTGATGGAATTGAAGTGGGTACTGTTTGAACACAATCCGAACGTCACGGCCTTTGATGAGTTTCTTGAGTTCCCGAGAGACCTCTTTGCAGTGCGGACACTCAAAGTCGCTGAACTCTACAACGGTCACTTTGGCCTTGTCTGGACCGATGGACGGGCGGCCTTTGATAGTGAACTTATGGCGAACAGTCATCCGTTTGAGTTCCTTGAGAAGAGCCCTCACAACTTGACGCTTGCTCAGCCCTTCCTGCACCCGGCCCACCGCAAAAGTCGCTAACGGGATCGCCTTTCCACAACTGCCCTTGTCTTTCAAAGCGTCCAGAAAGCTTCTTGGTTTGCCGCAGGGATCAAATTGATTGTCCAACACTTCGATGAGGAGCTTCTTTTCATCCGCGTCCAAATCTTTGAGATCGACACCTGGCACCTCATCTGTTTTGCCTGCCCAAGCAAGCGACGGTTGACACAGCAGAAAGAAGCCCATAATCAGGAAGCACGCTTTCGTTGGGATAAAGCGCGTAAAAATGAACGATTTCAACCGTATGCCAGTCATGCGTGCGGTCTAACAGACGACCCGGTGGGTGTCAACCAGCATGACCGGGTGAGGACGCAACACTGCACCCTTGTGTACCGGTATTTGTAGGTCTCGGATCCAATCAAGATAACCCCCGTTCGCAACTAGAACAAGCGGTGCGGCTGGTGCAATCCCTGGATGCATTTCAAAATGTCCGCGTGTCCAAATTTCGCATGACGAAACCCGTGGGTGGCATCGAACAAGTGGACTACGTTAATGGCGCCGTGGCCGCTGAAAGTGATTGGGCACCCGAGTGCCTGCTGGCGTTGCTACACATCATCGAATCGTCTCTGGGGCGCAACCGGGAGCGGGAAGTTCGCTGGGGTCCTCGTTCCATCGATCTGGACTTGCTCATGGTCGGAGACCAGATCATTGATTCCCCCTCCCTAACACTGCCACACCCGGAAATGATCCGTCGACGATTCGTACTGGAACCCCTGGTCGAGTTGGCGCCGGAAACCATTCACCCAGTCAATGGACTGTGTGTTCGAACCCTCTTGGAGTCCGTGCAATGAGACGCCTCATGCTACATACCTTGTGGATTTCAGTGCTCGGTTTGAGCGCATGCACCCAACCGGAACGTCTGGCGGGCGATCCGGCTATTGATCCGCGAAGACCATCTTCGGATCGCATTCAGTTGAAACCATTGAAGTTAACGCCCGCCGTCTTGTCCAGCCACACAGACCATGATCGCTGGGAACACGCCATCATCGGTCGTAGTGGGCCCAGCATGGCGTACTATTTGTACAAACAGATCGTTCTTCACCGACTGGCCGACAGGAAAAAACCCGGCTATTCGGTCTACCGTTGGCTCATCCTTGGATATCGAGAACCCCTTCCCAGTCAGGCGCGTGAAGAACTTCGTACGCTCGTAGGGCGCATGGCTTCTCAGGAAAACACGGATCCAAACATTCGCTATCTGGTGGGATTGATGGCCTGGACACAACTGGTCGAGCGCCCCAACCAGACCGAGTTGCCTACTTCCCTCGATTCAAACTCGTTGATCGACGTAGTCGTCAATAACTGGCGCCAACTGGCCACCGATAGTCCAAACTGGTTTGGACCGTTCGGTGTCTCCAGCGCCGAACTCGCTGAGAAAGCAGAACGATTGGACCGCAACAGAAAGGGTGCCTCGACCAACGCTTTACGGGCCGCTGTGAGCAGCGACACGTACCGACCCGCCGCGGATCTTTCGAGCAACGAGTTGTCAATCCTGGAAATGCTGGATGGCTTTCATCGTGAATACGAAGATCTGGGGGCCGACAAAGCCTGTATCCGGGTGATGCATGCTCAAGAAAAGACGAAGGACCTCACGTTGTTGGGCGACGCCCTCGCGCAATGCGCCCTTCACGAGAACGAACCCAAGAAGGCGCTGGCGCAATTGGAACGCATGGTGGATGCACGAATGCCCGGGGGCTTCCCGGCCCTGATGGCTCAATTGCGTGCGCACATCATCGACAACGACGGATTCGCTCAACGACTGTCACTCTTCGAAGAACGCCTGAAAACTGTCGCTGGCCAAGATGCCGAATATGCCCGTCTATGTGGCATTCCGAACCCATCAGGGTCTTCTGCGCAATCGCCGTGACAGGGCACTTCCGCAAACTTCTAATCGGTGTGGCGCTGGGCATACTGGTCCTCATCATCATGGGCTTCTACGCCGATGTTCAAAGCCTCATTGAGAGCTTGAACACGTTCACATGGTGGCTCATTGGGCCCGTTCTGGCGCTTACGTTGGTCAATTATGTGCTCCGCTTCGTCAAATGGCATGTCTATCTTCGGATCATTGGCGCCCAAGTGACCCTCACCGACAGCAGCCTCGTGTTTCTGAGCGGACTCAGCATGGCCATTACTCCGGGCAAATTTGGAGAGCTCTTCAAAGCAGTCTTGCTGCGTGACCGTGCGGGTATTCCGGCCACGAAAACAGCCTCTGTGGTCATTGCCGAACGCCTCACAGACTTCATCGCTTTGATCGTCTTGGCGGCCGGCGGAGTGGTGTTCACACGCTATGGAGTGGGGGTTCTGGTGGCATCAGTGATCGGTACGGTCGTGTGTGTGGTCGTCGCTTCGTCCCCCACCTTATCTCACGCCATCATCCGACTCGTCGCGAAACTTCCCTATGGGAGTGGCTTCGCACCCAAGCTGGAGCAAATGGTTGACGCCATGGCTCAGCTCATTCGCCCAATTCCCTTGTTGCTCACAAGTCTACTCAGTCTACTGGCCTGGTTTTGTGAATGCGTGGGGTACTATCTGGTGCTTCGGGGCCTCCCTGGGGTCGAGATAGACCTGGGCACAGCCACTTTCGTCTATGCCTTTGCCACAATCTTTGGGGCGGTGACCATGCTGCCGGGTGGACTGGGTGTCACCGAAGGCAGTCTCATCGGCCTGACGTACAAAGTCTTCCCGGTCACTGCCAGTCGATCGACTGCCACTGCCGGGGCCATGCTGATTCGCTTGTGCACCCTTTGGTTTGCGGTGCTGATCGGCCTGGTTGCATTGGCCATTCATCGACGCACTTGCCCGACCCTTCCCATCCCGGATCAGGGAGAGCAAAGGGAGCGCAGCAACACCCCGCGCACGTAGCAGTTGACACACCCGGTGATGGAAGGGGAGAATTCGCCACCAACTCATGATGCTCGCCAAAGTCATAGGAACGGTTGTCGCTGACCAGAAGTACGAAGGCCTCAATGGCCAGCGGATGCTGATCATTCAGCCCTTGGACCATCATCAACGGCCCCAAGGACGACCCGTAGTGGCCGTCGACTCCGTACAGGCTGGTCCTGGTGATATTGTCCATACGGCGAGCTCAAGAGAGGCTGCCTTGGCGCTCAATCCAACCTTTGTTCCCGTTGATTGTGCCATTGTAGGCATTGTGGATGCCGTCACGCTCAGCGAGGACGCCCCATGATTTACGGCCGCGTGATTGGCAATATGGTCAGCACAGTGAAACACCCCACGTACTTGGGACGAACTGTCCTGGTCGTCCAACCCCTCGATGAGAACAGCCAAGACGATGGCGAGAGTTTCCTGGCCGTCGATAATGCCCAAGCGGGAATGGGAGATCGGGTACTTGTCTTGAGTGAAGGCAGCGGTATTCAGCAAATCCTTGGGATCAAAGAGTTGCCCATCCGCCGCCTGATCGTCGGAATTGTGGACGAGTTGCATGTACCTTCCTAAGGCCCAGTAGCGTTGGTATAAGCAACCCATGGCGGCAAAACCCACCACTCTACCCAGCCTCAAACGAATGTTAATTCATTGGTGCCACAAAGTGTGGGAACGAGGTTGGGTCGCCAACCACGATGGCAACCTATCGTGCCGTTTGCCCGGTAAGCGCATCTTGGCCACCCCGACCAGCTTCTCCAAAGGTGAAATTCGGGAAGAAGACCTGTTGGTTCTTGACCATCGTGGCAAGAAACTACAAGGTCGATGGCGCGTATTTAGTGAGCTCGACCTGCACCAAGCGGCCTATACCGCGCGTGCAGACGCAACCGCTGTGCTTCACGCCCATCCGCCCACGGCAACAGGCTTCAGCGTGGCGGGTGTAGAGGTAGAAACGACCATTTTGGCCGAAGCGGTCGTGAGTTTGGGAGCTGCGATTCCGACCCTCCCCTTCGAGATGCCAAAGTCAGAGACACAGGTAGAACGTATCATTCGATATCTCCAACACTACGACGCGATCATCCTCAAGAATCACGGCGTGCTGACGATCGGGAAAGACATCGAACAAGCCTATCTACGCATGGAGTTGGTGGAGCATTTGGCGAAAATCAAACAGGTGGCACTGCAGGTGGGCCAAGCCGACACCCTCACATCGCATCAAGTGGAGATGCTCCTTCGGAAACGGTCGAAAGCAGGATTGGGCGCAGAAGGTCGTGGCGTTTTGGGTCCACCGCCCACGGACTAAAGTCACGCTGTGGCGGATTCGGGACACAGCCCCTTGTCTCCCAACACATAGGCCTGGCCGCACTCAGAACAGGACAGAACGGCCGGTGTCGATTCGGCCGCGGACGCCAAGCGTTCTCCACAGGCACACATCCATCCGGCAGGACGAGCGGGCACACCCATCACCAACGCATAGTCAGGTACATCACTGGTGACCACAGCCCCAGCCGCTACGGTGGCGAATCGACCAATCTTGTTTCCACAAACCACCGTGCAGTTTGCGCCCAGAGTCGCCCCTCTCCCAACGTGAGTGCGTTCAAAGGCCTCTTTTCGCTCCACATGGGCCCGTGGATTGCGCACGTTGGTAAACACCATCGAGGGGCCGCAAAACACATCGTCTTCGAGATCAACCCCTTGGTAGATACTCACGTTGTTTTGGATCTTGACCCGATTACCAATCGTACACTGCTCGCCCACAAAGGAGTTCTGTCCCAAAATGCAATCTCGTCCGATGGTAGCGCTGCCCATCACGTGACAAAAATGCCAAATTTTTGTGCCTTCTCCGATGGTCGCCCCCGGATCAATGATGGCGGTGGCATGCCGATAATATCCATTTTCTGTGGTGCCCATTTGCTCGACCACGCCTCCCTTTTCCATGCTGGTTTGACACGCACTCAACACGCGCAGTACCCGCAAGCCACTCTCGCCATCGGTGATGGGTGGCTGGCGGGTTGAAATGGCGTTGAGGAACGCTTGGCATTCTTCGCGAAGCGGCTCCGCGTCGGGATAAGGAAGCTGCTGTGGCTCTGCTTTTCGCGCCACTGGAACCTCCCCAACCCACTCGATACCGTGCTCGTAGAGTTCCAAACTCTTGGTCTGATCATCGAACACGGCCATGCCTTTATCGCCCACAACCACAAGTTTCTGTTCCTTGAACGGATGCAGCCAACTGACATGGATGTGCCCACGAACACCGCCAGGGAAACCCAACGTGGTCACCGTGACGTCGGCTATTTCGGGATGTACATAGTTGCCACCGCTGGCAGCGACTTCCACCGGCATCTCTCCCAACAGCCGCAACATGAAGGCCACATCATGGGGAGCAAAGCTCCACAAGATGTTCTCCTCGCGACGTACCTTGCCCAAATTGAGTCGATTGGAATAGACGTATTGGAGTGTTCCCACTCCTCCTGATGCCACCAAGTCCTGCAGTGCCTGAATTCCCGGATGATACTCCAAGATGTGGCCCACCATGAGAATGCGTCCGCTCTCTCTGGCTTTGGCGACCAAACGTTCACCGCCTGCAACCGTCAACGCCAAAGGCTTTTCGACCAACACGTCTCGACCCGCTTCCAGGCACCTTAGGGCCAAGGCTTCGTGCGTCTCTGCCGGCGTGGCCAACACGACGCCTTGCACATTGTCCATCGACAAGACGTCCTCGACATCCGCACACGTCTCGGTCCCTGGATAGGCGTTCTCTACAGCAAGACGGCGTTCGGGATCCCGATCGCAGACCACAGTCAACGCACCCAAGTCATGGAAATTCCGGACGTGGTTTTTACCCCAATGCCCGTGGCCAATCACGGCCACATTCCCCGTCGGTTGTCGGCTATTCAAGGGCGGATCGTTTCTTGGCCAATAGCTCCGAAACCTGCGCGCGCGCACCTTCGGGCATGCCATCAATAGACTCCAGCGCTACCAAACTCTCGATCTCCGTCTTCTCTTTCTCCCGGATCGATTGCACCAAATCGCGCAGAGCGATGCCTGCCTCCTGGAAGTGATCTCCCTTGCGCAGCGCACGAGGCACCCGGTAATTTCCCTTGGTGACCGTTTCCATGAACCGGCACAACGCATAGATGGGGCCAGCGACCCGGTGGGTCTGCATGATGGCCATGCCTGCCAAAATCAACACCATCACGCCGCCGACAATGGCTAAAGCCCAGGCGACGGTCTGATCGTGGGCTTGATTGGGATCATTGATGACCGCCTTTAGCGCTTCAGCGTCGTATCCCAGTTGGGCATAACATTCTTCACGCAACTGTTCTGCCAATTCGGTTTGATGGGTGCCAGACAGGTAGATATACGATCCCAACGTAATAAAGATGAGCAGTGCCAACACCAGAATGGAACTGATCCACCGCAACTGAAAGCGGCGATTGATGAGATAATTCTTAACGGACCGTCGATTCCGCCCGGCTTGTTGGTTCTCGTTGTTGGACGTCAAGGCTCCTGTCTCCTCCGCATGCGTAATGCTGTCATTTGCCCAAGAAATGGAGAAGCCGCTGAACGGCAGCATTGGCTGCAGTCCGAAGCGCCTCTTCCATTGTCTTCCCTTTGCCCGTGATGGCCTTCCAACTATGTATCACATATCCACCCGGGCGTAGCGCCAAGACAAGTTTGAGCGTACATCGTTTTGCGGACAAGGACACGATATCACCGCTCAGATCGAGTTCCACACGACGCGTGGGGACTCTTTTCGTCTCCCCTTCGTCAAACGATGCGCCTGCCCCAACCGTCAGATTGACCAGGTCCAAGTTCAATAAGGTTTCCAGCGCCGTGTCCTTGAAAGCCCCGGTATACCCATTACCCGTCGCGTCGCGGAGACCCGCAATGGTAATGTTGTAATGCGTCTGAGTGAATGGTCCCCGGTTTCGAACAAAGGACTTCACCACTTTTCCCATCGCATCTTTCGCGCTCCGAACGACAGTCCGGTCATCGTCTTCCAACGCGGCACTCAACGCTGGCAATGCCGCCACCTCTCCCAAGCGCCCCAGCGCCATTGCACAGGCGGCGCGCACGGCGCGATGACGATCTCCAAGCCCTTTGACCAGGGGAGGAACCGCGCGATTGGCCAGCTTCGTTTGTGTACCCAGGAGCAACGCGGCTTGCACACGCACCTTAAATGAGCGCTCTTGGAGCTTCCCGATCAGATCGTCCATTCGGTCAGCGAAACCCGTTGACGGCAACAATAAAGCCACTAGCATTGGGACAAGCACACGCATACTCACGTCTTTATCGGCCAGGCGGTTCACAAACTGTAGCCTCGCACCGAATCGCACATCATCGCAACCCGTTACGGACACATCCGCCACCGAGACTTCCCACAAGACAGATCGTGGCCTCTTGGAAATTTCCAAGTCATTCTTTGGACTTACAGAAACTTTTTTCCCCTTCTTCCTTGACGCTTCTCAAACGCCTGTGATAGTCGCAAATTCACGATTGTTGCTGTGATTAGGTAGGTTGTCATGGACACAGAGCGAGAACGGTGGATTCAAATTGGGGCGGAGCCCAAACAAGAGTCCCTCCAGGATGCGGTTAAACAAATCAAACAAAAGTGGCCGGACCGCTTTGATTTCCGGATTACCCCAACAAAAACACCCCCGTCTGACGACCTGTTCCTCCTCCATCTACGCCATCGCTAACCACCACAGACGTCCTCTTCAACACCCTACTGCGCTGCGCTTTTCTTGCGGTGACGCCCTCTCGGCCGTAGCCTGAAAGCGTGGGGCAACTGTGGCACTGGCTTTGTTCTCTGTTCTGGCGGCGTGTGGTGGACACGACCAACATGATCCCGATCCCCGCAGGGCGCGTCTATTTGAGTGACGACCACGATGTTCGCGTTGGCCCCTTCTACTTGGACTCCCGACCGGTCAGTAACGCAGAATACGCTAAATTCTTGCGCGCAACAGGGCGTCCCACCCCTCCGTGGATGTATCGCCCCGGTTTCGGTGAGCCGGAACAACCGGTGGTCGGTGTCACCTTTGATGACGCCTCGGCGTACGCCTGTTGGCAGGGCAAACGCTTGCCATCCGAGCGAGAATGGGTGCGCGCCGCTCGTGGTGATGATCAACGAAACTATCCATGGGGCGACGCCCCTCCCGACACGGCCTTCACTCATTTCTTTCGGGGGGCCAAGGGAGCACCAGCTCCTGTTGAAGGCGTCGTAGAGCGACCTGCTGGCCGCGGACCCTTTGGCCACATCGATCTGTGCGGCAACGTGTGGGAATGGTGCAATGATGGCGTCCTCAAAGGAGGATTCTGGGGATCCAAAGACGTTCGGATCGATGCGCAGATCAACGAACCACGGAATCGAGTATCCGGCGGCATTGGATTCCGGTGCGCCCACTGAATCAGAGCTCTGAGAACGCACACAAGACGAAGGTTCATTCCCGTATCGACACGAACCTGATATGACCTCCACCAGTTCATGCATAATTCCATCACCATAACCGGGGCGCGCCAACACAACCTGAACGACGTTTCCGTCGAAATTCCGATAGGCAAGCTAACGGTAGTCACTGGCGTCAGTGGATCTGGAAAATCCACCCTGGCGTTCGATACTTTGTATGCGGAAGGACAACGCCGGTACGTAGAGTCATTTTCCGCCTACGCGCGTCAATTTCTAGAGCGCATGGACCGCCCCGACGTGGAAGCCGTTGACGGTGTATTGCCGGCCGTTGCAATCGACCACCGAAATCATATTCGCTCTGCTCGCTCGACCGTCGGTACGGTGACCGAGATCGCCGATTACTTGAAAGTCTTTTACGCCCGTGCGGCAACGCTATTTTGTGATGGTTGTGGACAAGAGGTGACCTTCGATAGTCCAGGACTTGCGGCCAAAAAGAGCGTAGACAAGGACTACGACCAACCGATCTTAATCGGGTTCCCTTTCAACCCCGAACGGTGCGGTGGACCTGAATTGGCCGAAGCCTATCTTCGAGGTCGCGGCTATTTCCGAGTCGCGTCCGCCGACGGGCAGACCATTCATCGTATTGACACCAATCCCGATATTCTCGAAACGGCCAGCGACGTCATTGTCATTCAAGACCGAATTCGTCCCACTCAAACCAACCACTCGCGGCTCGTCGAAGCCTTCGAGCAAGCCATGCGGGAAGGGCTGGGTCAGGCTGTTGTGATCAAGGGCCAGGACCTCCAGCTTTTTTCCAATCGGCTTCATTGCGCCGATTGCGACCGTTCGTACTCCCATGCCGTGCCGGCGCTCTTCGGATACAACACCCCGGTCGGGGCGTGCCCACCCTGTAACGGCTTCGGTCGCGTCATTGGACTGGACATTGAGTTGTGTGTTCCAGATCCACGGCGAAGCTTGTCTCAAGGTGCAGTCCGACCCTGGACCACCCCGCGAGGACGTCGAAATCGCTACAAGATGAACACATATTGCCGGACCGTAGGAATACCCCTGGACGTGCCGTGGGAAGACCTCACCACCGATGCGCGCCAACGGATCATAGACGGAGACCCAGACCATCGTTGGCGAGGCCTTCAAGGCTGGTTCAAAAGGCTAGAACGCAAAGCATACAAGATGCATGTCCGCGTCTTTCTGTCCCGATATCGCGGCTATTTTCCGTGCGAGGATTGCAAGGGGAAACGCCTACGGACAGAGACCTTACGCTGGAGAGTGAGCGGACTGAACCTCGCAGAATTCAATGATTTACCCATCGAACGTGCGTTGAAGCACATGCAAACCGTACAATTGCCTCCATCCATCGAGCGCGCCTTGAAAACGGTCTATGAAGAGATCACTTCGCGCCTGGAATACTTGGTGGACTTGGGCTTGGACTATCTTTCCCTGAGCCGATCTTCTCGTTCGCTATCTGGCGGGGAAGTCCAGCGGGTCAATCTCACCACAGCACTGGGATCCAGGCTGGTCGGGACCCTCTACGTGTTGGATGAGCCCAGCGTAGGGCTTCACGCACGAGACAACGACCGTTTGTTGAACGTCTTGCGAAAAATCCGTGATTTGGGCAACACCGTCGTCGTGGTGGAGCACGATGAGGAGATCATACGAGGTGCTGATCACATCATTGACATGGGACCAGGGCCGGGAACTGCGGGGGGCAATGTCGTGTTTTCGGGGCCACCATCTCGGATCACGCGTTCGGCTCAATCGGTGACAGGGCGTTATCTCAAGAAAACGAGAGACAAGACGCTGGCGGCGCGTTCAACCCAAGCACATCAGGGGCTGTGCACCGTGCAAAACGCCCACGAGCACAACCTGAAAAACATCGACTTCTCCTTTCCGCATGGCCAACTCACCTGCGTGACCGGCGTGTCCGGCAGTGGCAAATCGACACTTGTGGTGGAGACTTTGTATCGGGGACTGCTCCGCTCCCGCGGCGAACCGACGGAACGTCCGGGACTCCACAACCGTATCGACGGAGCCGATGACTTTGATGACATCGTTCTGATTGATGCCACGCCTGTGTCGAAATCCGCGCGTTCGAATGCAGCCACGTACCTCAAGGCGTGGGATCCAATTCGAAAACTATTCGCCGCCGAGGAGGAATCCCAGCATCAAGGGTTTAGCCCTTCCACTTTCTCGTTCAACGTGCGTGGAGGCCGCTGCGATGTCTGTGAGGGCAGCGGCGTCGAGCGAGTGGAAATGCAGTTCTTGAGTGATGTGTTTCTTCAATGCGAGGCCTGCGGCGGAACCCGTTTCCAACCCGATGTGCTATCGGTCACACACCAAGGATTATCGATCAACGATGTATTGATGCTGACGGCAACCGATGCAACGGACCGATTCCAACATGCACCGGCGGTAGCCCGTGCACTTGAACCGTTGATTCGCGTCGGATTGGGCTATCTGCGCTTGGGACAACCTCTCAACACATTGAGCGTCGGAGAGGCTCAGCGCCTCAAGCTTGCGGCCGGCTTTCGAGATCGAAAAAAGTCCAAAAAGAAGGCTTCAAAACACCTGCTCTTCATTCTCGACGAGCCCACCTCCGGGCTGCACCTTCACGATGTCCAACTCTTGATCGACAACCTAAAAGAACTCTGTGAAACCGGCCATACCGTCGTGGTCGTAGAACACCACCTGGACGTCATTCGGGCTGGACAACACGTGGTGGATCTCGGGCTCGAAGGTGGAGAGCGCGGTGGAGGCATTGTGGTACAAGGTCCTCCTGACACCATCGCGGCATGTCCCCAGTCGCACACTGGCCGTTGGCTACGAGCAGAAACAAAGCGGCGAAAGTCACGGCCACGACCGCCAAAACCCCGGGACCATATCGCTGTTCGAGGCGCCCGGGTACACAACCTGTGCAATCTGGACGTCACGATCCCCCACGGACAACGTACGGTCGTCACCGGCCCGAGCGGTTCCGGAAAGTCCTCGTTGGCCTTTGACGTATTGTTCGCCGAGGGACAACGTCGCTTCATCGACTGTTTGTCCCCCTATGCGAGGCAGTACTTGCCTCAGGTAGCGCGCCCGGAATTGGATGAACTGGAGGGGATCCCTCCTACCGTCGCCATCGAACAACGAACCACACGCTGGGGTCGCCGGACCACGGTCGCGACCGTAACGGAGATCTATCAATTCCTCCGATTGCTCTACGCCCGTGTGGGCATTCAACATTGTCATCGGTGTCAGACGGCCGTTCAGGGGCTCACGCCGTCCGAATTGGAGCAAGGCATCGCGTCCCAACACGCCGGAAAGACCATTACGCTTACCGCCCCGGTCGTCCGTCGTCGGAAAGGATGGCACAAAGAGGTCATCGCCCGCGCCGCCAAGCTGGGTCACAAAACCATACGCATTGACGGGTCATTCCGGGCACTGGACAAGTCGATCACGTTGACTCGCTATCAAGAGCACGACATTGAGTATGTCTTCTTGTCCGATGTGCTGATCCAAAAACGGGCAGGCGGAGAACAGATCGAAACTCCACTGCAGCACGCCCTTCGTGAGGGACGGGGTACATGCTATGTACTCGAGGCTTCGGGAAAAGCCCCCCTGTATCGCTACAGTTTGGACCTCTACTGCAGCAGCTGCCAAATCGGATTTGACCACCCTGAGCCCCGGTTGTTTTCGTTCCATGGGACACGAAGCGGCGCTTGCCGAACTTGTGACGGCGCAGGAATCGAAGAGACGACAGAGAACACACCAGAGCGCCCGTGTGTGGCCTGCGAAGGGGGTCGGCTGGGTCCCGTGGCACGATCGGTCCTCATCAGCGGTCTTGGAATCCACCAAGTCGCCCAGAAGACACCACCACAACTCAAGGACTGGCTGGACAACCTTCAGTGGGACAAGCGTGCGTTTCTGATCGCGGAACCCATTGTTCGTGAAATCAGAGAACGCTGTGACTTCCTCACTCGCGTGGGTCTCAATTACCTCTCGTTGAACCGGGACGGACACACGTTGTCAGGGGGGGAGGCCCAGCGAGTTCGATTGGCCGCACAGTTGGCGGCTCAATTGTCGGGTGTGCTCTATGTATTGGACGAACCGACCATCGGATTGCACCCACATGATAATGACCGTCTGTTGAGCGCATTGGACTCCCTCCAGCAGCGAGGCAACACCGTTGTCATCGTGGAACACGATCGCGCCACGATGGAGAGCGCCGATCTAATCATAGACATGGGGCCAGGTGGTGGCACGCAAGGAGGCCGCATTATGGCCATTGGTAACCCCACCTCGATCCGGAACGATCCTCAGTCCCCCACCGGGCAATGGCTTCAGCACAATCAAGCACCGACCCTCCAGCCACGTGAAGAAGGGCCTGATTTCATCACATTGTCCAATGTGCGTCGTCACAACATCGACGGACTACAGGTTCGGATTCCTGTTGGCCGACTGACCGTTGTGACCGGTGTGAGCGGTTCGGGCAAAAGCACGCTCGTCCGTTAGGTGTTGCTGCCACTACTGCAACAACACATCCCCAATGGACCCCTCGGACAGTTGAGTTGCGCGGAAACTGTCCAACGAATTGTCGAAGTGGATCAAAGCCCCATTGGCCGCACACCGCGTTCCACACCCGCTACTTACATTGGCATTATGGATCGTATCCGAACCTTGTTCTCGAAACTTCCCGAAGCACAAATCCGGGGCTTTGCTCCCGGCCGATTTTCCTTCAACGTGTCGTCCGGACAGTGCCCTGCATGCAAAGGACAAGGAGCGTTGAACGTGGAAATGGCGTTCCTTCCCAACGCCTTCGTCCCGTGTGATTGCTGCGAGGGGCGCCGCTACAATCCCGAAACGCTCTTGGTCACCTACCGCGGACACACCATTTCGGATATTTTGGATGCTACGGTGGCAGACGCCTTGGACATTTTTGAGGCCCATCCGCGCATCCATCGGCCACTCGCGCTGATGGCGGAGCTCGGTTTGGATTATCTCACCCTCGGGCAAGCGTCGAACACACTGAGCGGTGGAGAAGCCCAGCGAATCAAGTTGGTCACCGAGTTGCACAAACGACACGGTGGGAAGACGGTCTATGTGCTCGACGAACCATCCACCGGCCTTCACATGTCCGATTTGGCTCGATTGTTGACCGTGTTGCAACGCTTGGTCGACGCAGGTAACACGGTGATTGTAATCGAGCACAACCTGGACGTGATCGCCGCAAGCGACTGGGTCATCGATTTGGGCCCAGGTGGTGGCGATGACGGGGGGCAGTTGGTCTTTGAAGGACCGCCAACAACCATGTTCGAAACCGTTTTGGACTCGAGTTGAACGGCTCAGTATTTCCACCAACTCGTCCCTCCCATATTGGCTTGAAATCCACAGGCGTGTTATAAGGCGGTATCGTGCATTTGT
>Ga0114996_10002231_pt1 | contig 25238 bp, 21 predicted proteins | sample ArcticOcean_MG_C_4_FD_87039 | JGI IMG/M metagenome (GOLD analysis project Ga0114996, IMG submission 87039) | Marine microbial communities from western Arctic Ocean - ArcticOcean_MG_CB4_134 | ecosystem: Environmental > Aquatic > Marine > Oceanic | place: Arctic Ocean: Canada Basin | collected... | reverse complement strand
GCGGCGGTCTTGCGGACCGTCTTCTTCGCGGCGGTCTTGCGGACCGTCTTCTTCGCGGCGGTCTTGCGGACCGTCTTCTTCGCGGCGGTCTTGCGGACCGTCTTCTTCGCGGCGGTCTTGCGGGCTCCGCGCCTTGCTGCTGGCATGCTCAATCCTCCCAGCGCGCCTTCGTCGTGGGGCGCGAACCTTCAAGTAGACTAGAGCTTGATCCGCCGGCTGTCACAAGGCTTGGACGGGATCGCCCCCGTGGACTCGGCGGGATAGCGTACGTGAGGCGGTTGGTCTTGTCGGTCAATGCTGGATCGCCGAAAAGACAACCCGCTGCTCGCCTTGTAGTCGAACGAGATCGAGGGTCCACGATCAGCTGTCATCCATCGGCGCACACCTCATCCGCGGGTGCGTCTGGGCCGGATCGTGGTGGACGGGGAGCAACTCGTGGAAGTTAAGCCCAGGGAAGAATGGGAGCCCCATCTTCCTCATTGACAGAGAAGAACGATTCTCCTGGATGCGTCATATGGTGGGCCCGGCAGGATTCGAACCTGCGACCGAGCGGTTATGAGCCGCCTGCTCTGACCCCTGAGCTACAGGCCCCGCCCAGGGAAGTGTAGATCATCGCCGTCTCTTCGCTGGGTGACCAAACGCCCGACGATTGAGGCGACGATGCTGATAGGCGTGCAGTGAGGTGGCCGCAGGCCGGAGCGTGGAAGATCTGAGTTCACTCTGCTCCGCAGGCGCATTGCACTCCTCTACGACCTGGACTTGACCATTTGCCGCAACGTGGTCAGCTATTTCAGCGACGAGGTCAAGGCCGAGCTCTGCCCGCAGTTCCGGGATGCGCTGGTCCCCGACGGGAGTCTGTTTCTGGGCGCCGCGGAGACCATGCTCAACGCGGAAGACATGGGGTTCACGCGCACGCACGGGAACTTCTACCTCCGCCTACCGACGCCCGACGCGGCGCCTAGACCGAGTGGGCGTTGTCGCGGGGCGGTTCACCTGAGCGATGTCGCCCGGTATCCTGCATCGATGGCTCAGGAGTTCACTCCAACAACAGTGGCGCGTTCGCTGGTCGACCAGCCGCGAGCGGTCCTCTTGCTGATGGTCCTTGCGGCCATTTCGGTCACGGCGTGCGGTGGAGATGCGGATTCCCCGGCGCCCGCAGAGAACGACCCGCGCGTGCAGGCCGCCTTCGGCGGCGTTGCCGCGGCGGACCCCGACAACCTTGATCCCGTGCCTCTCTTGCCCGCCACCTCAATCCCCGCTGGCCTCAATGGCGTGGAGCTCCCAGTTGATACGGATCCCATCGCCTTCAACTTCACCGTGATCGAGCTCACCGCGGAGGGGCAACCCGCGCTGACCATCGACATGCTCGTGGCAGATACGTTCGCCCGCCGGGGACGCGGGCTGATGTTTCGAACCACGCTTCCGCCCAGTACGGGCATGATCTTCGCATTCCCGGCACGCTCCACGTCTCCCTTCTGGATGAAAGATACGCCCCTGGACCTGGACATCGCCTTCCTCACGGAGGATGGCGAGATACAGGAGATCCTGACGCTCGACGCGCTCTCCGTGGAACTCGTCCATCCCGAACTCCCTTACCATTTCGCAGTGGAACTCCCGCGCGGGTGGTTTGAGCGCCACGAATTCCACGCCTCCGGACGCTTCCTGATTCCGCCATCCGTCCAGGGCTTCGCGGAGTAGTCAAGACGGCTGTCGGGGGCCATCCGACAGTGGTAGACTCTCCCTCTGGGTGTCGGCGGCTAGCGTTCGCCCCGCGATGAGAGAGGTAAGAGATGAAGCGCATTTTGAAACTTGGCGTGGTGGTGGCGTTCTTAGGGGCAATCAGCCGGGTCGTGATGGGCCGTCGGCATGGGGACGAAGAAGAAGCATAGTTTCGTCGGTCCCCGCTCCTCCCGGTGACCGATTTTCTTCTCGCCCTCGATCAAGGCACCTCTAGCAGCCGCGCACTCCTCTTCGATAGGAAGGCGCGGCTTGTTGCTGTCCGTCAGATCCCTCTTCCCATTGCCTTCCCGCGAGCGGGGTGGGTGGAGCAAGACGCGGTCGCGATCTGGGAGACGCAACGTGATGCCGCGCGCGCCGTTATCCGTGACGCGTGCACGGCCGAGGACCGGATCGTGGGTCTCGGAATCGCGAATCAACGGGAAACGACGATCGTCTGGGATCGGAGAACACTGCAGCCCATCGGCCCCGCCGTGGGTTGGCAATGTCGGCGGACCGCGGAGATCTGCCGGGCGCTGAAATCCAGCCACGGCGACTCCATCCGGCGCCAGACCGGCCTCGTCGCCGACCCCTACTTCAGCGGCCCCAAAATTGCTTGGCTCCTGGACTCCGTCCCCGGCGCCCGCGAGCGGGCCGACCGAGGCGAACTCGTGGCTGGCACTGTCGATACCTGGCTGCTCGCGAATCTCACCACCGGAGCGATACACGCCACGGACCGCACCAACGCCTCACGCACGCTGATCTACGACATTCACACCGGAGCCTGGGATGCGGCGCTCGCGACGGCTCAACAGGTGCCGCAATCCGTACTCGCCGACGTCCAGCCGAGTCTGGGCGAGTTCGGCGTCGTAGACCCGAATCTGCTTGGACACGAGCTGCCAATCGTTGCCGTCTCGGGCGATCAGCAAGCGGCATTGTTCGGACAGAACTGCCACGCGCCGGGCCCCGTCAAAGTCACATACGGCACCGGGGCATTCCTCCTCACGCACACCGGCCCGAGCGCCATCGGACCAGTGCCGGGCCTACTCACCACGGTTGCCGCGGACGAAGCCGCCTCGGCCGAGGCGAGCACGACCAAGGGCCACTCCACCTACGCACTGGAAGGGAGCGTCTTTTCGGCCGGCTCCATCGTGCAGTGGCTCCGGGATACGCTGGGTCTGTTCGAAGAGAGCGCCGAGATCGAAGCGCTTGCCTCGTCGACAGCCGATAGCGCGGGCGTCTCCCTCGTTCCCGCCTTCACAGGACTGGGCGCGCCTCACTGGGAACCCGAAGCACGCGGCATGATCGCGGGCATCTCGGGCGGCACCAGCACGGCCCAGATCGCCCGGGCCGCGCTGGAGGCGATCGCCTTCCGGGTCCGGGACATCGTGGAGACGCTGAATAGCTCGACCGACTACCCCGTCAACGAACTCCGCGTCGACGGCGGCGCCGCGGCCAACGCCCTGCTCCTGCAGATTCAGGCCAATGCGATTGGCCAGCCCGTGATCCGACCGGCGCAGCTGGAAACCACGGCCCTTGGCGTGGCACTCATGGCCGGAATCGTCACCGGCGTCTGGAGCGATGTCGCCGCGACGGAAGCCGCCTGGACACCCGAGCTCCGCATCACCCCCAACGGCGATCTCGATCAGGCGTACACTCGATGGCAGGCGGCGCGGGATGCGTCGATCGAGCTTGGCCGGACGTACGCTGGGCGATCGTCGCCCGGAGATGAGCACCGCCAGGAGCGCGAATGAGCGACCCCGAATACGACGTGATCATCATCGGGGGCGGCATCAACGGGGCTGCCTGTGCGTCGGCGTTGACCCGTCAGGGCTACCGAATTCTATTGCTCGAACAGGGCGACTTCGCCTCGGGCACCACGGCTGCGTCCACCAAGCTCATCCACGGCGGGCTCCGCTACCTCGAGACTGCGATCACCCAGCTCTCCGTCTCAGACGCGGGCTTGGTCCACGAGGCCCTGCAGTCTCGCGAGGCGCTGCTGCGCGAAGATCCGCACCTCGTCAAGCCCTTGCCGTTCGTGCTTCCCGTCTACGACCGTGACCCGCGCTCCGGCTGGTACGTACGCGCCGGCCTGCTGCTCTATGACTTGCTCTCGCCGCGCAAGGTCTCACCCTGGCACCGTTCCTTCACCATCCCCGAACTCCGACGCCAAGAGCCCTCGGTCGAGACCGCCAACCTCCGCTCGGCCTATCTCTTCTACGACGCCATCGTGGAGATGCCGGAGCGTCTGTGCATTGAATACCTCACGGAGGCGCGCGAATCCGGTGCCGATGTCCGCAACTACTCGTCGGCGGACTTCATCATCGTCAACAACGGCGTCGCCCAGGGAGTTGACTATCACGATGTCCTCACGGGCGAGCGCCATTCGGCCAGCGCCCGCCTGATTCTGAATGCGGGAGGGCCATGGGTGGATGCGGTTCTGGAGGCCACCGGCAACCGCATGCAACGCCGCGTGGGGGCCACGAAGGGCTCGCATCTCGTCCTCAACCTCGAAGGCCGGGGGCCAAGTCACGGCATCCTTGCCAGCGCGCAGTCGGATGGGCGCTACATATTCATCGTGCCCTGGCTCGACCACCACATCATCGGCACCACCGACATCCGCCACGATGGCGACCCCGGCAATCTCCGGCCCGATGCCTGGGAGGTCGACTATCTGATCTCGGAAGCCAGCCGTATCCTGCCCGGCATCGGCGTGGACCGGGAGCACATCCTCTACGGGTACAGCGGCGCCCGCCCGCTTCCCTATACCTCGAAGACGCTGGCGGAGGGTGCCGTCACGCGTCGCTCCTTCATCATTGACCATGAAGCGGAAGGCGTGGAGCGGCTCTTCTCGCTCGTCGGCGGCAAGCTCACCACTGCGCGTCCCCTGGCCCGGTCCGTCGCGCGAACCGTACGCCGCGCCTTGGGCGCCGCGCCTCGCTCCGGGCGGCCGCACGCGCTGCCATCCCGCGGCCCGGATCGGGTCTCCTTTCTGCCTGCGGCGACGCAAGAGAATCTCCGGGCGCGCTATGGTCAACGGGCCGAAGCCGTCGCTGCCTACGCCGCTGTCGATCAAACGCTGGCCCAACCCATCTCCCCGTTTCACGCCGACATCGGCGCGCAGGTCGTCTACGGCGTCGAGCATGAAAGCGCCCGCACCGTCGGCGATATCCTCCTGCGTCGCACCCCCGTGGGTCTCACTCACGACTTGGGACGTGCCGCTGCCCCGCGGGTCGCGGCGATCATGCAGGATTTGCTGGACTGGTCGGACGCCGAAACGGCGCAGGCCGTAAGGGACTACGAGATGGAACTGCACCGCTCCTTCGTAGTCTTCGACCGCGGTACCGGCACGCCTCCACCAGAGAATGAGTCGGCAGGCACCAACACTGAGAGCGCCGATCGCGAAGGGCGCTGACGATGGCATCGTGGCTCTTCGCCCGCTTCACACCCCTACTGACGTGAGACAGAGCCGCCTGGTAGACTCCCGCCCGGCTTAGTGGGAGGTAGGTACATGTCTGACGAAATGGGCATCTTCGAAACGATGCGGACGCTTCGCGCCATCCGCCGTTACAAACCAGACCCGATCCCGAACGAGGTAGTTGCGCAGATCTTGGAAGCTGGCACCCTGGCGCCTTCGGGCGGCAACGGCCAGCCTTGGCAATTCATCATCCTTCGCCATCCCAACATGAAGCGGCAGGTCGGCGAAATCGCCGACTCCATCGCCCGCGAACGACGGGGAAGCTACCCCAGCCAGCCAGCTTCCAAGCTGGGACCGCCCACCCCGCTCGGCGAGGCGCCACTGCTGATCATGGTCTGCCGTCGTACCTTGGACCCACCCATTGCCACCAGCATGCCCAGCCTCTACGCCTCCATCTATCCGGCGGTGCAGAACATGTTGCTGGCGGCACGCGCCCAGGGCGTGGGCGGTGTCTTGGTCACGATGTTCAAGATCAAGGAGCAGGAGTTCAAAGATCTGCTCGGGATCCCGGAAGATGTCGAACCGTGCGCGCTCCTGCCCTTCGGCTATCCCAAAGGCAACTTCGGTCCCGTGACGCGAATGCCTTGGCGCGAGGTCACCTTCGCCGACCATTGGGGAACAGCGCCCTAGGACCACCTATTCACCGGGCACACCAGTCGGGAGCGGAAAGAGCCATGCGTCGTAACGTCGTCAAGCACAAGATCAAAGAGGGCACACCCAGCGTGGGGACATGGCTGGCGACGGGAAGTCCGCTCGCCGCCGAGATGCTCGCCCATCAAGGGTTCGACTGGCTCAACGTCGACATGGAGCACAACGCCATCGACATCAGCCAGGTCCAGGCGATCTTCCACGCCATCGCCACGACCACCGCGATCCCCTTCGTCCGTGTCCCTTGGAACGACCCACAGATCATCAAGCGGGTGCTCGACATTGGAGCCTACGGCGTGGTCATCCCCACGATCCAGTCACGCGAAGAGGCCGAAGCTGCCGTTGGCGCCTGCCGCTATCCGCCCGATGGCTACCGCGGCATGGGCACAATCCGCGGCCGCCTCTACGGCGGTGCGGACTACCCCGAGAAAGCCAACGACGAGATCTGCGTCGTGCTCATGCTGGAGACCTGGAAGGCCGTCGAGAACGCCGACGACATCCTCAGCGTGCCGGGCATCGATGCCGTCTTCATCGGCCCGAACGACCTCGCCGCTTCCATGGGGCTGCCGCTGGGTCTCGATAACGCCCACCCCGACCACGTCGCAGCCGTCAACGCCATCCGTGAGGCCTGCGAACGGAACGGAGTCCCGCCGGGCATCCACTGTGGCTCGCCTAGCGCCGTAAACCAGCGGATCAGCGAGGGCTTCAAGTGGATCGCCCTCGCTTCCGATGCCGGGCTCATGTCGGGCGCGGCGGCGGCGCAGCTTGGCGAGCTCGATTGGCAAGCCCGCGATCCAGAGGCGCCCGTGCAGTACTAGACCGCACTAGGACGGTTGAGCGACAGCCGGGCTCGCGTGGACTTCGGCTGAGGCTGCGTCCGGCGCCGGCGGCCTGGCATCGTCAGCCAGACGGAGACGGTTGAGGCGTAGCGAGTTCGCCATCACGCTGAGGCTGGAGAGCATCATCGCGAAGGCCGCGACGATCGGCTCGAAGAAGCCAACATCGCCGAACAGCCAGTGCAATCCCCCGGGCACGGGGCCCACTACCTCGAAAATGGGGTAGAAGATGCCAGCCGCGATCGGGATCAGGAGGACGTTGTAGCCAAAGGCCCAGACGAGATTCTGCCGGATCGTGCGCATCGTGGCGCGCCCCACCTGAATCGCCTGCACGACGCCGCGCGGGTCGTCCCGCATCAGCGTGACCTCCGCCGCCTCGATCGCCACGTCGGTTCCACCCCCCATCGCGACGCCGACATCGGCTTGCGCCAGGGCGGGTGCATCGTTGATGCCGTCGCCCACCATCGCGATGACTGATCCGTCTCCCTGCAATCTCTTGATCACGTCCGCCTTGTCGGCCGGCAAGACCTCGGCGATGACCTCGTCGATGCCCAACTCCGCGGCGACGGCTTGGGCCGTAGCGGCGTTGTCGCCCGTCAGCATCACGGTGCGAACGCCGAGCTCGTTCAAGCTCTGGACGGCGTACCGCGAAGCGGGTTTGACGGTATCAGCGACGGCGATGACGCCGGCCACCGTCCCATCGACGGCGACGAACATGGGGGTCTTGCCAGCCTCCGCCAGTGCGGCCACCTCCGCCTCCACCCCCTTGAAGTCAAACTGCTCGTCTTGCATGAGCCGCGCGTTGCCAATCGTCACCAAACGGCCATCCACCCGGGCCCGCGCTCCCCGGCCCGGCAGCGCTTCGAACTCCGTGGCGTCCAGAAGCTGGGGATCATCGCGGTCCACGGCGCCGACGATGGCTTGGGCCAGCGCGTGCTCGGATCCACGCTCGGCGGCGGCGGCGGTGCGAAGTAGATCAGCCGACTGACTGCCGTCGAGCGTCAGCACGTCAGTCACAGACGGTCGTCCGACGGTCAGCGTGCCGGTCTTGTCGAAGACCACGGTCGTGACGGCATGTACGCGCTCCAAGGCCTCGGCGGAACGGAACAGCACTCCGTGCTCAGCCGCCTTCCCCGTGCCCACCATGACGGCGGTGGGTGTGGCCAACCCCAGTGCACAGGGGCAGGCGACGACCAGGATGGCGACGGCGTTCAGGATCGCGAAGGTCAGCGCGGGCGAGGGTCCCACGACCCACCAGAGGACGAATGTCCCCAGCGCAATCGCCAGGACGATGGGCACAAAGATCGAGGCAACGCGATCGGCAAGGCGCTGCACCGGCGCCTTGGAGCCCTGCGCCGCTTCGACGAGCGCAGTGATCCGCGCCAGGACGGTTTCGGCACCGACTTGCGTGGCGCGGAACTGCACGACGCCGGTTCCGTTGATCGTGGCGCCGAATACGGCATCGCCCGCCTCCTTGTCGACGGGCAAGCTCTCGCCGGTCAGCATCGACTCGTCGACCGCGCTGCGGCCGTCCGTGACCTCGCCGTCGACGGGTATTTGCTCTCCGGGCCGCACGACGATCGTGTCGCCCACGACGAGTTCCGCCACGGGCAACTCAAGCTCCTGGCCGTCGCGGATTGCGTGCGCCGTCTTCGGCCGCAGATGGAGCAACCGCTGGATCGCGGACGAGGTCCGCCCTTTGGCCCGTGCCTCCAGATAGCGGCCCAGCGTGACGAAGCCCACGATGATGATCGCGGTCTCGTAGAAGACCTCTCGCCGAAGCCCTGCATCCTCGAATGGTCCCGGGGCGAAGGTCGCCGCGACGCTGTAGCTGAAGGCCGCCAGCACGCCGATGGTGATCAGCGTGTTCATGTCGGTCGCGCCGTGGCGGGCGGTCTTCCAGGCGGCCCGGAAGATGGTCCGTCCCGTGAACACGAGCAGCGGCGTCACCACGGCGAAGAGGCTGATGAACAGGGCATCCTTGTCCCAGCCGAGATCCGCCCAGCGGTTCACTTGCATCGCGAGAAAAGCGGACCAACCGATCGTCAGGGCGATGGAGGCGCTGACGAGCAGCCGTTTGCGTTCAAGCGCCCGTTCTTCTTCCTCCCAGTCATCACCGGCGGCGTCGCTGTCCGCTTCGCGGACGTCGTAGCCCGCCCGCTCAACGGCGGCGACCAATTCGTCCACGCCCAGCAGCGCAGGGTCGAAATCGATGCTGGCACGTTCGGAGGCGAGATTAACCGAGACGCTGTCGACGCCCGCGACTTTCCCCACAACCTTCTCAATGCGCTGCACGCAGGCGGCACAGAACATCCCCTCGATCGGGAGGATGACGTGTTCATGTTCGGTCGTGGTCCTTGGCTGTGCACAGGGAGCGGCCGGCATCTTCAGCCCCAATCGCCTCTTTGGATTATGTCACCTCTGGACTGAACTCCGCATCCGTCAGCGCTTCCACTATCTGGTCACGCGTCACCTTGGCGTCGTCATAGCTGATGGTCACGATCTTGGTGTCCGGATCGCCAGAATCGAAGCTGGCACCCTGACGCTCGACGATTTTTTCGATGCTCTGGATGCAGGCATCGCAATGAACCGCTGGAATATGCATCGTCATCGTTTCGGACATGGTCTTGACCCCTTCTCATGGCCGTGACTTCTCAGGAAGTTTCACGGAATTTCACGTGTGTTCAGTGCGGTGCACCTTCGGCATGGAGGGCGCGCTCGTGGAGGCCGTGCTCGATCACAGGGCAGTGGTAGTCACCGGTCGACTTGCCCAATTGCGACTCTGAGGCGCGGATCGTGTGATCCAGCGCGTCGCGCAGAGCCATCGCGTCTCGAATCCAGCCGTCGATCTCCTCCCGCTTGCTCCGCAGCAGGCCGACGACGTGGTCACAGTTGACGACATCCGCCGCACTCGCCCGCAGGATGTCGCCGACCTCTTCCAGGGACATCCCCAGCGCCTTCGCCTTGGCAACGAACTCCACGCGCGCCACATCCGCCGAGGCATAGTCACGATAGCCAGACGGCTGACGCGCGGGCTCAGGTAACAGCCCGATCTCCTCGTAGTAGCGGATCGTCTTGGTCGGAACGCCGGTCGCTGTCGCTAGTTCGCCAATCTTCATGGTGTTCTCCGTCTCGAAGTATAAACCTTCCAGTCAGATGGAATGTCCACTATGAATTCAGCCGGCGATGCTCAGAAGCCACCGCCGATACACTCTGGACAGACCTTGAAACCCAGACACACCAAGCGATGAGAGACAGATGACGCGCGTTCTGCTCCTGATCCCCACCGCTTCCTATCGAGCGCCGGACTTCATGGATGCGGCCGCGAAGCTCGGCCTAGAAGTGGTCGTGGGCTCGGATCGCGGGCAGCCGCTCGCCGACCTGTTCCCGGGCAAGACGGTGACGGCGTCGTTCGCCGATCCGGTTCGAGGCGGGGCTGAGATTGCGCGCTTCGCCGACAGCTACCCCCTGGATGCCATCGTGGCCGTCGACGACGGCGGCACAATTCTCGCGGCCGAGGCGGCCGCTCAGATCTCGCTGCCTTACAGCAGTGTCGAGGCGGTCCGCGCCACGCGAGACAAGTCATTGATGCGGACCATCCTTGACGATGTCGACGTTCCAACGCCCAACTGGCGCGCCTTCCCCATCGATGTCGACGCCACCGCCCTGGGGACGCTGATCAAGTACCCGTGCGTCGTCAAGCCGATCGCGCTATCGGGAAGCCGAGGAGTGATGCGCGCCGATGATCCGGAGTCGTTCGCGGCGGCAGTCGATCGACTGCGAGCAATCCTCAGCGATCCTCGCGTCGCGGAGGAGTGCGGCGAAACTGCTGACCGCTTCCTGATCGAGGACTACATTCCCGGCGATGAGGTCTCGCTGGAAGGGTTGATGACGGACGGCACGCTGCACGTCCTGGCCCTCTTCGACAAGCCCGATCCGCTTGTCGGGCCGTTCTTCGAAGAGACCATCTACGTCACTCCGTCGCGGCTCGATCTCAGCACCCAACAGACGGTGGCACGGATCGCGGAACGCGCGATCCTGGCACTGGGAATCAGCGAGGGGCCGGTCCACGCTGAGCTGCGTTTGGCTCACGACCTGATCTACCCGATCGATATCGCGGCACGAAGCATTGGCGGCTTATGCGCCCGGACACTGAGCTTCGGCACCGGGATGTCGCTGGAAGAGATTATTCTGCGCCACGCGACGGGCGCCCCGAACGAGACGTTCGATCGAGCAGACCCGGCGGCCGGCGTGATGATGATTCCGATTCCGGCGGGGGGCATCCTGAAGGGAGTTTCCGGTCTCGATGCGGCTCGATCGGAGCCCCTGATTAGCGAGGTCAAGATCTCCATCCCCAACGGGCAGAAGGTGACGCCGTTGCCGGAAGGCGGCGAGTACCTGGGCTTCATCTTCGCCCGAGGCGAAACGTCGGAAGAGGTGGAAGCTGCGCTGCGGGCCGCGCATGCACGACTCGACTTCGAGATCGGCTGATTTCGGCAGTGTTTGATTTCGACAACGTTGGATGTAGAAGAGGTCCGTCGTGATCGTTCGCGAGGAGCGGCAGTGGTAGTCAGCCGGTAGGATCACTTCCGGTCAGGTTAGGCCATCAGTCGCAGAGTCGTTCGGAGTCAACGTGTCGGTTTCGGTCCATCCTCTGTCCTTCGAGAGCAAGAAGGACATCAACGCCTTCATCGACGTTCTCTGGTCGGTGTATGCCGACGCTCCGGACTGGATCCCGCTACCCAAGATGATGCAGCGGGAGGCCCTCGACCGGAAGAAGGTTCCGTTTCTGGGCTACGGCGACGCGCAACTCTTTCTTGCCGAGCGCGACGGCCAAGCCGTGGGCCGGATCTCCGCCCAGATCAATCCCCGTCACGACGAATATCACCACGAGAAGGCTGGATTCTTCGGGTTCTTCGACTGCCTCGATGATCCCGAGGCAGCGGCCGCGTTGTTCTCCACCGCGGAGGAATGGCTTCAGGACCGGGGCGTGGACTTCGTGCGGGGGCCGCTTTCATTCACGATCAACGACGAGGCTGGGTGCCTCGTCGAAGGATTCGACGAGCCACCGACGGTGATGAATCCACAGGGGCGGCCGCACTTCGGCCGGCTGATCGAAGCGAACGGCTACGCGAAGGAGAAGGATCTCTTTGGCTGGTACTACCCCGTTGGGGAGCTCAATGATCGATTCAGGACGTGGCATGACCGAATCCACTCGATGCCCCACATCCGCGTCCGCAACTTCGATCCCAAGCATCTTCAGCGCGACGTGAAACTTGCTCTGGCGATCTACAACGACGCCTGGCAGGAGAATTGGAGCTTCGTCCCCGTCTCCGACGAAGAGGCGGATCACTTTGCCTCGCAGCTTAAGTTCGGCCCCATCGTGCTCGCGGATCCCCGGATCACCGCCATCGTGGAGTTGGACGGCGAACCGGCGGCGATGATCGTCGCGGTACCCAATTTCTTCGAAGCGCTACGCGGCTTGAATGGCTCGCTCTTTCCCTTCGGATGGGCGCGTTTCTATTGGCGCCTGCGACGGGGCCTGAAGAACGGCCGAGTGGTTCTGCTGGGCTTGAAGCGGAAACACATGCGCAAGCGTGCCTTGGCGGGAATGAACCTGATGCTGCTGAGTGAAATCCACCTGCGTGGCCAAGAAGCTGGGTACGATTGGGCGGAGTTGGGATGGGTGCTGGAAGACAACGCCCTCCTCAACTCCTCTTTGCAGAGGACCGACGCCCACGTCCACAAGGTTTACCGGATCTTCCGGAAGGACCTGCGACCGACGTCAGCCAACAGCGAGAGCGGCTCAAACACGTAGCGCCGACGGGCGGGGGTTGGTACGATCGTCATCCAGATAGGCGAAGCAGCGGCCAGTGCGCCCGGCGTCGTCTATGGAGCCAGGGCCGATGGAGCCAGGCCGACGGAGGCAAGATATGCGCGGGATGTTGAAGGCAATCGTTCGCGGCGGCGTTGTCGCTGCGCGAAAGCCCGTGACGGTTCACTACCCGGATGAACGCCGTCAACTGCCCAAGCGCGCCCGCACCTTCCCCTTCCTGATCTGGAACCATGATCTCAACGAGGCGAACTGCACTGGCTGCGACAAGTGCGCGAAGGCCTGTCCCGTGGACTGCATGACCACCACGCTGCAGAAGAACCCGGCCTTCAATCTGGGCGAGAGCAATCACAAGTCGGTCATCAACGACTTCTACATCGACTTCGGCCGCTGCATGCGCTGCAACATCTGCGTGGAGGTTTGCCCCTTCGATGCGATCGCGATGCTCCCGCTCTGGGAGGGGCACGAGCAATCCAAATACGATCGTCGCGAGTTGGTCATGGATCTGGACGACCTGCTCGCGCCCAGCCGCTCCGACCGAGATCTGCCGTTCTGGATTCCGGAGACGGTGCTCGCTCTGACGGAGAAGGAGCGCGTGAAGCGCAAGGCCTTCGTAGAGCAACTCAAGGCCCCGCCGAACGAAGAAGCCGCTGAGCCAAAAGGAGCCCCGGCCTAGGCTCCCAGTACGGCCCTCTCTCCTCTGAACGCCCACTTCCCTCGGGCCATCTCAGAAGAGTTCCTGGAAGTGCTGACGACGGATTTGCACTTGGGTGACGCAGCACTAAGCGCCGACCCAGCCCCACCAGAACGGATCCGCATACACAAGCCTTGGTGGCGGTTCTGGTAGCAGTGCGATTCGTGTCCGGAGCTAGACGCTGAGGGCCTTGTCGAGAGGGGCGAACTGCTCCTCTGTGGGCTCTGCTCAACAGAACCAGCTCTCGGTCAGGCCAGGAATCGGCGGTGGGGACGTTTGGGCGTTGGGGCCAGCCGACAATGCCACACCCGCAGCCACCTCTGTCTCAGCGCGGATCCAGTCGAACTGGGCCCCGAGGGAACGCTGCCCGTCGTCGTGGTCGCATTCCGCGGCGGCTTCCGATGTGTACGCGGCGAATCGTGCTTGCAATGTGTCCATCAACGGATCGGGGTGGCGCCAGGAGTGGCTGAGCCCATCGGAGTCGAATCCGGTCAGAAACCCATCGTGCTCCGCTTCCGCGACCAGCGGCGAGCCGGGAGGAAGCAGTAGCCGGAGCGCGTATTGCACGGGCTGCACGGCATGGACCAAGTCGCGCTCTGCGACGAAATTCAGAATTCCGAGGAAGTCCTGAATCGACGTCCATGGCGTGAAGGGGAGCCAGGTAGGCCGGATCGTTAGGCCGATCTGCTTCGCCCGGCTGAGGACCGCCTCAAGATCGGCTTGGGTATGCCCCTTCTTCAGCAGGGCCAAGAGTCGATCGTCGACCGACTCGAAGGCGGACGTGACGAAGCTGAGGCCGCGGGTTTGGAACGCCCCGATCCGGTCAGCATGCTCCAGGAGATGCTCCACCTTGATCGTGGCATCAAAGGTCAGCGTCGGGTACCGGCGATGCAATTCTGACGTGATCTGGTCGGCGTGAGCGATCGCATTGAAGAAGTCGGGGTCGCCGAAGGTAATGTGCTCCGCACCGAGGCTGACGAGAGCGTCGATGTCGGCCAAGACGACGTCCGGCTGCACGAGACGCAGGCGCCCGCCATAGGTGGGGGTCAGCGGGCAATGCGTACAGACGTGCGCGCATCCCCGCGACGCCTCGACGTATCCAGCCAGGCGCAGGTCACCGTCGCCCGGGTCGTAGCGAGCGTACTCGTCGAGGGCCGGAAGCCCCGCGCGGTCGGGGACCAGATACTGCTGTCGCGGGAACAACGGAAGTGATCCCGTGCCGTCCGCTCCGCGAAGCGAATCATCCGCTTCCAGAGACTCGGCAATGTTCGCCAGGCCAATCTCGTACTCGCCGCCGACGACCGCGTCCGCGAGCCCGGCGCCAACGAGATGGTCGTGAAGCTCTGAGGCATAGAGCCCATAGAACACGATCTTGGCGGAGGGATTCAGGGCTCGCACCCGTTTGCTCAGCGCAATACCGAGGCGGGCGGCGGTGTGCATCGGGACGGAGATGCCGACAAGGTCCGCTCCATCGAGGGTCTCCGGGGTCAGCGACTGCACCGCCGTGTCCACGCATTGTACGTCGTGGCCGCGGGCGCGCAGGGAGGCGGCGGGCGCGGCAAGACCAAGGGGTTGATGCCCTTGCTCATACGTGGAGAGAAGGAGGATCTGGGTCACCGGCGGAACCTCCGCCCGGTTCGTCTACTTCTTGGAAGGCTGGTAGTAGGGGTTGGCACCGGAGTCGTGATCGGTGGTGTCGATCACTTCCTCAATCTCAGGGATCGCCTCTTTCAGCGCCACTTCAACGCCTTGCTTGAGCGTGACGTCGGCCTGGGCGCAGCCAGCGCAGCCCCCGCCCATCTCCACATAGGCTTTGCCGTCCCGGTAGTCCAGCAGCGTGATGACGCCGCCGTGCGCCGCAATCTGCGGGTTGACTTGCTCGTCGAGGATGCGTTGGATGAGCATTGCCGTGGAGTCCGACCAGGCCTCATTGGGGTTCGCGAATTGCAGACCGCTGGTGTTCGGTCCCTTGAATTCGTAGTCGACGGAGACGCCGTTCAGCTTCTCGACGTTCTCCCGTTCAACGTAGATGCGCAGGCCCGACACCTCAATAATCGTGTCTCCTTCAGGCTCGTAGCCCGCCTCGACCAACGTCAGAGCGTGCTCGAAGCCGTCCGCGCCACGGCCCGTAATCTTGAGCCGCAGGCCGGTGACGTCCTCGGGGTACTCTTCGATAACCTCGTTGAGCTTGGCGACAGCCGCTTCAGATACCGAGACCTTGACCTCTGCCATGGTGGCTTCCGTTCCCTTGCGGTGCCAGAACTCCTGAGGGACTCGCCTCGGGCAGGCACTGATTCGAATCGATGCCAGTAGCATACCCGAGGCGTTCCCCAGTCCCTAATGACTCGGGACCGGACATGAAACGGGACCGACACAGCGATCGCATCTCGAGAGCCAATTCACCACAGTCCGAATCGAAGCGAGGAGTCGTTCATGGGCGTGTCACGGGTTTTGGTCGAGAAGCATGTCCCGATTCCGCTGCGGGATGGCGTCACAACGTACGCAGACGTTTACCGGCCCGCCGATGGACCGGCGATGCCCGGCATCGTGACGCGGACGCCGTACGACAAAGAGGTCTTCGGCGCCGCCGCGCTGCCGGTGATGCCTTCCGCGTTGAAGCTTGCTGAGCGCGGCTACGCCGTCGTCGTGCAGGACACGCGGGGGCGGTTCCGGTCGGAGGGGGAGTTCACACCCTTCATGACCGAGGGGCCGGATGGATACGACACCGTGGAGTGGATCGCCGCGCAGGAGTGGTGCGATGGCGGGGTTGGGATCTACGGCCCGTCCTACGTGGGCGCGACGACCATGCTCGCGGCCCGCGAACGGCCGCCATCGTTGAAATGCGCGATCCCCATCATCACCGCCGACGACTACTACGACGGTTGGACCTATCAAGGCGGCGCCTACCAGTTGGGGTTCGCCACACTGTGGGGGATGGGACTCGCCTCCGCCCTTTACATGGGCCGGGACCGAGGCCTCGATCCACAGCACCTCAAAGATCTGATCGCGGCGTCCAACAGCGCGCCGGGGAGTCTGGGCGACCAGCCGCTGGCCTCGATCCAAGGGATCGGGAATGACGGTATCGCGCCGTGGTGGAATGACTGGATCGTGCACGAGACGCGGGACGATTACTGGGAGCCGGTGCGGCTCTCCGCCGATTACGCACGCCTTGATCTGCCCATGTTCCATGTCGGCGGCTGGTTCGACATCTTCGGCATCGGCACGGTGCGAAACTTCCAGGGCATTGGCGCCTCGGGCAGTGCGCCTCAGCATCTGTTCATGGGGCCCTGGGCCCACACCTACTACGATCGCTATCTGGGCGAACAAGACTTCGGGCCCACCGGGTCGGCGGCATTCTCTGGGCTCATAGGCAAATACAACCAGTTCTTCGATCAACACCTCAAGGGGGTCGAGGCGGGCATTCCCACTGTCACGTACTTCATGATGGGCGCCAACGAGTGGCGCAGCGCAGACACTTGGCCTCCCGCCGAGGCGACGCCGCAGACCCTATATCTCCGCAGCCACGGAAACGCCAACTCACTGCGAGGAGATGGAGTGCTCAGCTTGACCCCCGCCAGCGGCTCCGAGCCCGCCGACCGCTACCTCTACGATCCCGAGCGCCCCGTCCCCTCCGAGGGCGGGCCGACGTTGCAAGGGCAAGTGGGCCTGCCGGGGCCGCGCGACCAGCGCGCCATCGAATCCCGCGATGACGTTCTCTGCTACACGTCGGCTGCATTGGAGACGCCGGTGATCGTCGCGGGGCCGGTGAAGGTGACGCTGTGGGCGGTGACGGACGCGCCCGACACCGACTTCACCGCCAAGCTGGTCGATGTCGATCCAGACGGGCGCGCCGTCTCGATCTGTGATGGCATCATCCGCGCCAAGTTCCGGGAGTCGTTCAGCGCCCCCACCCCAATCACACCCGGCAAGCCGACGCGATACGAGATCGATCTCGCCTCGACTGCGTTGCGGTTCGCGCCTGGCCACCGCATCCGCCTGGAGATATCGTCGTCGAACTTCCCGCGCTTCGCACCGAATCCCAATACCGGTGGTCCGCTGGCGAGTGAGGATTCATCCCGCCCCGCCGTGCAGCACCTGCTGCATGACGCCGCGCACCCCTCCAGCCTGGAGATCCACGTTCTACCCGAGTAGCCGTCCGAGCCCCGAACCCTCGATTTCGGAGCCCGCGACGAAGGAGCCCAACGTGAAGCCACGACTCGACTCGATTCTTGGTACGGCCGTCGCGGATGGCCGCGTGCCCTGCATCACCGCCGCCGTGACCAATGCCAACGAGGTGATCTACGAGGGCGCCTTCGGGACGACCGACCTCGACGGCACGACCCCCGTCGAGAACGACTCCGTCTTCCGGATTGCCTCCATGACGAAGGCGGTCACCTCGGTCGCGGCGATGCAATTGGTCGAACAAGGCCTGATTCGCCTCGATCAACCCGCGATGGAACTTGTCGAGCGGCTTGCCGATGTCCAGGTGGTGGATGGGTACGACGAATCGGGCACACCGCGCTTCCGCCCGCCTAGCCAGCCACCTACGATCCGCCAGCTGCTCAGTCACACGTCCGGCTTCGGCTATCACGCCTGGAATCCGGACTTGGCTGAATTCGCCGACAAGACAGGGACGCCGGATCCGGCACGTGGCGCCGCGGGCATCCTGGATCTGCCCATGGTCCGCGATCCCGGTATCCAGTGGGAGTACAGCACGAGCACGGATTGGCTGGGAGCAGCGGTGGAGTCAGCCTCGGGGCTATCGCTCGAGGAGTATTTCCGCCGCCACATCTTCGACCCGCTCGAGATGCCGGACACGACCTTCGTCCCGCAACCCGCGCAACTCGACCGCTTAGTTGCCCTACGCCACCGGCAATCGGATAACTCGCTGCCACCCGCGGAGTTTCCGCTGGACTTGGAGCCGAACTTTTTCAGCGGCGGCGGGGGGCTCATCTCGACGGCGCCGGACTACACCCGGTTCCTGCAAGCCTTGCTCAATGATGGGGCGCTTGGCGACGCGCGCATTCTCAGCCCGGCGTCGATCGAGGCCATGGGCCAAGGGCTACTGGAAACCGCGGGGGCGGGGCACATGCCCGCCGCGATCCCGGCGATGACGAATGCCGTCGCGTTCCGCCCTGAGACCAAGTGCACCTTCGGCCTCGGCTTCCTGATCAACTCCGGTCCGCTGCGCACCGGACGGCCAGCGGGCGGGATGGAGTGGGCCGGGCTGTTCAACTCGTACTACTGGTTGGACAGAACCACCGGTATCGCCGGCACGATCCTGATGCAGCTCTTGCCCTTCGCGGACACGGAAGCGATCGCGATCTACGAGTCGTTCGAGACGGGTGTTTACGACTCCCTGTAGGGCCTTCCGAATCTGGCAGGGTCGCGCGCTCCTCCCAAAACGGGGAGTACAGACCGGCCCGCTCGGTGCGTCTCCCCCCACCCTGGGCCAGCCGCATACGTCTGTACGGTTTTGGCCGATTTATTCTCGGCCCAAAGATGCCGCTCAAATGAATTTCGTAGACGCGTGATTGGAGAGAGGGGCTGCCGCTGGCGAGTCTCGATGACCATCAGAGCTCCGGGACCGACCCCTTCTGCTCGTTCAATTATAGGGCCTGGGAGCGTCGTGCTACGAACAGATGTTCGATTCTGTTCAGTTAGAGGGCCGAGTACCAGATGGTGGAGCGGGGGACGAGAATTGAACTCGCGGCCACCTGCTTGGAAGGCAGGAGCTCTACCACTGAGCTACCCCCGCTGGCTGGCTGCTTCCGTCGATCACGTCCGCGTCGGTTCAAGACACCAGCGCCGAGCCACGATATCGACCTCCGGAGCGTCCCAATCACGCTACCACGCAGACCCGGCCCGCATCGAACTCCCGCTGCATGCCGCTTCAGATCGCAACCGCTCCGTTCGACGCCATATACTCCGACCCCTCAGCCCGCTACGACCGGCGGGCACCTGCTCGCAAGGACCTTCCCATGCGCACTGCACTTGTCACCGGATCTGGACGCGGCATTGGCTGGGCGATTACCGAGCGCCTGCTTCGCGACGGGTATGGGGTCGTCGCCGCGGAGGTCAGCCGGCGGGGGCTCGAAGTCTTGCAGGAGCGCGCTACGGCCCGATCGGATGAGCGTTTGCTCCCGGCTCGTGTCGATGTCACCTCCAGAGCGGAGATCGAGGCAGCGGTCCAGGCGGCAGTCGATCGGTGGGGGCGTCTCGATGTCCTGGTCAACAACGCGGGCCGCAACCGTGCCGCTGACTCCCTCACCACGACCGACGAAGACTGGGATTGGATCCTGGACACCAACCTCAAGGCCGTCTTCTTCTGCAGCCAGATCGCCGCGGCTCAAATGAAAGCGCAGGGCGGCGGCGCCATCGTCAACATCAGCTCCACCTCCGCCGGAGGACTCGATGGCAACCCGGCCTACAGCGCCTCGAAGGCCGGCGTGATTGGACTGACGCGCGCCATGGCCGTCGAGCTCGGCCCGTCTCTGATCCGCGTCAATGCCGTCGCCCCCGGAACGACGCTCAGCGAATGGGTGCGCAAGAACTCAACGCCGGACTCTCTTACCGCCGCTGCAAACAGGAACCCCCTGCGGCGCAACGGGGAACCCGAGGACGTGGCCAATTCTGTCGCCTTCCTCGCCTCCGAGGACGCGCAACACGTGACCGGCCAGCTGATCTCGGTTTCCGGGGGCGGCTGGATGCCCTAACCCTGCGCCAGTGCCAAAGCTCAGATGCCTGAGGCCTGCGCGCGCAGTCGATCATCGAAGGCCCGCATGACGCCCGACCCATCACGGCGCAAGAACCGCGTATTGAAATCGATGACCGCCAAGACGCCCACGGCACGTCCATGCTGGATCACGTGCAGCTCTCCGCGGAGCTGGACCGGAAAGATCAAGACGAGCCCATCGAAACTGAAGCCCAGCTGTCCAACATCGTTCAAATCAACGATCGGCGTGGTCACCGTCCCCGTGGCGCCGCGAAGCAGGGTGATTTGATCGGCGAGGACGGCAAGACACGGGGCCACGAGTCGATCGTCCAACAGTCCGCTGAGCTCCGTCGCCGCCTGGAGCGCCCGCTCGTCGTCCCCGTAGACCACGACCATCGAGACGATCAGCGCCTGCGAGAGTGGCAGCGCCCCGCGCACGTAGGCTGTCGACCCCGACTCTTCGGCTGGGACGTGCGCGAACTCAATCAAGCTCTCCTCGATGGTCTCCGTCAGCGCTCCGCAGGCAGGGTGATCGAGAAGCCCGTCCTCGGGAAGACCGGCGATGTCAAGCAGACTGAAGAGATCGGGAAGCCCCTCCCCAACCGGGCGCCAGTCGTCTCCGGGCAAAGACTCCTGCCGGACCAGGCTTGCCTCAACGATCTCGCTGGAACGCCCATCGCCACCACCACACGCCATGAGCACCACACCAACGGCGAGCGTCGCGAGGCTCAAGCCCAGAAGGCGGAGAGTGCGAGGTTGCCGAAATCTCAGGCGCTGTGCGATCAGAATCGACCCTTCCGCCATTGCAAGGTCAGCGTCGCCAAGATGAAGAACACCGCGAACCCTCCCAACACCAGCCAACGCCACACGGATTCCATGGTAAACGCATCCTCGAAACCCGTGTCGAGCGCGGCCGTCTTGACCTGGAGGAACGTCGTGATTCCCGTATCAGTCTGCGCGGCGAGTCGCGGTTCGATTTCAGCGATCGAACCCATCAGTTCCACCGCCCATTTGCTCACCATGAATTCGGAGATCACGGCGCCGATGTCCGGCAGCTTCTGCAGAGGGATGGCGACGCCCGCGTAGACAATCTAGGGAATCAGCAAGAGTGGCACCAAGATCATCGCTTGGTCCGAGTTGCGGCTGAAGGACGAGATAAAGAGCCCCATCGCCATCCCCGCCAAGGAGGTCAGCAGCGCCGTCGCCATCATCAGTGGGATCGTCTCGGACTGCGGGCCTGGGAACCGGATCGCGAGCGCTAGCGCTCCTACGAGGAGCACGCTCTGCACGACCGAGAACATGGAAAGCACGGCCACCTTCGACGCGACGTAGGCCACCGGCGACAGATCGACGAGACGCTCTCGTCGATAGATCTCCGCTTCCTTGGTGATCTCCCGCGCCGCATTGGCGGAACCGAGGAAGAATGACGACAACGCAATCACAAACAGCAAGACGATGGCGCTGACGAAGCTGCCGCCATTGAGCGAGCTGAGCGCGAAGATGTCGCGACCGAAGACCGGAATCGATAACGCCGCGACAACCAAGGCTCCCAGCACCAACAATGCCAGACTCGGACGGTCTGCTCGGATCGTGGCGAGGTAACGCGCCGAGAGTTGTTGAAACTGCCGCCAGGACCGCGCGCCTTGCTCCAAGGCCGACTGCTCCGGTCGTCGCGGAACGGCATCCGCGGCCGCCGCCAACTCTGCCGGGGACGACCCGATCGTCGTGATGAGGCGGCTTCGAACCCCCCGGCTGTAGAGCTCTGACGCGTGGTAGCGCTCCGAAAGCTCGACCGGATCATCCGTTGCGAGCTTCGGATACACGTCGATGAAATCATCTACGTCGAAATGGGTGAGGGCCTCATCCGGCGAGCCCATGAAGACATCGCGGCCATGGGAGAGCACCACGACGCGGTCACAGACGCGCAAGTTGCGCGTTGCATGGGTCGTCAGGATCACCGTGCGTCCTTCGTCGGCCAGCCGCCGGAAGAGCAGCATCATCTGCTCATCCAAGCCGGGATCCAAGCCCGAGGTCGGCTCGTCCAGGAAGAAAATACGTGGTTCCGTGAGCAGTTCCACGGCGATGCTGGCTCGCTTGCGCTGGCCACCACTCAACCGGCCCACCGTGTTCTGCCGCTCATCGGCCAGGCCCACCTGGTCCAGCACTCGGTCGATCCGCGCCCGTAACTCTTCCTCGGTCGTGTCCGCGGGCAAGCGGAGCCGACCGGCATAGTGCAGCGTCTGCTCCACGGTGAGTTGGGGATGAATGATGTCGCTCTGGGGTACATAGCCCAAGACGCGGCGGAAGACGTCATGGTGCGTGCGCAACGGCAAGGAGTCGTAGTAGATTTCGCCATCCGTCGGAGGCTGGAAGCCCAGCAGATCGTGGAGCAGCGTTGTCTTGCCGGCGCCGGAAGGCCCCACCAACGCGACGAGCTCACCGGGGTAGATGGCGAGATCGATTCCCTGCAAGATCCGGCGTCCGCCGCGCACGACGTTCCCCACACCCTCCGCTTCCAAGCGAATCCTCCGTGACGGCTCAAATTGCTTGAGCACGCCGTTCTGGAGAAACATCTTCACGGCGCCCAGCCAGATCTCGTCGCCGTCGTTCAGCGGGGTCTCCTTGACCGGCACGCGGTTGCAGTAGGTCCCCGAAACCGAGCCAAGATCCCGCAAGATGAGCCCATCCGGCGTGCGACGGATCTCCGCATGCTCGGCATCGATCGTGGGCTCGGCGACCACGACATCGCAGCTTTCGCTGCGCCCAATCAGGATGCGATCCATCGTCTCCGGGATCGCGACGAGCGAACGCGCTTCATTCGCGAAGGCCCGATCCCAGTCGCCGGCGCGGCGGGCGTCCATCACGCGCCGCGCTTGCTCAGCGATCAATGGTCGCCGCTCCGTCAATGCTTCAAAGCTGGAGCGGCGCAGTTCGAGAATCTCCGTCTCCACTTCCGCAATGGCCGCCGCCGAGCGTGGATCGTCGGAGAGCAGAGACATCTCGCCAAGGAACTCACCGAGTCCAAGTCTGGCGAGGAGCACGGCCTGCTCCCCCGCCTCGGAAACAATGCGGACTTGACCGCTCCGGATCAGGAAGAGGGCGTCGCCCGGATCGCCCTGATGAAATAGAACCTCGTCGGGCGCGAGGCGCCTGGGGCTGAGCGTGGACTCCAACTCGGCGCATTCTGCGTCAGAAAGTGTCTGAAACAACGGAATGCTACGGAGGCTCTCCGCTCCATCCGGGCGGAACTCAGGTGTCGTCATGCGGCATGCTCCCCGGTGACAGATGGGCTGCGGTGCGCGCAGCTCGATGCTCGAGTTGAGCAGCTGCGCACCCGGCCAGCGCTGCCACGAGAGCGATACTACTTCCTACAAGAACGAATATCATCCCGATCCCGACCGATGCGTCCACCAGCCCCAACCCCAGCTCTTCAACCAAGGGCTGCCGGGCCCACAATTCGCCCGCGTCGATGAGCACCACAACGAAGGCCGCGGCCGCGAATGCGGCCGCCACCCCCAGCGGATTCGGCGATCAGCCGGGAAGGGAAGGAGCCAACCGGTAAGAAAGAGGGCTCCGAAAACAAGCGTCTCCCAGCCGTTCCGATGCCCGTGAAACCCGTCCAGTTCGATCGAACCGAGGAAGGGCAGATCCGCAGACGCCCAGACGAGCGGGGAACCGACAAGGACCAGCACGCCGCCAAGCAGGCCGAAGCTGAGGACGACCCATTCCCGCGTGGTCGTGACCGTTTGCCGAAAGGGACTTCGACGCATGAATCCCCCAGCTCACTTCCAAGCACCGAAGGGCAGCCGAAGCCAGCCGGCCCTCGCCCGCGTCCCCATTGCCCTCACACGGTGTGAGGCACCCGGAGCAGCGTGGGCCACATCCTAGTTCGGCACGGCCAGCGGCGCCTCACCGGGCGCCGGTATGTAGTTCAACTGCAAGACCCAGTGACAGTGAGGGCAGACGACGGAATTCCAGCGATCACCCGCCAGCGTGAGAACCCGGGGACGCTTGATCTCTCGGCGACATCGGTAATTCGGGCAGTCGTTCATGACGCGCCTCTCGCCGCCGCCGACCACTCCGTCACAGTACGCCTGCCTACCGTTCATCGGGGCATCTACTTCAAAGGTTAGGTAAAGAAGTCGGCCGCTCCGCACCAGACCGAACCGGCGCGCCGTCCGTCTCAGCTCGACCAAGCTATCTTGGCGGCGGAGGTACCCCATGGCCCAACCGATCCGCTTTGGCATTGCCTACGACTTCCGCTTGCCGCCAGGCAGCGACGTCCCTCTTCCCGACCTTTACGCCCAAACGCTCGAACAAATCCAGTACGTCGACCAACTCGGCTACGACCATGTCTGGATCACCGAGCATCACTTCGTGGAGGACGGCTATATGCCGTCTTATGTCGCGGCGGCGGGCGCCATCGCGGCACTGACCAAAAATGTCGCCATCGGGTCCGACGTCCTCCTGATGCCCTTCCAGCATCCCGTCCGCCTGGCGGAAGATCTTGCCGTCCTCGACAATCTGAGCGGAGGCCGCTTGATGCTGGGCGTGGGGCTGGGATACGCGCGGCACGAGTTCGCGGCGTTTGGTGTCAATCGCCGACACCGCGTCTCCTTGACGGAGGAGGGGATCGAGATCTTGCGTTTGGCCTGGTCGCAAGATGAATTTTCCTTCCATGGCAAGCGCTTCCATTTCGACGACGTACGCGTACGACCCCGTCCCGTCCAGCCGGGCGGACCACCGATCTGGATCGCGGCAATGAGCGAGGCGGGGGCGCATCGCGCCGCCCGCTTCGATACCCATCTCCTGCCGCAAGGAGATCGCAACGCGGTTCTCGATCCGTGGCGTCAGGATCTGACCGCAACCGGCCGGGATCCGGCCGATTATCGAGTGGGGATCATCAAACCCTGGCTACTGACGGACGATCCGGAGTCGATCTGGCCCCAGGTCCGGGAAGCGGAACGGTATCGAGGCGCGGTCTACGCGGAGTGGATCGATGACGCCGCCGATGACATGACGCGGCAGCTCGAACGCGGCCGAGACGCCGGAACAGGGATTCCCCAGACCTACGTACTGGGAGACGCCGAGGCGTGCGTCACGCAGATTCGAGCGTTCGTGGAAGAATTTGGCGTCACAGATCTCATAACGTGGGGAGCACCGCCCGGAATCCCTCCGGCGCTGATGACGCGGAGTCTTGAGCGTTTCGCCAAAGAGGTGTTGCCGCGGTTCCGATAGCGCGCGGATCGAGCCACGGTTGAACGGATCGAAGGGCTCACCGAAGCCCGGACGGGGACCCGGTCAGGGAAAGCTGGGCG
>Ga0114996_10002230_pt1 | contig 25241 bp, 3 predicted proteins | sample ArcticOcean_MG_C_4_FD_87039 | JGI IMG/M metagenome (GOLD analysis project Ga0114996, IMG submission 87039) | Marine microbial communities from western Arctic Ocean - ArcticOcean_MG_CB4_134 | ecosystem: Environmental > Aquatic > Marine > Oceanic | place: Arctic Ocean: Canada Basin | collected... | reverse complement strand
CCGATCACACCCGATACGGACCATTGCTGGGTCCAGCCCGACTGCAACAACAAGGATGATGCCAACACCATGAGCCCCGATGACAACCACAACGGGGTTGAAATCAAACGAACCAATGGCGGAGGCACCAACACCTGGAAAGACGAACGCTTGTTCCCCGCCAATTTGAAGTCCAAAGCGACGGCTACGGGACTCCACCCCAAAGCAGGGAAGACCTATCACACATGTACCTTCACGGTGGATCCGACCACTGCTGGAGACCAATGCAAAGTGGGTATTCCCGGCTCGGGCGATCGGGCCTGCTCGAACCAAGATCTCTGTGGGGATGATCCCAACTTGGGTGTGTGCATGTTGAACGACCACAATAACGACTTGCCATGCAACTACAACGCCAACGACAAGTCGCCACAGGCGGTCCAACACTGCCAACATGGGATCCCACCCGAACAACAAGGCGCTGGCGGACCCTATCGATACGATGGCTCCTTGAGCGGTGCCAAAGAAACCACGAACAACGCTGGCAACAAATACTGTCAGGCCCAAGAGGGCGATGATTGCATCCCGCAGGACACCTGCCAGACAGGCGTTTGTGTGGACGGCGGTTTGGGCGGCACAGCATACAAGCCCAAGGACACGGCCTGTGACGACAAAGATCACTCGGGTTTCTGGTTTGAAGACTGCACCCACACCAACAAGTGCAACGACAACGGGTGGTGCACAGGCATTAAGTACATGTGCGGCGGCTCCTTTGTGCGCAACGCGTCCGCCGATGGAGAACCCTGGCTCATACACGAGGGGGGACACTCACTCTGGGCCTGCAAATGGGACGAAGCCAAGAACGGCGCCGACTGGGTCATGCAGTCCAGCCCGCAAGATTTGAGCATCGACGTGTGCCTGAACAGCGGAAGCGATAATTCAGCAGAAACCGATGTGGGTGTGTCTGGCTGTTTGGCCAACTGGGTCGGCCCATGGGAAGAGGGCTCCAACACGGAGCACAGCGGTTGCACTTGGGTCACCAGCAGCGACAAGACGATGTTCTCGCTCTATTGCGGTCAAGAAACGGAGAATTCAGACCAATGGCTGGCCAAATGCACAAAGACCACGAGCACCGCGACGACGAGCTATGCCACGCGCAACAACAACTTCGACGCCACGTGCATCGTGAATGCCAACTATGAGGGCTATTTTGCTGGACTGCTTGCGGATCCCGCACAGTACGATCCAAACACAGCCGAACTCTCGAATGCATGGCCACCTCACAACCTCGAAGGTGAAAAGATTTACTTCTCGGCCACATGCAATGGGAACGGTGGCTGCGCCGAATATCCGGCCAACGTGGTTGTGGACGACGAAGGCGAGATTGAACCGACGTTCTGCGACGACGACGTCGCAAGCTCGTACGGCGATCAGTGTCAGTTGGATGCCTCTTGCGCAGGTGCCGATTACCTGTGTGAAGAGCTCAAGCAACCCGCCTCCATTGGAGGTCAGGACTACACCGACAAGAGCGTGGGTGAGACAGCGGGCAACTGCCCAACAGACTGCGGCACCTTGTGCGGCGACGGCGTGTGCAACGGCACAGAGCATGACAGTGGAGCGAGCAATTACTGTGAAGCAGACTGCGGTAAGACCGTTGCGGACGCTGGCTTCAAATGCGGTGACGGCATCCAAACCAAAAGCCATGAAAACACTGTGACCTGTCCCAAAGACTATGGCAGCAGCTGCGGCGACGGCGCCTGCAATGGGAATGAAACGTCCGACTCGACGGCGGGCAGCAACTTCTGCAATGAGGATTGCGGGCACGAATACAACACGAGCTATTGCGGCGACGAGGACTGCGACGCGTACGAACCCACCAGCGGCATGGCCATCTGCAGCAACGCCCACGACGGTTTCTGCACGGACATCAGTGACGATGCCCACGCGCAAGTAGCGAAGATCGACTCATATGGCGAGGCCTATGACGAGTACACCGGCGGTGGGTTTGAAGGGTACTGCGACACCGGCGTGTACATTTACGCCAAAAACAAATTTGCCTCCTACCTCAAGGTAGACTCGTGCGAACCCGGACACCATGACCAATGTGGTCCGAACGAGGAAGGCGTTCAGGGCAAGTGTTTGCCCGAGTGCGAAGCGCGCAGCCCACTGGGCGGTAACGGCGACTTCTCCGGCAACTGCTTGGCCGTACCCGAATGCCACAGCAACCCGACCGCTGGACAAAACCCCTGTTACTACGGCAAAGAGGGATACAGCACCGCTTGCACGACCTCGTACCCGGTCAACAACAGCAGTGGCTCACTGGTCCCGGCTCCAAAGTGGCACCCGGCCGTGGTCCGTCACACGTCCCTGGGACTTTGCGCTTCCTGTGCCACTCCTTCATCGTGCGCCTACACGAACACAGCCCAGTCGGCTCTCAGCGGTACCGTGAAGGATCGTCCCTGCTTCGCCGTGGGCACGCCCATTCCACCGGTGCCCTTCCCCAATGTCGACCGCACCAACGAGCTCGCAGGGCCCGGCGCGGGCACCGGCGAGGAAACATCAATGTACGCGTGTGACTCAGCGGCGAACATCCCCTGCTCCGGTTCCGAAGGAGGCAACCACTGTCCCCTCAATGGATCCTGTGACGATTATGGCCTGGGTGTTTTGCGCCACACGTGCTCGTTCCCCTCCAACAACGCCGCTGCAGGTACGTTTTGTGGCGTCGGCCTGACTGGACGCGCAGACAGGATTTGCTCGCGCCAAGATGTGTGTGGTGGTGGCGACACGGGCGGAGAAGCCGGCGAGTGTTACTCGAACCACGACAGCCAAGAGACGCGCTGTGGCACCAAGGGTGGCTTGGCCTGTCAGGGCGACGGTTGCGCGACCCAATCCGAAGGCGACGGCCACTGCATCTCCAAGGACTATTGCAATGCCGGTGTATGCCGTGACGGTGGGACACCGAGCTTCGACATGCCCAACGTGGACGTCGATGGCGACAACACAAACGACACGGAGCAAGTGGGATCCCACTATTGGCCGGTGAACACAGCCTGTGACGACGGGAACAACTGCACCTTCAACGACCGCTGCAATGCAACGGGCACCTGTGCCGGCACCGGTTATGCCTGCTCCGATATCGCTGAAACGGCGTCGGGCACCGAAGGTCGAACGGTCGTGACCGCCGATCATCAAGATGAAAGCTTGATCGTTCACACGACTTCGGGCGTTTGCGACGCGGCCCGCACCGCACCCAGTGACAACACCTTCGACGGCACCTATCGCGGCTGCAACTTTGCTCCCGACTGTTTCTCCGCTGCGGACAACGCATGCGACGACAACCGTATTGGCCTTGGTGTGGAATACGACACTGCCGCCTGGAATGATGAAAATCGCGCCGGTAGCTATCCGACTATTCAAAACGACACCACCTACCTCAAGACCTGCACGTACACAGCGGATGGAAGCGACGCTGGAAACCTCTGCGGCAAAGGTTTGAAAGAATACAATAATGGGACCGAATCGACCAACAGCTCGGATTATCGCGTGTGTTCAGAGCACGACATGTGCGGCAGCGGCGGTGACGCCGGGCGCTGTTTGCAGAACCATCATGGCAGCACCGTACAATGCGGCAACTCCCCCCATGCGCGCCCATGGGGTGCCACAAACATCACGTGCCAAAACAAGGACGCTGGTGCCAACTACTACCGCAAGGACTACGACGGGACCAAAGATTCGACCTCCGTATGTACCGTACAATCGGACGGTGCCCGCCAATGCATCAAACAAGACCTCTGCGATGGCGGGGGTGCCTGCATCGACAACCAATACGAGAACGAATTCTCGACCTGCGGAGACACCGACGACGTGTGCAGCGACCAGGACACCTGTGGTGCGAGCACCCACACCGGCGCATACGAAGGTAATGATGTGCAGCCTGGAAACCGGTACACCGGGAAAGCCGGCACCACCGACACCACCGAAGGCCTGTGCATGCGGCGGCATCACAAGCTGGACACCTTTTGTGGAGATCATCCGCCGAACGAAAATCAGATCCGGGCCGAACAGAACTGCCAACAGCTTGGGAGCTCGTGGTTGCTGCAAGACACCTCCACCAAACAATCCTCGGTTGAGCTCCGTGGCATTGCCAGTGGTAGCTGCGGTGCCCAAAACGACGGTGCCACCGGCTGTATCAAACAAGACAAATGTGATGGCGTTGGCGTCTGCGACGACAAGAAATTCGAATCGGAGTACGTCCTATGTGGTAGCGCCGCAGACGAGATCTGCTCCGACCAAGACAGTTGTGGCGGTGTGTCAACGGACGTGACCGGCCATTATTCGGGCGGCCAACATGTAGAGAAGAACACAACATTAGACAATACAGCCATCAACGGCACGGACTCCGGCTTGTGCCTGAGCCGCCATCACAAGGTAGACACAGCCTGTGGCAACGACAACCACGACTACTCGGATGCTCCCAACGCCGCTTGCCAACTCCCCACGGGTGCAACGCGCGCAGACGGCACAGTCCTCAGCGCAGCGACGTCACCCGCGAGCGTCGCCAATACCTTTTCGAGCTGTCGAGGCACATGCTCCGACTCGGCGGTGACGCAGTGTCAGGCCCAAACCGACGCCGATCTCAGCAAGGATGGATGGGGCTGGACCAAAGAATCGTGTGTTAAGCAGGATGTCTGCACCGGCAGCGGTGGCGGCGCAAGCGCCTGCACAGACAAAGAATTCAAGACCACCGCCACCGCATGCTATCGACCCGACGAGGTATGCTCCGGAGAAGACTTCTGCTTTGGTGATACCGCGACCTCGGCAGAGACAGGCCCCGACAAGTGTAACTACAAACATCACTTGCCGGATACGTTCTGTTACACCGCCACGAACGACAAATGGACACGATCGGTCGATACCAAGGCCGCCACATGCGCCAATTGTTTAGGTGACGATTGCATCACCGATGACTGCAAAGCCCAGTGCACCACCTGTGAATCCGGTTCCCCGCCGGAAGTATGGGACACTCTCACTACCCTGCCGACCACGGCCACTAACAAGACGTGCCAGGAATGGGACAACGACAACGTCTACCTACAAACCGGTACCAAGACCGACATCGCCGGGTTGACGGCCAATACGAACTGTTATGACGACGTCGCCAACGATGCGGCCTATCCCGAGTGCGAAAACCAAGATGTCTGTGACGGCAGTGGATTGGGAGCTGGACGATGCAGTTCCTTCACCGGAAGTGCCGGCCTCAACACCGGCACAAAATGCGATCCAAGAAAACAACCGACCAGCCGCGGCTACTTTGGCGAAGTCTGTGTGCAGAAAGACACATCCACCTGCCTCGGCGGCGATTGCAAAGCCGGCCCGACGATTAATTGCAACACACCTCCGGGGGTGACGGCGATCGATGATGAGTGCTACGACGCCAAAGGCTATTGCGTCCAAACTGACGCATCCGCCGACGAGGGGGCCGGCTGGGCCACCGGCGCATGCCAGTATTTCCCGAAACCGGTCACCACCGCTTGTGGCAGTCAAACCATCGAGTCGTGCTCGCTGGGTGATTGGTGTCAGACCAAGCCGTCGGGCATCATGTACTGTGATCCGCGCCATCAATCGACGGAAACCAACTGCTCCAGCAGCACGCACAGCGGCGCGGTGGATTGTTGGGTGGTAAATGGCACCAGTTACGGCACCGGCTTAGTGGCCGGCACCTGCCCAGCGCAACAAGTCTGTGAAAAACAGGACAAATGCAGCGGTAACGCCGCGTCATGCACAGACAAGGGCTTCAAGGGTACGAGCACCGAATGCCGAGCGAGTACAGGCTCTTGCGATCCCGTCGAGAACTGCACTGGAACGGCGCCAGGCTGCCCGACGTGCAACGCATCGGACGCGGATTGTTGTAAATCATCCGACTCGGGCTGCATCAACGGTTTCCACAAAACCACGAAAACCTGTTACGCGGGCACCACAACCGGTACCGACGGGGATGCGGATCTCGTCGTCGACAACCAGGTATGCGATCCACCACGCGTGTGCACCGGTACGAACAAAGATTGTCCGGTGGTGGCCACCACCGACTTACAAATCAAAGAGCAAGTTTGTCGTTCGGCCGTGAACTCCTGCGATACAAGTAACGATCCGAACTGTACGACCTGCGACCTAGCAGAAAAATGTGTCATTGTTGATGCGACACGCCGCTGCGCTGACGACATTTGGGCGACCTCGGCGTCGCAGACCGTGTGCCGCATTAGTCTGGACACGGTGTCGGTGGATGGCAACGGGGCTTTGGCCAACACCTGTGATCCAGTGGAACTATGCACTGGAACCAGCAAAGCTTGCCCAGCGGACACCAAAACCGCTGCGCTTACCACGTGCAATGACAATAAGAACACGACACATACGGATGGGTGTGGCGGTACCGAGGCGTCCCCCTCTGGCCTGTGCGTAGGTACAACGTACGACTGTGATGATGCGAACAGTCCATATCCAGGCCGTCCAGGCTGCGCGTCAAGCGGAACGGAGAATGGCTTAGCACCACCGAACCTCACGACTTCGACAACACCCTGGGACGCCGGCTGTGATTGGACCTACATGACCAACGGAGCCGCCTGCGGTGACCAAAGCGAAACCGTTTGTTCCCGACCCAATCAATGTCGGGCCAAACTGGGGACTGAAAGCGCACCCGACATGGTGTGTGATCCCAAAGATGCCTCGTCCAGCACGCCTTGCTTGTCCAACGGCAGTCAAGCCTGCTGGCAAGTCGGGTCTGGAGACGATGTTGTTTGTGTCGGAATGGACACAAACGGAGACCAAGGCGAATCCCAACAGGACGGCAAAATCTATGGTTTGTGCACCACGGAAGCCGTCACGGAATTGATCGTCTGCCCCACAGCACCCGCTTCCAACGCATGCCATAAGCAAGACTATTGCGGGGCTGAGGAGTTTGCCGGCACGTGTAAGGATGCAGGCTACAGACCAGCATCCGACAACTATGTCTGTGAAGCAACGGGAGGAGACTGCCAACCCGAACGCCAATGCGACGGTACCGGTGTCTCCTGCCCATTGTGTGCAGCCGGGGCCACTTGCACAACCAACACGAGTTTCCTTGCGGAAGGCACCGTGTGCCACTCGACAGCCGGTGGCAACGATACCAAGTGTGATCCGGGCCGTTCATGTGCCGGCGATAACAAAGACTGTCCGGCCGCCATGACAGAGGCAGAAGTGCTGGCAACCCTATGTGCAGATGCCGGTACAACGGTGCTCTGTGATGCCGGCAAGACGTGCAAAACCGATCTCACGTGCGGCCTCCAAGCCTATACGGCCAATTGCCACCCCAACGAGATCTGCGAAGGGAGCCCGGGCGACGCAAACGACGAACACTGTGGCAACTACGGCGGTGGTGGTCAGGACTGTGAATGTCCGGCCGGTATGCCCGCGTGCTACGCATCAACGGGCGTCCCACCGAATATCGACAGCTCCGCCCCTTGGAAATACGACCCGAACACCAAATGCGGCATCAACTGCATCCCGACTTGTTCGGGCAAATGTGGCGGCGACGATGGCTGCTTTGGTACATGCCCCAACAACTGCGCTGTGGGCTATCAATGCATCAGCAATACCTGTGTGAGCACCACCGGCGCGGATTGTTGCACAGTGCATTCCGGCAGCGAGGGAGTGACGTGCCAAAGCACCACCCTGCCATCGGGCACTTGGAAAACCACACTCAACTGTATGGCCTGTGTCCAGGAGATGGAGATGGAGGACACTGGTTTCGCATCCCCTGCGTGCGGGAACACCAAGTGGGACGAGGCGTGCGCTGGATATGCCACCACCTACGACAACGCAAACATCTGCGGCGGCGCTACCGAGTACTGCTACAACGGTTGCAACGATGAGTGTTTCTGTGGCGAGACCTGCGACGACAAGGCGTGCGGTGTCGATGGGAACGGAACGAGCTGCGGGACCTGCACAGGTGGACAAGTGTGCGTGTCGGATCAATGCGTGGAAAGCGACTGCTGCTCGACGAATAACACAGCCGGGTGCAACAGCAACGCCTGCGAGGACTGTGTCGCGGCCTACCAGGTCCAAGAGTGTATATTGGACAACCAAGGTGCGACCATCCAGTGCACCATTAATGGCACTACCACTGAGTGTGTGTCGAACGGTTTTGATGGCAACGCAACGTGCGAAAGCTCCTGCGATGAGGAGAACACCAGCGGCACCTGGACGGCGGACTGCGTCACACTGACCAACACCACATCGGCGCCATTCGGCTCCTGCACCTTTGGCGGCACCGACTACGGATGCGAGGACGGCTGCAAAGATGAATGTTCCTGTGCCGGCAATTGTGACAGCAAGAACTGCGGCGACGACGGGCTGGGCGGAACATGCGGCACTTGTGTCGCGGGCTTCGAGACCTGCAATGGCCAAGGGTATTGCGACATGATTGTCCCGGGCTGTTGCAACAATGTAGGCGTCAATTGCGCCGACTCGACGTGCACACAGTGCGTCGGCAGCCTCTTTGAAGCGAAGTGCATTGATGAAGGTGGTTCAGACGAAGAGTGCGTTGATGCCGCCAATACTTGCAACACCACATTCACACCGGCCTGTTTTGACATGGCCAACCAAGGTGACGGAACGACCGATTGTGTGACCGAGTGCGGCTGTACCGGAGCGTCCGGCTGTGAACCAAAAACAGCCGATTACTACGTGACAGGCCTGGGTGTAACGTGCTTCAGCTCGACCCTCACCTATCCCGACGGGTGTGGCAACTCCGTGGCGGTTCCGTCCGGCCTGTGCAGCGGGCAAGAGTGTGCAAACGCGGCCAACGACGGCATCGACACCGGTGACGTGGTGGCGGGTCAATGCGTGCCCGGTGGCGGCTTGCACAACACGCCCACCATCGTGGACACCTCTTGTTCGCCTCCTTTCCGGAGTTTCAACACCAACCCGAACACCGGGCCTGGCGCCAGCGTGTTTGCCGACAATGCGTGCCCCGCGAGCGCGACACCGGACAATTACTGTTGTCCGAAACAAGGCGGCACCTGCACATCCACGATTGATTGCACGTACCTGGATGAGTCTGGGAACACATGCCCCGGTACCGGCTGCGTTGGCCAACAAGGCTGTGGAGGCGATGAATCCACCGGTCTTTGGATCGAAGATTGCGAACTGTGTGTCTGCTTCGGGCAAAACTCAGCGGGGGCCTACTCCGGCAAGCCGCAGTGCTGCAATACGGGATGGTCCGAGGAATGCGCGTACTACGCAAAGAACAGCTGTGGTGAACATTGCAATTGTCTAGAATAATCAAACTCGGCCACGCACCACTTCCAAAGGAGCAGGGGCCGAACAGATTGCACGATGACGCCGGGTTGGTGGGGCGCCCCCGATTGGCCAAGAGCGATTGGGCACCCCAATTAATGGTGACTCCCGAGTGGGGGTGCTCATGAAACCGGGCTCAGGTCATCGCCTCTCGCTCTTCTGGGTGGGTTGCTTGTTTGTGGTCCTGGCGTGTAGTCCAGCGCCCCCGGGCGATCCCATCGACGTCATTGACGTCCCGCCGGACGTGCCGGAAGTGGACGTTCCCATCGACGTGCCGGAGCTCCCGGACATCCCGGATGGGGAAATCGTCGACATCGAATGCCACCAAGACGCAGACTGTGCGGACTTCTTCCCAGAGATGGCTGCCTGTCAAATCGCCCGCTGTGACAACCCGACCGGGGCCGGCATGTGCGTGTTGGATGCGGCGCCGGAGGACACTGTTTGTGACGATGACGATCTATGCACCCTCGACGATGCCTGCGCCGAGGGGATCTGCGGTGGCACGCCGCGAGTCTGCGACGACGGGGTGGATTGCACAACAGACCACTGTAGCGCCGAGACCGGGGAATGCGATTTTGTGCCCTCCGACTTCTGTGAATGCACCCAAGACACTCCCTGCGCAGACGACAACCTGTGCGACGGACTCCTCCACTGTGTAGACTTCACGTGTGTCGTCGAAGAGGGCACGCTCGTAGATTGCGACGACCAAGACAAGTGCACCGACGACTCGTGCGATCCCATCAACGGGGCCTGTGCCCACAACGACAACGGCTCCTGCGAATGCGACGAGGAGACCCCTTGTGCCGACGACGACCTGTGCGACGGCACCAAAAAGTGTGTGGACAAGAAGTGCGTGGATGATCCGACCACAGCGGTGGATTGCGACGATAACGACCCGTGCACAGACGACCCATGCAATCCCACCGACGGCACGTGCGCACACGACGACAACGGCTCCTGCGAATGCGAAGAGGACAACCCTTGTGCAGACGCGGACGTCTGTGACGGCATCAAGAAGTGTGTGAACAACCAATGCGTCACCGATCCCGATACGGTCATCGAGAGCTGCGACGATGACAACGGTTGTACGACGGATTATTGCGATCCGGCCACCGGATGCGAGCACAACGCCAAGGACGGCTCTTGCGACGACGGAGACCCCTGCTCATTGGAAGACACATGCCTCGATGGTGTCTGCCAAGCCGGCGTGGACCAAGACACGTGTGCCGACGGAAACGCGTGTACAAACGATTGGTGTGAAGCCAATGTAGGCTGTCATCACGACAACCAAGCCGGGGCATGCTCGGACGGAAACGCGTGCACCACAAACGACCAATGCAATGACCAAGGTGCCTGTCAGGGCGGCCCGGCGCCCAATTGCAATGACAACAACCAGTGCACTAAGGACTCATGCGACAAATCCTTGGGCTGTCAGAACGTGCCGGCGGTGACCTCCCAACAAAAGATCATCGTCAACATTGGCGCCTCGTTCTGGTCGCCTCCGTTGCTGACCATCAATGCAGGCGACATGGTGATCTGGAAGTGGACCGGGTTTCACAGCGTCATCGAGGTGGCTTCGGACACCCCCAGCACCCAGCAAAAGCCTGGCGGGTTCTCCTCCGGCTCACCCACCTTTGGTGGTTTCTTTAGCCAAACCTTTAACACGGAAGGTGAGGTCTACTACAACTGCGGCATCCACGTGTCGATGCACGCAAAGATCATCGTGGGACCGGCCATCGGCGCCACGTGCAATGACGGAGATGCCTGCACCAATGGAGAAAAGTGTGTAGGAACAGAGTGCCAAAGCGGTAACGTGGTCCAGTGTGATGACATTCAAGATACGCTCTGCCATGTCAATCTGTGCAACGGCCTGAGCGGAAAATGTACAATGAAAGCGACGGGGGTGGAGCCGAACTGCGACGACAAAGCCTGTGGAAGTGACGGCTGTGGGGGCAGTTGCGGCACGTGCACAGACGACTTTAATCTGTGCACAACCACCAGTTGCGTGAACTTTCAATGCACGTCTAAACCCATCCCCAATTGTTGCAGTCTGCAAACGGAGTGCCCTGAGGATGGGAACGCGTGCACGTGGACGCAATGCGGAGTGGACAATACGTGCCACACCGTTACGCTTCCTGACTGTTGCAACATCGCGGACGAGTGCCCAGATGATGGTGACCCCTGTACGGCCATAACCTGTACCGAAGACAACAAATGCATCACCAGCGATGTCTCCAATTGCTGCAGTCCCATGTTGCCATGCAAAGAGGACGGCGACCCCTGCACTGCCGAAATTTGCAGCAGCAATCAGTGCACTAAAACGGACGTTGCCAATTGTTGCAGCCCGACCCAGGCCTGCAAGGAGGACGGCGACCCCTGCACCTCTGCCATTTGCGATTCCAATAACCAATGTGTCGCTGGCGGTGTGCCCGGCTGCTGTAGCGACACAGTGCCCTGTAAGGAGGATGGCGACCCCTGCACCACGGAGACCTGTGATGACAACCAGTGCGTCACCGGCGTCGTGTCGGACTGCTGCAGCGACACCATCGCCTGCCCCGACGATGGCGAACCATGTACCCACGAAAAGTGCGGGGTGAACAACCAGTGTACCAGCACGTCCGTGGACAATTGTTGCAGCAACACAATGCCCTGCGGGGACGATGGAGACACCTGCACCATGGAGTACTGCGGTGCAGACAACGTGTGCAAAGTGACCGACATCCCGAACTGCTGCAGCCCTGTGCAACCCTGCGAAGACGATGGGAATCCCTGCACCGAAGAATTGTGCAGTACGAAGAACCAGTGCGTATCAAAGCCCGTCTTAAACTGCTGCAGTGACGCCAAGCCATGCGCTGACGACGAGGATGTCTGCACCGCTGAGACCTGCAACGAAAACAATCAATGTGTGACGAGCACAGTGGAGAAATGCTGCACAGAAGACCAGCCTTGCAAAGACGACGGCAACCCATGCACGACGGTGTCATGCAGCATTGATAATCAATGCGTCACCGAAGACACCCAAGGATGCTGCAGTGAAACGGTCCCGTGCGTAGACGACGGTAATCTGTGCACAATCGAGGCGTGCGATGCGGCCAATCAGTGCTTCGCAACCTCCATCCCCAACTGCTGCGGCCCCGTCCAGGCCTGCCTCGATGACGGAGACGTTTGTACGACCACGACATGCGACGCGAACAACCAATGTGCCACCGAAGCCGTACCCAACTGCTGCACTGAAGACCAGCCTTGCCAAGACGACGGTGATCTGTGCACTGCAGAGACGTGTGACGAAGAAAACCAATGCTTCACCAGCGACATTGCCAATTGCTGTACCGAAGACCAACCCTGCAAGGACGACGGGGAACCATGCACCACGATCGCCTGTGACGCGAACAATCAGTGCGTCACCAATGACGTCGCCGCTTGTTGCAGCGAGGACGTGCCCTGCAAAGACGACGGCGACCCATGCACGGCGGAGACATGCGACACCGACAACCAATGCATCACCAACGACGTCGCCAATTGCTGCAGCGCCACGCTTCCCTGCAAAGACGACGGCAATCTGTGCACCACGGTCACGTGCGATGCGGACAATCAATGCGTCACCAGTGACATCGCCAATTGCTGCACCTCAGATCACCCCTGCAAAGACGACGGCTATCCATGCACCACGGTCGCGTGCGGTGCTGACAACCAGTGTGTCACCAGCGACGTCGCCAATTGCTGCAGCCCCATGCTTCCCTGCAAAGATGATGGCGACCCATGCACGGCCGAGATATGCGACGCCAACAACCAGTGTGTCACCAGCGACGTCGCCAATTGCTGCAGCACCACGCTTCCCTGCAAAGACGACGGCAACCCATGCACCGCTGAATCCTGTGATGACAAGAACCAATGCGTGACCAACGCCGTCGCCAATTGCTGCACTGCAGACCAATCCTGCAAGGACGACGGCAATCCCTGCACCACGGTCGCTTGCGATGCGAACAATCAATGCGTCACCAGTAACGTCGACAATTGCTGCAGCCCCGCCTTGCCCTGCAAAGGGGATGGCAACCCCTGCACGGCCGAGACATGCGACGCCAACAACCAGTGTGTGACTAGCGACGTCGCCAATTGCTGTAGCGAGATCCTACCCTGCAAAGACGACGGGGACCTGTGCACCGCAGAGAGCTGTAATGCCAGTAACCAATGCGTGTCCAACGACGTCCAGGGCTGCTGCACAGACACCCAACCCTGCCCGGACGACGGCGACCTGTGTACCACTGTGTTGTGCGATGCGCACAATCAATGCGTCTCCAACGCTGTGCCAAACTGTTGTACCAGCGGTGTGCACTGCATCGATGATGGGAACCCCTGCACCGCAGAAGAGTGTAGTAGCGACAATCAATGCGTCAGCAGTGACGTTCCCAGTTGCTGCATCAACGACGACGAATGCACGGACGACGGCAAGATCTGCACCACGATGTCCTGTGTGGGCAACCAATGTAAGTACATCGTCGACAAAGACACCTACTGCATGATCGCAGACACATGCTACGAAGACGGTGCGATCAACCCGACCAACGCATGCAAAGTCTGTGACATCACCAACCAGACGATCCTGTGGAGTACTGTTCAATGCGACGACACGAACTCGTGCACAACGGATGCGTGTAGTCCTTCGACGGGGTGTACCCACACGACCATTCCCAAGTGCTGCAACGACAACGGGGACTGTACAGTCAACGAGATCTGCAGCGCAGACGGCCAATGTGTACCCTCCTGCGTTCCCGACTGCACGGGTCAAGCCTGCAAGGACGACGGCTGTGGCGATTCTTGTGGTTCGTGCTCCGACGGACAGACCTGCAACAATGTGGGCCAATGTGAAGGCAGCACGGTGCCCACCAATGTGGTGTGCAACCTATCCGGGGCCAACGGCGACACAGTCGATTGCACCCTCAAAATGGCCGCTGCAAACGGCACCGATATTGCGAATTATGCGGCGGCGGTGACCTTCTTCTTGCACTATGATCCCGCCAAATTCACCTTCAATGACCTTTCATGCCCGGTGTTCGGCGGTGCGGTCAACACGTGCTCAAAGGTCTTGCCAGGCACAACCACACCCAACATAAACCAGACCTTGCCACCGGTGTTTGCTGGGGGCCCGGGGCACTCACTCTTCGTCAACGAGGCGCCGGACGATTGCAGCAATTGCATCAAGATACTCATCTACACGACCGTCGTGCCGGCAAACGCCATCAGTCCTGCCTCACTGGACGCCAACGGTGGTTTGGTCGGTAACGACTTCGTGATGATCATGCAATTCGACCTGGCCCAAGACCTCACTGACGAGCCGGTCTCGATCACGTTGTCCGACGCTTCAGACCAGGACGGAAACTTGCTCGGCCAGGCCGTAGAAGATTTTCGGATCATCACCTCCTTCGGCACATGCACACCGGAGTGCACAGACAAGGTATGTGGAAGCGACGGATGCGGTGGAACGTGCGGCCTGTGCTCTTCGGACAAGTTCTGTAACAAGGACAGCCAGTGCGAGAACATTTGTGTCCCCTCCTGTGAAGGCAAGGTGTGCGGAGACAACGGGTGCGGCAGCTCCTGCGGCAGCTGCAGTGGCGGGCAAAGCTGCAACACCTCCGGTCAATGTACGTGTGTGCCTAGTTGTGCCGGGAGAGAGTGCGGCGATGACGGATGCGATGGCTCTTGCGGAACCTGCGCTGAAGGCACTGAGTGCAATACGGCTGGACAGTGCGCCTGTCCACCCCAGTGCGACGGCAAGCAATGCGGCGATGACGAATGCGGCAGCACCTGCGGCACTTGCAACGCCGGAGAAAACTGCAGCGACGCCGGGCTGTGCGTGTGTGTTCCGAACTGCACCGACAAAATCTGCGGCAACGACGGTTGCGGCGGCTCCTGCGGGACCTGTGGTACGGGCCAAGCGTGTTCTGTGAACGGCCTATGTGAATGTGCACCCCAGTGCGACGGGAAGCAATGCGGCGATGACGAATGCGGCAGCACCTGCGGCACTTGCAACGCCGGAGAAAACTGCAGCGACGCCGGGCTGTGCGTGTGTGTTCCGAACTGCACCGACAAAGTCTGCGGCAACGACGGTTGCGGCGGCTCCTGCGGGACCTGTGGCACGGGCGAGGCGTGTTCTGTCGACGGACTATGCGAATGTGCACCCAATTGCATCGGAAAGAAATGCGGTGATGACGGATGTGGCGCTTCGTGTGGTTCGTGCGCCACCGGCACTGAATGCGACGACAAGGGGCAGTGCATCTGCAAACCCTTCTGTGGCGACGCGGAATGCGGTGAGGACGGCTGCGGTGACTTGTGCGGTACATGTGCGAGTGGCACTGCGTGTAATGGAGCAGGCCTGTGTGTCTGCCAACCAGACTGCAAAGACAAGAGCTGCGGCGACGACGGGTGCGGTGGAATATGTGGGTACTGCAACAGCGGGGACGTGTGCGATTCTTCCGGAACGTGTGTTTGTCAGCCCAGTTGTGAAGACGCCGAATGTGGCAATGACGGCTGCGGCGGTTCGTGTGGCACCTGCGGGAGTGGTACCCTATGCAATTCCACCACCGGAATCTGCGTATGCCAGCCTAGTTGCGGTAATAAGATCTGCGGCGACGATGGGTGTGGCGGCACTTGCGGAACCTGCGCCGTAGGTCTTGACTGCAATGAGTCCTACGTATGCGAACAGCCTGCACCCGTTCAAAATGTCGTTTGCACAATTGGGGGAGACGCGGGTGACCGAGTCAACTGCACGTTGCACCTGGTGGCCGAATACGGAACCGACCCCAACCACTACGCGACCTCGTTCACATTCTTGGTCAACTACGAGCCATCAAAGTTCGAGTATGCGGATCTATCCTGCCTGAATGACTACGGATTCGACACGTGCACCCAGTACTACTCACCCCAATCGTTGATACCCACATTCGCAGGTGGACCAGGGCACGTGCTCCAACTCTTGGAGAGCCCATCCGGCTGTCCGGACTGTGTCGAGGTCGTCATTAAGCCGAGCACCTCCAACCCCAATAATGCCATCACCCAAGCTTCTCTCGATGAAACCGGTCAGGTAGTCGGAGACGACTATGTCATGGAGATACAATTCGACCTCACGCAGAGCCTGACGGATGAGCCGGTTACAATCATGTTGTCCTCCGCCAAAGACAAAGCCGGCAACGCGCTCGCTCTCTCCGCCGACAGCATGCGCGTGATCACAAGCTACGGGTCTTGTGAGCCAAGCTGCGATGGAAAAGACTGTGGTACGGACGGCTGCGGTGGTTTTTGCGGATTTTGCGACGAAGACGACTTGTGCAATGCGGATGGTGAATGTGGAACAATCTGCCAACCTCAATGCCAAGGCAAGGTCTGTGGAGGTGACAGTTGCGGGGGTACATGCGGCAACTGCGCCACCAAAGAGGCCTGCAACGACGATGGCCAGTGTGTCCCGTCTTGTACGCCAGAATGTACGGACAAAAGTTGCGGCGATGATGGATGTGGCGGGTCTTGTGGTGATTGCCCCGTCGATGAAAAGTGCAGCGACCAGGGGACGTGCGTGCCCAGTTGCACCCCCTATTGCACAGGCAAGGAGTGCGGCAGCGACAATTGCAGCGGTTCCTGTGGCACTTGCTCAACCGGCGAAGTCTGCAACGATGACGGAGCCTGCGAGGAAGAATGCATCCCACAGTGTGACGGGAAAGCCTGTGGTTCGGATGGCTGCGGCGAGCAATGCGGCGAATGTGGAGACAGCCAGATTTGCTCAACGGAAGGGACATGTATCGCCTCCTGTACGCCCATCTGCGCAGGCAAACAGTGCGGCCCGGACGACTGCGAAGGAAGCTGTGGCACCTGCGATGTCGGCCAAGAATGCTCCGGTGAAGGACAATGTGTGGACTCATGCATACCGGCCTGCCTTGAGAAGCAATGCGGAGAAGACGGTTGCGGAGGACTATGCGGGGAATGCGATCAAAAGGAGACATGCAGCGATGAGGGGAAATGCATCTCCGTTTGTGTCCCAGACTGCGGTGGACGGGAGTGCGGCGACGACGGATGCACCGGGAGCTGTGGCACATGCCCGACGAGTGAGATCTGCGCACCGGGTGGCCAGTGCATCGTCGAGTGTGTCCCCGAATGCGAGAACAAGAAATGCGGCCCTGATGGATGTGGCAGCATATGCGGAGAATGCTTGGATAGCGAAATCTGTGACGGCGTGCTCGGCCTATGTGAAGCCGCGTGCACACCGATCTGTGACGGCAAGTTGTGCGGCGACGACGGATGCGGCGGCACTTGCGGAACCTGTGCACAGGGAGAAATATGCGCCGAAGAGCTCGGCACGTGTGTCTGTGAACCGAACTGCATCGATCTCGAATGCGGCGGCGACGGTTGTGGCGGCACCTGCGGTGTCTGTACCGATGGCCAGATATGTTCTGCCGATGGGCTCTGTGTATGTGCTCCCAATTGCACAGGCCTGGAGTGCGGCGACGACGGTTGTCTTGGGTCGTGCGGGGCATGCGGCGCGAACGACGCATGCGGAGGCGCCGGCCTCTGCGTCTGTCAGGCTGAATGCGGAGGCTTGACTTGTGGTGACGACGGATGTGGCGGCTCCTGTGGTACGTGCGCGGACGGCACGGCGTGCTCGGAGGAAGGCGCATGCGAGGCCACCTGCACGCCCGTGTGTACCAACAAAGAGTGCGGTGACGACGGTTGCGGGAGCACTTGTGGATCGTGTTCACCCGGCGAGAGTTGCAACGCCACGGGCCAATGCGAAAGCGGCTGCGTCACCCAGTGTACCGACAAGGAATGTGGGGACGATGGTTGCTTCGGTTCGTGTGGAACGTGCCCCATAAACGAAGAATGCCATACTGGCACCTGCGCACCCATCTGTACCCCCACCTGTGGCGACAAAGTTTGTGGCGACGACGGGTGCGGAGGTTCGTGTGGTGAGTGCGGTCCGGGTGACATATGCAACACCGACGGCCAATGTGACACGACGTGCCTTCCTGTATGTGAGGGCAAGAACTGTGGTCCCGATGGGTGCGATGGCTCTTGTGGCAGCTGTGAGGAAGGCTCAACCTGCGGAGCCAGCGGCGTGTGCCAGGAGTTGTGCGTACCGGAGTGCACCAACAAGGAATGTGGCGACGACGGATGCGGTAACTCGTGCGGCACATGTAGCAGCCCGAAGTCCTGCGATACCGCAGGACAGTGCGTCTGCCAAGCCACGTGTGGGACCGCTGTGTGTGGAGATGACGGATGTGGCGGCTCGTGTGGAACCTGCACAGAGATCAATGCGTGCGATGGTGCAGGACAGTGTGTGTGCCAACCCACGTGTGGGACCGCCGTGTGCGGCGACGACGGATGCGGTGGTTCGTGTGGTCCATGCGGCGCGGACGAGACCTGCACCAACGGACAATGCACGACGACCTGTACGCCCGCGTGTACTGGCAAGAACTGTGGCAATGACGGTTGTGGCGGAACCTGTGGCACCTGCAAGGCCAACGAAGAGTGCGATCTGCAAGGCCAATGTATCGTCCCTTGTGCACCGGATTGCAGCAACAAGACCTATGGCGGCGACGGATACAGCGGATCTTGTGGCGACTGCAACATCGGACAAAGTTGTGGCAACACCGGCCATTGCGTGGACGACTGTATCGCCCAATGCACCGGGAAAAGCTGCGGTGCCAACGAATGCGGTGGATCCTGCGGCACATGCACAGACGGCGACACCTGCAACACAGATGGTCAGTGCGAGACGCCATGCGCCCCGGACTGCAACGCGAAGGTTTGTGGTGACAACGGTTGCGGAGGTACGTGTGGATCGTGTTCGCCCGGCGAAAGTTGCGACAGCAATGGTCAATGCCAAGGCGGCTGCGTCAGCGACTGCAGCGGCAAAAAGTGTGGCGATGATGGATGCTTCGGATCGTGTGGGTCCTGTGCTGTAGACGAAGAATGCAGCAACGGACTCTGTGTGCCTGCTTGCTCACCCGAGTGCTCCGGCAAGAACTGCGGCAACGACGGGTGCGGTGGCTCCTGTGGCACATGCCAAAGCGGTCAGACATGCGTCTCCGGTGCATGTACGGACGTTTGCACACCCAATTGTGGGGGCAAAGACTGCGGAAACGACGGATGTGGCGGCTCGTGTGGCACGTGTTCCGGCACGGACACCTGTACGGATGTGGGCCTGTGTGCATGCACGCCACAATGCCAGGGTCTGCAATGTGGCGATGACGGCTGTAGTGGAACCTGCGGAACATGCACGGGCTTGGACGCTTGCGACGGTGCGGGCCAATGCGTTTGCCAACCCACCTGCTTGAACAAGCAGTGTGGTGTGGATGGCTGTGGTGGTACATGCGGCAGTTGTGAAACCAATGAGACCTGCAATGTCAGCGGACAATGCGTGGAGACGTGCACGCCAAGCTGTGCTGGGAAGCAGTGCGGTGAAGACGGATGCGGAGGTTCCTGCGGTTCGTGCGAAAGCGACGAGAAGTGTACAACTGACAGCTGTGTGCCCATTTGCACGGCCAATTGCACGGGCAAGAAATGCGGTGACGATGGATGTGGCGGATCCTGCGGTTCCTGCTCTACAGGCGAAGTCTGTACGACTGCGGGATTGTGCGAAGTCCCATGCACACCCATCTGTGCGAACAAGCAGTGCGGCGATGATGGATGCGGCGGCTCGTGTGGCACATGCGAAAGTGACGAAACCTGCAGTACCGCAAACCAATGCGTGCCCATTTGCAACCTCGATTGCGACGGCAAGGAATGCGGGAACGATGGCTGTGGCGGCAGCTGCGGCAGCTGTGACGAGGGCGATGTTTGCAATGGCCAGGGCATCTGCGAGACCACTGGACTGCCCGACAATTTGGTCTGCTCCCTGACAGGCTCGAAGGGCGACACCGTGAATTGCACCTTGCGTCTGGCCGCAGCCCTCGGCACCAAAGTGGAAAACTATGCTGTTGCGGTCACATTCGTCCTAAATTATGATTCTGTTAAATACACTTTCTCCGACTTGTCCTGCCCGGCTTTCGGCGGGGCGATCAACACGTGCTCCAAAACCCTGGCCGACGGCAGCCCGAATATTGACCAAACCCTCCCGCCTGCATTCGCCGGGGGCCCCGGCCACAAACTCTTTGTGAACGATGATCCAGGAAACTGCACCGATTGCGTGAAGATCCTCGTCTACACCACGGTAGTACCTGCAAACCGCATCACAACGGCCCAACTCGACGCTGGAGGCAATGCGGTCGGCAACGATTTTGTCATGGAGATGCAATTCGACCTCGTTCAAGACCTGACCAATGAGTCGGTGACCATCGCATTGGTCGACGCCTCCGACCTGGATGGAAACCTGCTGGTGCTTCATGTGGCGGACATGCGTATCGTCTCCTCGTTTGGCACTTGTACACCCACGTGTGGCAGCAACAAGTGTGGCGACGATGGATGCAGTGGTTCCTGCGGCGACTGTGGCACAGGCGAGACCTGCAACAACGGGCAATGTGAGGCCGTCTGCACACCCAATTGTGGCAGCAACAAGTGTGGTGACGACGGATGTGGCGGGTCCTGCGGCGAATGTGCTGTGGGTGAGAACTGCATCGAGGGACAATGCGAGACCGTCTGCATCCCGACTTGTGGGACAAAGGAATGTGGCGACGATGAATGTGGCGGCTCCTGTGGCACATGTACTGATGGCAAGACCTGCGACAACGGCAGCTGCAAGGCCGTCTGCACGCCCTCTTGTACGAACAAACAATGTGGAGATGATGGATGTGGCGGCTCCTGCGGCACCTGTGACAACAACGAAAACTGTAACAATGGCACCTGCATAGCCAGTTGCACCCCAGACTGTGCCGGCAAGCAATGCGGCGGCGACGGTTGCGGTGACGTCTGCGGCACATGCGGCACGAGCGAGACCTGCAACAACGGACAATGCCAAGCGGTCTGCACGCCCAACTGCGGAACCAACAAGTGTGGAGACGATGGTTGTGGCGGTTCCTGCGGCGACTGTGGCACAAGCGAGACCTGCAACAACGGGCAATGTGAGGCCGTCTGTACACCCAACTGCGGTACCAACAAGTGTGGCGACGATGGATGCAGTGGTTCGTGTGGCACGTGCGGCACAGACGAGATCTGCAGCAACGGACAATGCCAAGCGGTCTGCACGCCCAGCTGCGGAACCAACAAGTGTGGAAACGACGGCTGCGGCGGTTCCTGCGGCGACTGCGGCACGGGCGAGACCTGCAACAACGGACAATGCGTAGCGACGTGCACGCCCGCCTGTGATGGCAAGAGTTGCGGCGACGACGGATGCAGCGGCAACTGCGGCACGTGCACTGGCCAGACTGCTTGCGATGGTGCCGGCCAGTGTGTCTGCCAACCCGAGTGTGGGACCGCCGTGTGTGGCGACAACGGCTGCGGAGGATCCTGTGGAACCTGCACAGGGACCAACACGTGCGATGGTGCCGGACAATGCACCTGCCAACCCGACTGCGGGACCGCCGTATGTGGCGACAACGGGTGTGGCGGGTCCTGTGGAACCTGCACAGGAACCGACGCGTGCGATGGTGCCGGACAATGCACTTGCCAACCCGACTGCGGCACCGCCGTGTGTGGCGACAACGGGTGTGGCGGGTCCTGTGGAACCTGCGCAGGAACCGACACGTGCGATGGTGCTGGACAATGCACTTGCCAAGCCGACTGTGGGACCGCTGTGTGCGGTGACAACGGATGCGGCGGATCCTGTGGATCCTGCCAAGGGGCCGAAACCTGCAATGACCAAGGCGTCTGTGAGAGTGCCGGCCCCACAAAGAGTGTCATCTGTACAATCTCGGGAGACGCGGGAAGTATCGCCGATTGCGCGTTCCGAATGGCAGCCGATAATGGCATCACCTCGGAAATTTCTGCGGTGGCCATCTCCTATCTTGTCTACTACGATCCGTCCAAATACACCTTCTCGGATTTGTCTTGTCCGATCTTCAATGGGGCGGTCAATACGTGTTCCAAGACCTTGATGAACGGCAGCCCCAATATTGATCAGACGCTTCCACCTTCATTCGCCGGGGGTCCAGGTCACAAGCTCTTTGTAAATTCGAATCCAGACGACTGCACCAACTGCATCAAGATCCTCATCTACACCACGGTCGTGCCGGCCAACCCCATCTCCACGGCCACACTGGACGCATCCGGCAATGTGGTCGGCAACGATTTGGTGATGACCATGCAGTTCGCCCTGGTCCAGGGACTGACCAACGACGCGGTCAATATCTCGCTGATCGATGCATCGGACAAAGACGGAAACTTCCTGACCTTGAAAGTGGTCAGCGAGCGAATCATCACGGGACAGATATGCCCACCGGGGAACACTTGCGTCCTTCCCTAGGCACCTCTCAAGCGCCTCCTCGCAATCGTCTCTTCCAAACACGCCGCAAAGAAATGCCATAGGCAAGGGCGCTGGGATGCGCTATGGATCATGCGACGACGCAACGGATTCGTCAGGAGACACCCATGAGCACCAATCAACGAATGCCCAATGGCGTTACGGTTTACAAGTGGCCTCATCAAAATACTCCCAATGCGGAAAACGTAGCGCAGGAGATGGAAGGGTTTGGCTTCAAGAGCTACGATCTCCAAACCGTTCCGGCCTGGTTTGTTCGCTCTCGCCATTCTCATGACGAAGAAGAGATCCGCGGCGCCGTGGAAGGTGTCATCACCTTTCATTTCGACGAAGGACCGATCACCATCGAGGCAGGGGATATCCTGATCATCCCCGGCGGTGTCGCCCATCTGGTCAAGACCCACAACGCCCACACCTTTTCGGCTTACAAGGGTTCCCGTAGTGGCGCACGCCACGTCTCCGAACACGGCGACGGCAGCGGCAGCGTAGAAGATTTGACACGGCAGAGCGCCTCGTGAGCCCCGCGCTGATCACCATGGATCTGGACGGCACGCTGGAAGACAGCCGCGCCGACATGGTGGCCTCCGTCCAACGATTGCGACACCGACTGGAATTGCCCGAGCGACCCAATACGGATTTCTGGGGCGACGTGAATCGTGGCATGGACCACTTGTACCGAGCGTGCTTCGCGGAGCATGTGGGCTCCAACCCCACCACGGACGTATTGGGACAGATACGCGATGCGTACGCGACGGATTACAGCGATCACATCGACGACCAAACTGTACTCTACGACGGTTGGCTCGACACCCTACCTCTCCTGGCCGATATAGCCCCTTTGGCCTTGGTCACCAACAAGCCCGAAGCGCTGTCGCATCAACTCTTGACCGCTCTGGGTATTCGCGAACACTTCACCGCGATCATCGGCGGGGACACCTGCGCCGCAGGCAAACCGGACCCCATCACCATCGCCACCGCCGCCCAACGCTGCGGTTTTGCTTCGGACCATCGCCCGGTTTTCCACATCGGCGATTCAGCGGGCGATATTCGCTTGGCCCACGCCTTTGGTGCCACAGCGATCTGGTGCGCGTGGGGATATCTAGACGCCGCACCCACGGATCCTGCCCCCCACATTCACGCACCAAGTCCACAAGAGTTGCCCACGCTGATTCAATCGGCCTTGCCAACCTGACCTCCTCAAACGGGTCATTGCGTCACATAGATCGGGGTGTTATAGCTACGGCGCAACGCCAGTAAATACGGTCGTATACGGCCACTGCATACGGAAGATGTCCTCATGCGCAATCTACTCATCGCCCTCATCGCCATCCTTTGTTTCGCTTGTGGGTCCGACAAAGACAGCACGCCCGCCACCGACACAGACACAAGTGTTCCAACCGACACATCGGTTCCAGACACTGTGGAACCAGACGCTGTGGAACCAGACGCTGTGGAACCAGACACGACCCAGGAAGACACCACGCCCCAAGACGTTCCTCCACCCGAAGACATCTTTAATCCCCACGCCACGTGCGAGAAATCCGTGGCGGGCACGGAATGCGACCTGGATGAGAACCCCTGCACCGTCGATGCATGCGACGACGGTGGGCAATGTGTTGCAACCAATCAAACAGAAGACTGCGCCGAAGAGCATCTGCAAAAACCCTGCTGGACCTGGACGTGCAATCCCAAAGGCGGCTGCGTAGTCACGGTCTTTTTGGAAGGCAACTCCTGCGATGATGGCAACGCCTGCACCAAGAACGACACCTGCCAAACCCTGGAGTTCAAGACCTGTGTGGGGACCCCCATTCCGGTCGAAGACGGCAATCCCTGCACCGACGATCAATGCAAGAACGGCACGGTCACCCACGAAAACATCGAAGGCATGCCGTGCGAGACCAATGGCCAGGCAGGCATCTGTGAAGGGGGCGTCTGCGCCTCCGATTCCAGTTGCAATCCGCCCTGCACCGGCAACACGACCTGCAACAACGGCACCTGTGAGTGTGTGCCCAGCTGCGGCAGCAACACCTGCGGCGACGACGGGTGCGGCGGCTCCTGCGGAACATGCCCCGCCGACACCATCTGCGTAGACGGTGAATGCGAACCCACCTGCACACCCGTCGATGGCGGTTGGTCCGACTGGGTGTGCAGCGCGTGCTCCAAGGCCTGCGGCGGTGGCGTTTCGCAATGCACCCGAGCCTGCAACAGCCCGGCCGCCTCCTGCGGTGGCCTCGCTTGTAGTGGACCGGAGAGCAAAGAAGAAACCTGCAACACACCAGACTGTAGCAACGATCTGTCCATGGGTGTGACCGTGTACGATGAGGGTGAAGCCGTCATTCTGGGCGATGTGCCCAGCGGTGTCGTTTCCATGGATGTGGCCCTGTGGGGCGCCGGCGGCGGGGGTGGTGGTCCCGGGACCGGCGGCGGTGGCGCGTTTGCCCACGGAATCATCGCCGTCCAACCGGGCGACAAGATTGAACTCCGTGTGGCCGGGAATGGTGGCAAGTATGGTGGCGGCGGTGGCGCCAGCTATGTGTTCGTG
>Ga0114996_10002225_pt1 | contig 25252 bp, 24 predicted proteins | sample ArcticOcean_MG_C_4_FD_87039 | JGI IMG/M metagenome (GOLD analysis project Ga0114996, IMG submission 87039) | Marine microbial communities from western Arctic Ocean - ArcticOcean_MG_CB4_134 | ecosystem: Environmental > Aquatic > Marine > Oceanic | place: Arctic Ocean: Canada Basin | collected... | reverse complement strand
ATACGTCTCTATCATCCCCTTGAATGAATTTTAGATTATTCTTTTTTGCAAAATTTACAAAAACTTCATTTCCATCATTTTGACTGATAGCAAGTATTATGTCATCTATTAAACTTGATTTTTTAAGTTGTTTTAATAATAATTCCAAAATACAATATTTTCCAATTGGTTGTAAAGGCTTTCCAAATAATCTTCCCGAATCTACTCTACAAGCGATTACTGCAGCAATTTTATGTGATTTTAGATATGACTTTGTTAAACTTGAACCTTTTTGTAATGTTTTAATTATTTTCTGTCCTTCATATTCAAAAAATGGAATTGATTCATTTTTTACTTTTGTCCTCTTATATTCAAATAAATTTTTTGTTAAAATTGTACCAGGACTTATTATTTTTTTTGCAATTGCATTTTTTTTATGATCGAGTCTATATTTAATTTCATTTGATTTTAATTTAAATCCTGTTTTAGGTAAAGATCTTTCGGTACTTCTAATTAATGAAACAAGATTTTTAAATTCTTTTGGTTCAATTGATGATTGATAATCTATTCCTTTTTTTGCACGATCTAATGTGATGTGTTTTTCTACAACACGAGCACCTAATGATATTCCTAATAGGGGAACAATTGAAGTAATTTCTGAACTTCCTGAAACATGATCAGAAATTCCTATTGTATGTGTAAATCTTTTTTTTATCTCAATAATATTTTCTAAATTAAGATCACTAATTTTAGTTGGATATCCTTGGAATCCATACATTAATGTAATTTCTTTTTTCTCTTTTTGTAATATTTTTAATGCATGTTCTAATTCATTTAATTTTGAGCCTGCAATTGATACTAAAATAGGTTTTTTTGAACATGCAAAAAAATCAAGTAAATGAGGATTATTCAAATCTGATGAATGAATTTTATAACCATCTATTGAAAATTTTGAAATTTCTTTAGCACTCTTTATACCAAATACATCTACAAAAATTTCTAGTTTAGTTGATTTTGCATATGAAATTAATTCTTTCCATTCTGCACTACTCATTTCTAAGTTTTTGAATAAATTATATTTTTCATGATTTTTTTCTACTAACTCATCAGCAAAAAATCTTTGAAATTTAATTGCATCTGCTCCTGTCTCGGAAACCGATTTTATGATTCTTTTTGCAGTAATCACATTTCCTTCATGTGAATTTCCTACTTCTGCAATAATTTTTACTTTATTTTTTACCATGCAGTCCATCCACCATCAACAGGAATATTTACACCAGTAACATATGATGATGCATTAGACGCTAAAAATAAAATCACTCCTTTCAATTCTTCTGGATTTCCTACTCTACCTAAAGGTGTTTTCTGGTTTAATCTCTTAATAAATGATAAATTTTTTTTAATTTTTGAATTTGGAAAAGGACCTGGTGATACTGAATTTACTCTAATATTTTCATTTCCCAAATGACATGCAGCATATTTTGTAAATTGTATAATTGCTGCTTTTCCTGCACCATATTGTGGTGAGCTATTAAATTTAGTATTTTTATAAATACTAGGATTTGGGGATACTATTCCATACATTGATGCAATATTAATAATTGAACCTGATTTTCGTTTTTTCATATATGGAATAACTTCTTGAGTAGTTCGAAAAACCCCGTTGATGGTTCCATCAATTCCTTCCTCCCAATTATTATTTGATACATTTTCGAGTTTTCCTGTGGTCATATATGACGAATTATTTACAAGTATATCGATTCCACCATCAACTTCTGAAATTTTTTTAAAACAGTGTTTGATAGATTCCGTTTTTAAAATATCTAATGATACACTGTAAATATTTTCTAAACCTTTTTTGTTCAAACTTTTAACAATTTTTTGAGCTTTTTCATTACTACGACTAGTAATGTATACTTTTGATCCAGCTTCTGCTAATGCCTCAACCATAGATATACCTAGATGGCTAGTACCTCCTGATACAATAGACACTTTATTTTCCAGATTAAGCATTTCTTTATTTTTCATAGTATCATTTATTCCATAATGAAGGATTTACTATTTCTTCAGAAATATTATTGAATTCCCTGTAAATTTTATTTATCAATTTATCGTTCAAGGCAGGTGAATTTAATAATTTTATATTATTTTTTAATTGATTTAAACTCTCTACTCCAATAATCATACTATCAATTTCAGACATATCCCTAATAAATGAAAAAGCTATGTCTTCAATACTTCTACCATATTCCTTAGATATTTGACATAAATTTTCTAGTTTTGATTTTGCTTTTTCTAAATGTGTTGGAAGTTTTTTAGGATTTAAGAAAAATAAACCTTGGAGATAAATACTTCTAGCAAAAATTATTTTATTACTCTTTTTTAATTCTGACAAAAGACCTGAATCTATTATTTTTGAATTAAATATGTTAATTGGAATTTGAATAACATCAAATTCATTTTGATTTAAAAATTCTTTTATATCTTCAATTGTATAAACTGAAACCCCACTTAATTTAATTTTATTTTCTTTTTTTAGTTTATTAAATGAAGATGAAATATCATCTCTAAATAATTTCATATCTTCAGGATTGTGTAAAAGACAAATTGGAATTTTTTCTATTTGTAATTTTTTTGATGAATTTTTTATTGATTGATTAATAAAATTATGTACTGATGAGTTTATTTTTCCTTCATTTCCTAAAACTATTTTTGGAATTTTTGTTGTAATATTTATGGAATTATTTTTTGAGTTTTGAATAAAATTCCCAATCAATTCTTCACTTTTTCCATAGTTAGGAGCAGTATCAAACGAATTAATTTTCATTTTAATACTTTGTTTCAAGATTTCAGATGCATTAATTGATGAAATTTCTCCAACTTGATTTGATATTCCATATGGAAATCCAAGTTGGGCTGTTCCTAAAGTAATTTTTGAGATCAATTCTTCATTTTTCACGATATTTCTTTAAATTTTAAAGTAAGTTTTATCTAAAAAGTAAATTTGTAGACCCATTCTTTTATTTACATTTTTTTATTAATCCTTATTATTCTTGGAATCTATAATTGATAATGAAAATCCTAAAATTTTATTTTGGATTAACAAAGAATTTCTAATGTTTGGAATTGCTAAAAAAATTATAAAAAAATTAAATTGTAAAACATATGCAATAATTGATACTAATGATTACATCAAATCATTTTATGAAAAACAAAAAATTATTGATTTTGATAAAATTTGGTTTTTTAATGATTTTATTTCATTAGAAAAATCATCGCCCGACTATGAATATTTAAAATCATTTGAAATAAAATATGATCTTAATTTATGGCATGTAATATCTTTTGAACGGCTATTTTATTCAGAATTTAATAAATATTATAAATTTTCAAAAAATGAACTTTTATCTTTTGTAATTAGTGAATGCAAATCATTTGAAAAACTTCTTTCCGAAGTTAAACCAACTGTGATAGTACTTCCAGCTATTACGCGACATTTCACTTATTTATTACATAAAATGGCTACAAAATTAGGTATACGTTCTTTATTATTAGAATACACACATTTTGGTGATAAAAATATTATTACAGATGAATTTGGAAAAATGATCGATAATAAAAAATATGAAAACTTGGTTTCTACAAGTAATAGAAATTTTGAAGAATTACAAAAATATTTCTCTGATTACAAACCATATGTTTATGGAACTAAAAATAATACTATGCATAAGGTAAGAAAAGTTTCTAAAGTTTTAGCATTATTAAAATTTCTTTTTCATTCAGATAATAAACATAAAAATCACTATTCTACTTATGGTAAAAATAAATTATCTATTTTAATTAAAGGTAACGCAAGACTAAGTCTTCTTACAAGAAAATTGCGTACTAATTTTATTGATAAAAATTTTCTCAGTGACATTCCAAATAAAACAAATTACGTATATTTTCCACTTGGATCAGAACCTGAAAGAGCTTCTATGATGAATGCTCCATTCTATACAGATCAAAAATCAGTAATTACAAATATTGCAAAATCTCTTCCAATTGATTATGAATTGTATGTTAAAGAACATCCAATAATGAGAGAAGTAAATTGGCGTGAAATTTCATATTATAAACAAATAATGAATTTACCTAACGTAAAATTGATTCATCCTTCAGTATCGCATAATGAACTTATTGAGAAATCTGCTCTTGTAATTAGTGTAAGTGGAACTGGAGGTTTAGAGGCAGCATTTTTTAATAAACCTTCGATAACTTTCACTGACGAATCTGGGTATTCAGTACTTCCATCAGTTTATACAATTAAGAGTTATTCAGAATTACCTATATCTATTAAGAAATCACTCAAAACACAAGTAAATATTTCAGATGTAAACAAATATGTTGATTATATTGAAAAATATTCATTTTATTCACAACAAATAGATTTTGTTTCTGAACTAGTCAAAAAATTTAATGTACAAATTGGATATCAAAATAAAATTAACATTACTCCATCTGAAATGAATTCATTTCTTGATACGTATGATTCAATGTTTGAAAATCTTTCAAATCACTTTTTATTAGAAATTAACTCCCCTAAAACATTAAAATGACTTTTTTAGATAATATTATTTATGTTGGGAAACATAATTGGTGAATAGTATGGAAATTGATGATTGGATATTACCTTTGTATAAAATCTATAGTGACGATGAAGATGTTAATTTAATTACAAAAATAATCAAAAGAGGTTCAGAGTGGGCTATCGGTCCAGAAATTCAGGAATTTGAAAATGCTATAGCAAATAGAACTAACTCTGATTACTGCATTTGTCTAAATTCTGGTACATCTGCATTACATGCAACATTACTCTCATATGGAATAACATCCGGTGATGAAGTAATAGTTCCATCTTTTTCTTTTATTTCAACAGCAAATTCAGTTCTTTTTGTAAATGCCACTCCTAAATTTTCTGATATAGAAGAATCTACATTTGGTTTAAATCCAAAATTACTTTCTAATAATTTATCTTCTAAAACTAAAGCAGTTATGCCTATGGATTATGGTGGAACGTCATGTAATATTAGTGAAATTAAAGATTTTTGTGATGAAAATAAAATTTTGTTAATTGAGGATGCTGCAGAATCTTTGGGTTCTACATTTCATGGAAAACCTGTAGGTTCAATATCTGATGCATCAATTTTTAGTTTTTGTGGAAATAAAGTTTTAACAACAGGTGAAGGTGGTGCAGTAGTTACCAATTCAAAGAAAATTGCTGATGAGATAAAATTGATAAGATCTCACGGTCGTTTAGACAAAATAAATTATTTTAACAATCCATCTGAATCTTCGTATGATGGATTGGGATATAATTGGAGAATGTCATCTATTACTGCTGGATTAGGATTGTCTCAAATACAAAAATTAGATAAAATAATTAATTTACGAAAAAAGAATGCATCCTATATAAATTCAAGATTAAAAAAACATTCAGAAATAAAAATTCCAATTCCATTAGATGGAGTTGATCATATCTATCAAATGTATACAATTAGATTATTGAATGAGAATATGAGAAATAAACTTCATAAATTTTTAATTTCTAAAAAAATATTTTCTAAAGTTTATTTTGAACCGATACATGAAAAAACTTTTTATAAAAATAAATTTGGAAATTTAGATCTACCTATAACTCAAAAAATTTCAAAAGAGATTTTGACTTTACCATTGTATCCAAATATGTCTAATGATGAAATGGAATATTTGTGTAATTCTATTTCAGAATTTTTTGAAAATTATGAAAATTAATTTAATATATTTTTAATACTACAATTGTAATATTTCTAAATTTTTTATATGATTATAATTTGTATGTGTTCAATTTCAAATAAATAATGATTAAATCTTATATTAAGTTCAAATTAAGATAGGATTATGAGGATTTTAATTTTTGCTGCTCATCCAGATGATGAAGTATTGGGAATGGGGGGTACAATTAAAAAATTATCACGCCAAAATCAAGTACATCTATGTGTTGTATCTGAGGGAGCAACTGCTCAATATGTTGACGAAAAAATGATTCAGATAAGAAAAGAATCATGTAAAAAATCTTCAAAGATTTTAGGAATTACAAATATCACATTTTTAGATTTTCCAGATATGCGTTTAGATACTATTCCTCATTTAGAAATGAATAAATCTTTAGAACAAATTATTTCAAAAATTAAACCAGAGATGGTGTTTACTACACCTAATCATGATTTAAATAAAGATCATCAAATTGTTTTTGATTCAACTTTAATTGCAACACGATCAACAACTAGTAATGTAAAAGAAATTTTGAGTTATGAATTACCTGGAGCAGTAAAAACTCCATTTTTACATAATAGATATGTCAACATTAGTAAAGAAATTAAATATAAAATTAATGCATTTAAAATGTATAAAAGTGAAATTAAAAATTTCCCTCATCCTAGATCCATAAAAGCCATTGAGAATTTATCAATCCAAAGAGGAATAGAATCGGGATTGAAAAATGCAGAAGCGTTTCAAATAATTAAATCAATTATATCCTAATTTATTTTGCAAAAAATTTGTAAGTAATTTAATAACATATTTTTCATATTTTTTGAATAAATTAAAAGATTTATGTCAAAAATTTAGTTTAAAATTTAATAAAATAGATATATGGAGATAAAATATCATAGATAGTATGAAAAGAAAATTATTAGGTGGCAATTATGATCTAAAAAAAGATCCAGAATGTGAATTACCCACAAAAACAAAAACAAATGACTTTGAATCTGCTGCACTAGAACATCTAGGTGGCAGTATAGCTTTTGTAAGAGGTGGTAATTTGTATGAAGATAATGAAGGATAACGAATTACTAGATATCATAACTCGTAGTACATTTAAAAATAATGGTCAATTATGGCTTAATAATATTTTAGAAAATGAAAAGAGATTTGGCTTCAATAATACTATACGTGAAATAAAATTAAATCATTTAAAATCAATAGTTTTAGCTGCTGGACCAGAATCAAAAAAAAGCAATGATGATTTTAAAATAATTAATAAAAATAGAAAAAATATTACAATTGTTGCATGTGATGGAGCTCTTTCCACACTTTCAAAAAATAATTGTGTTCCAGATATCATAGTATCTGTTGATGGTGCAAAAATCATTGCTGATTTTTATAAAAATTCAAAAGAAATGCTTAAAGGAACAACAGTAATTTTAGCTACATCAATTCATCCAGATGTTGTAGAGCAATGTATTGATGGTGGTGCAAAAATTAAGTGGGTACAATCATTTTTTAATTGTGATTCACATAAAAAATATTTTAGAAAAGGTATTCCTTCAATTAAAATGGGAGGTAATGTTGGTACTGCTTCATATCTTCTTACATCTGTAGTTTTCCAAGGAAATCCAATTGGATTAATGGGTATTGAATTTGCTTGGAGTGATGAAACCCCATATTACAATACTCAATATTATGATAAATTATTGAATTTATTAGATCAAAATTCAGAACGAGTAAAAGATCATTTTATTCATATAAAAAATCCATATGATGGAAAAACATACATAGCTGATCCCGTATATTATGCATATTTTCTTATGTTAAAAGAAATTTGGGAAGAATTACCATTAGAAATTAGAGAAAATACTTATAATTTAACAAAAGCTGGAATTTTAAATTTAAATGAGTTAAGGAGTATAAATATACAGGAATTTATGAACGATAGTGTTGAAAGTATTATTCATTAATCCATCAGTTAGATATTATGATGAACCAAGACACGTTCCAGTTGGAATGCTCCAATTAATGGGGATTTTAGAAAGAGATCATTCGAATATTAAATTTCAATATTATGATCAAAATGCATATAGAATTGATGATGTTGAAAATAAAAAAACTGAAGGATTAGATGAAGTATTACGATCTGAAGATTTTGATGTAATTGCAATAGGTGGATTGATAACTGCATATAGATCAATCAAATTAACTGTTAAACGAATAAAGGAATTACAACCACATGTTAAAATTATTGGTGGTGGTGGTTTCTATAGTGCAATTCCTCAGGATATGATGGAATTTTTATTAGAACTTGATTATGGATGTGTAGGAGAAGCATATGAAACTTTTCCAGAATTACTAAATGCTATTGACAAAAATGAAGATCCATCATACGTAAAAGGTATTTTTTATCGTAAAGATGGGGAAATAAAATTTACAGATCCAAGATCATTAATTGCTGATATGGATTGGCTTCCATTCCCTGCATACAAATACGCTCCACTTGATATTTACTTTAAAAATCCTGGAATCATAATGAGTGAGGAGTCTTTAAAATCAAAAAAACGACTTGATGCATGTATGAGTTTGTCTTGCCCCTTTCTTTGTCGATTCTGTTGGGATCTTGGTATAACATCAAATACAAAAATGGAAGTAAATGACGGAAAACCAGAACCTGTAACTGGTAGACCTGGAAAAGCTTCTATCGTAAGACATCATTCAGCAAAATACTTTGCAGATTATGTTGAACACTTAAGAAAAGATTTCTTAAATATTCCTTGGGATGAAGATGGAAATGGAGTAGGTTATCCAGTTGATTTTATAGCAACAGTTGATGAAAATTTAGTTGCTCATGATGCTCAAACTAGATTTACATGGTTAAGTGATGTAAAAGATGAATTATGGAAAAGAGATCTTATTCCAGATTGTGTAAAAAAAGGAATTCCACACGATCCCAAAACATGTGATGGGCCACATTATGGAGGAACCAGTCATGCAGGTTTAATCAACGAAAAAACATTAAAAACATTAAAAGAAATTGGTTTTACATATTTAGACTATGGATTAGAGCATTGGGATAATAAAATTTTACGAAATCTTGGAAAGGGAGCTACTGCAGATTCCAATGCTAGAGCAGTTAAAATAACTTTAGAAGCTGGTATTAGTCCAATTCCAAATCAAATTATTATGTTTCCTGATGAAACTTGGGATAGTTTGAATACCATGTTAGATGCATGGGAAAAAACAAACATCGTTACATCACCATTTATCTGTACACCTTATCCTGGGGCTGAGTGGTATATCAAATACAAAGATTATATTTTAGATCAGTATAATGGTAATTTAGAATCATTTATTGAAGATTTAGAGGATGCTACAAAAGTTACTGCAATACTAACAAAAGAATTTACCCCTGCAGAAGCAGTAGGAATTCAAAATATCATGTCAAATGCAGCAATTACAGGTGATTTCAAAAATGCTAGAAGATTATTATCATATTCTAAAAAAATTAAAGAACATGGAATAATTACACATAAGACTTAAGATTTTAAAATCTTTGATTAAAAATGAAGACATCCGATATTCAAAGAATTTAATTTTTCTTAGATGTAATTCCTGAATAATCTGTGAATCTGGTAATCATTGTAGTTCTAGGAATACCCGATTTATTTTCACCAGTTTTATGAACTGTATTTAATTTGAATAATATAACATCACCTAATTCAAGATTGCAAGGTGTAAAATTAAATTCTTCAAGATCTGTTTCTTTAATTTTCATTTGAGTAAGACTGTCTTTTACATGTATTTTCTCAGCCGTATGAATTTTTGTGTGTGATGAATCAGCCATAATCATTGTTCCATTATTTTCATTGACATTATGAAGCCAAGGATACCACAAAGTTATTACTTCATCAGCATTTGGAAAATATGATTTTTCAGTATGCCAATCATATTGAAGTTGTTTTACTTCAAGTTTGTTAAAAAAAATCATTTCATCTGTTAAGTAGACATTTTCAGTTTTTAACACGTTTTTAGCTAAGCAGAGTATCGATGAAATACTAGCAATTTGTTTTGTGGGTAAAATTTTTCCCATTTCGCCACAAAAAGAATAGAATTTTTTTTTATCCAAATTTTCGAGTTGACTCATTGCTTGTATAATGCTACTAGAATTTTTTTCACATTTGAGAAATTCTTGTGCATATGATTGGATAGAAGTTAGTAATTCTACAGGTATGGTATTTTTTAAAATTACGTATCCTTGATTCTCTAATTCTTGATAATTTTTATTCATTTTTTTCAGTATATTTTTTATAATAAAACTTTTTCTTTAATTGTTATTGATAATATCACAATCATCAAAAATAAAAATTATATCTGGAAAATATAATCAAAAGTGAATATCTGTATGTAGTAATTAATATTGAAGAAATAATTGAAATTTCTTCCTATTTTATCTCTTAATCAAATTTTAGATCTTAAAATATTAGAATTTACTATTGCTTGACAAATTTCAAAATCTTCTTCTTCATCAATATCTAAACTTTGAATTTTAGACATTTCATGAATTAGTAGTGCATTTTTGTCAATTAATGATTTATTTTGTTTCAGAAAAGATTTTCTAACTACATATGCTCCACCATTAGGTACCCATCGTTGTTGAATGTTTTGACGAATAGATTCTTTGGAACTCATTTTACAAATTTTATTATCATTTACATCATGAGTAATCATCCATTCAGGAAATTCAGATACTTGTTTTACTGTAATACATGTATTGAAATTATCATTTTTTAATAGTTTAGTAATACATGCATCAATATCACTAGTGCCGATAAATGGTGTTGTTGGTTGTAACATAACTATAATTGAATCATCATCAAAATCATCTTTAAATTGTTCTAAAATATCTAATAAAACTAATTCTGATGCTACATCTTCAGATAATTTAGAAGAACGTTTATGAAAAATTAAATTATCATTAAATGATTTTGCAATTTTAAAATATTCATCAGAATCTGATGAGAAAATTAATTTATCAATCAAACTAGATTTTGATGCAGCTTTTACTGTCCAGCCTAAGAGTGGGATTTTGCCTAACAATCGGATATTTTTATTTGGTACAGATTTAGAACCTGATCTAGCTGGAATTATAGCTATTACATTCATTTCTTAAATTGATTAATAGTTTTAGTTAATATTTCAAGTTCTTCTTTAATTTCATCACGTGGTCTAAATTTATGAATATCCATCCATAATGATGTCTCAGTGAATTTTTTTGCGTTTGGACATCCGTTTTTAGGTTTAAATTTTTTGTACATTGGAATTTCATATAATGGTGAACTATATCCTGTGGAAATTAATTTTCCAGATTTCATATTAATTCCTTTTATGTCTGATTTTTTATCTTTTTTCAATATGTGACTTCTATTTTGTGTTAGTTTTTCTAAAAATCTTACTCTACTACTTCCAATTTCTTTTTCATTATATAAACAACCAATTACTAAAAATGAATTATTTACATTTGAAGGAGTATATGGTGCTGAAATTCCTGATGGTAAATTTTTGATTACAAATTGTGCATTATTTCTAAATAATTTTAAAATTTTTTTAATTTTCTTAAGTTGAACTATCCCAAAAGCAGCTTGTATTTCTGTCATACGAAAGTTCCCGCCAAGAAATTTTTTTTCTGAATAAAATTCAGCATGATTTCGTATACCTGCAATAATATCAATCAATTCCTCATTATTTGAGCATACCATTCCACCTTCTCCTAATGTCGTAATATGTTTAGTTTCCTGAAAACTAAATATGCTTAAATCCCCAAAACTTCCAACTTTTTTACCATTTATTTCAGTCCCTAAAGCTTGACAACAATCTTCAATTAAAAAATCTGCTTTTTTGTAATTATCAGAACCGTTTGCATTTCCTAGTAAATAAGTAGGTACAGAAATCATTGAATTTGATTTTGGCGGTGTCATACAAAATGTCTTTTTATCTATGTCTTCAAAAATAATTTTACCGCCAGCCATTAGTGCAGCACTAGGGTCTGCTGTAAATGTGCAAGCAGGTAAATGAATATTTGGATTTTTAAACTTTTTTTTATTTTGACTTAATGCATATTCCATTATGGCTTTAAATGAAATAAATAAAGCAGCAGTTCCAGAGTTTACAGAAATTGCATGTTTTACTCCAATAAAACGTGCAAAATCTTTTTCAAATTTTTGCACATTTTCACCTCCTCTGAAAGTAGTTGTAAATCCTGATAGATATTCACCATTTTCAATTATTTGCTTAACAACTTCAACTTCTTTTTTATCAAATCGTTTCATAGACATCACAATTTCTACTTAAATGACTTTTCATAAACATATCTCTTAAAAATATCCATTGCATTAATTGCATCTGTAAGATTTGTAGATAATTTACTATTATTTGAATGAAAAAATTCAAAAAATTCATTATATGTATTTTTTAATGTTGGATCTTTGTATTTTGTTTTATTAACTAAATTTAATTCAAAAAATCCTTCAAAACGTTTTGATTTTTGTTTTTTATACAAATTTAAAATTCCTCCATTATTAAGAACTTCAATTTTTCCTGTATTTCCCCAAATATGTAAATCATATACAAGATACGGAAGAGATACACGTTTAACTTGAATTTTATCTTTAATATCTAACCAATTGATCAAATCTGCAATATGAATACCATCACGCATTTGATCTAGTGATTTATTTTCTGGTGATGTAGAATATATGAAAATTGCACGTTGAATTTTACCAATTTTTTTTATGTTGTCATGACATAAATTCCAAATTTTACTCCATCTTCTTGTATGATTAACAATTAATTCATAATTTGAGTTGATAATTAATTTTTTAATTTTTTTTGCAGATTTGATATCTTTAGTCAGTGGTTTTTCACAGAAAATAATAGATTTTTTGTTAGAATTATTAAATATTTTAATGATATCTTGAATAATTTTAAAATGAGTCTTTTCAGGAGTTGCTATTACAAATAATTGAGGAGTTATATTTTGTTTTTTAAAAAATAAAAGTAAATCTATATGCGAATTAAAGACATCATGAGAATTTCCATATTTTTTAGAAAATAAGTTTCTGTATTTTTTTGAAGGATCACAAACTCCTATTAAATGAAAATTTTTATTATTTTTGATTGCTTCAATATGACTTGCAGGTTGAATGCGTTTATTTTCTAATCCATATAGCATTCCAATTCTACCTAAACCAAAAACTACAGATTGAATTTTTTCCATATTGGGATATCTACAAAGTATACCTTGTAATGGTATAACTACTTTTCAGCAAATAAATATTATTTTATAAATTTAATATTATATTTTAGAAACTTGATTTTTTAATTCCCATCTGTTTTCGTTCTTTTTCCAAACTATTGGTCTTCTAAATTTATCAATTGTTTTAGTGAGTAATTCCATATCCATTTCTAAATAATCTAATGATTCCTGTAAATACAGATTAGGGAATTCTCCATCATATTTTTGGACTAAATCTACACCCTCATCACGATTGATTATTCCATCGCGAATTTGGTGCGCAGCATCAGAAGTTGCTCTACCAATACCGAATTTTATAAACATCATATAGTAATGAATTCCATCTAATTTATCATCTAAACTTGCAAAATTTGTGTATGTTCCTTCACTTCTAATAGAATTTGGTTTGAACCCTACATGCTTCTTTGCAATTTCAAAATTTCTTTCTGGTTTCCAGATATCAAAATGACTAAAATAATATTCTTTGATACCAATTTTAGATATCTCTTCTCTAGGTGGTAAAACATAATTTTGAAGTTGAGATTTAGTAAAATATTGATTCCAATGTTCAGGTTTTGTAGGTTGATTAGATGGTGAAAATTGTTCGATAATGTAATCATCACTTTGAAAATCAATCAGAGGATTCGTTAAATTCTTCATACTTCCACCATATTCTAATTCCCCATTTTCCCCATACATAACAAATGGAATTTTATAATTTACTGCTATTCTAATTGGAACATGCATTTGACCATAACTAAATGGTAAAAAATTATCCCCAAGATCTGTTAATGCTAATCTAGATAATTTTCTATGAATTTTTCCATTTGGCGAAACTAAAATATTATCAAATCCTGACTGAATAAAATCCTGGAGATTCTCATTACCAATATCTGTAGAAATATTTGAACCCCATGTAACAGTTAATGGATGCATTCCAAATTTTTCTTTTAATGTATATGCAACATAACTACTATCTTTGCCTCCACTTGCAGGAACAACTACATCCCAAGAATCATCCTTACTTCTATATTTATCACATAATTCTTCAAGTTCTTTTTCTCTTTTATCCCAATCTACTAAAGTATTTTTATATTCTGCATAGAGGCATTGACCACAAACCCCTTCATCATTAAAATGAACTTGAGGCCTTTGATTAGACATTACACATTTTTTACAATAAATAATTTTTTCATCTGGATTTATTATTTTTAAATTTTTTAAAATTTTTGGTAAATTATCTGCACCCAACAAAACTTAAATTGTTTACACTAAATATAAACATTTATTGAATTTTTAAAAATGTCTACAAAAAAAATTAAATCATTTTTTAATTTTTAATGCTGAATTAATTAAGTCAATCATATTTTTTGATTCTTTAAAATCAAAACTTACTGCATTATCTATAAAATTACTAATTTTATTTGATGTAATGTGTACTTCAATAATTTCTGCATCTAATATTGCAGATATAATAGGTGCTACAATATTTGGACAATGATTAGAATAACCATTAAATTCATGAATATTTCCAAAATTTACTTCATCAAGTTTACATGGATATATTGGAACACAATATAACCATTTAATTCCACTATGTTTTTCAAATTTTGTATTTTTCGGACTGTGTTGAGAACTTACTATGATTTCCTTGTTTGTTTTAAAAATTTTGTCTAATAATGGTGATGTTTTATTTTCTAATAATGGTCTACTATCTCTTTCTCTTATTTTGAATCTCTTTACATATGGTTCTAAAAAATCTACAGCTTCAATATACATGGGAGTACAAAACCATTCAATCCCAATAGATTTTGATAAATTTGAAATAGATTCAATATTTTTTTTAGTAATTGTAGATTTCAAAAGTCTGTTTTTTTCTGGATGCTCTCCAATGATATTTTCATTAAATGCTTGAAACTTAACTGCATCAAAACCAACTTTTTTTGCAGTTTTCATCATATTTGCAGCAATTTCCATATCTCCATCCCAATTTACTCCAATTTCTGCAACTAAAAATACCACGATTGTTTTAGTTTTTTATATTTGATTAATTTTAATCCTTTGATCAATGATGAAAATCGCATTTATTGGAGGTGTAAAATTTAGTCATGAATTATTGTCTAGTATATTGGATAATGAATGGGATGTATCTGTAGTTTTTAGCTATAATGATTCTAAGAAAAAATATTATAGTGATATTGCAAATTTTGGAGAACTTACAAAAAAACATAATGTTAGACATATTCAGGTTAATAACATAAATGATGATGAAAATATTCAAATTCTTCAAAAAATAAACCCTGATCTTATTCTAGTTATGGGGTGGTCACAATTATTAGATCATAAAATTATCAAAATTCCTAAACTTGGTGTAATTGGTTCTCATCCTACTGAATTACCAAAATTTAGAGGTAGAGCTCCAATTCCTTGGTCAATCGTTAAAAAACTTAAAGAAAGTGCATTAACATTTTTTTACATAGATGAAGGTATTGATCATGGAGATATTATTGATCAAAGCAAATTCAATATTTCAAGTGAAGATGATGCAACAAGTATTTATGAAAAAGTAATTGATTTAGGAAAAAAAATGATTTTGGACAATTTAGTTCTTCTAAAAAATAATAAAATTATTATAAAAAAACAAATTCAATCTGAATTTATTGAAAATTGGCCAAAAAGAACTATGGATGATGGAAAAATTAATTGGAATGATTCTTCTGAAGACATACATAGACTAATTCGAGCTACAACATCTCCTTATCCCGGAGCTTTTACTAAATTTAATGATGAAAAATTAATAATTTGGAAATCCAATTTTTTGGATAATTTGAAAGGGAGTCCTGGACTTATTTCTGAAATACATAATGATTTTGTCTTAATTGGTACTGGTAAAGGAAAATTAAAAATTTTAAAAGCAAGTTATGGGAATAAATACAAATTGAATGAAATATTTTCATCTACTGACATTGGATCAAAATTAGAATAATGAAAAGAAAAATTACTGTAACAACAGGCACAAGATCTGAATTTGGTTTATTGCATACAGTTTTAGAAGAAATTTCAAATAGTAAAAATCTTGAATTATTTGTATTAGTTGCTGGAATGCATCTTTCAAAAAAATATGGAAGTACAGTAAAAGAAATAACTAAAGCAGGATTTAAAATTCATGGTACAATTCCTATGGTACCTAAACATGATACAAATTATGATATGTCAGTTTCTTTAGGCAAAGGAATTATTGAATTTTCTAAATTATTTAAGAAAATAAAACCTGATCTAAATTTAGTATTAGGGGATCGTGATGAATCTTTAGCATCATCGTTAGCAGCTTATCATATGAATATTCCAAATGCACATATTCATGGTGGTGATAAAACTCAAGCAGGAATTGATGAATATACTAGACATGCAATAACTAAAATATCTAATTTACATTTTGCTGCAACAAAAAAAAGTAAAAATAGAATAATTAGAATGGGCGAAAATCCAAAATTTGTTTTCCATACTGGATCTCCTAGTGTTGATGATATAATTAATAATAAAATTACAACAAGAAAAAATCTTGAACAAAAATATAATATTAAATTTACTGGAAAGGAAATTATTGTATTACAACATCCTGTAACAACACAAAGTGAAAAAACACAAAGTGAAATTTTGAGTACTTTAAAAGCTGTTTCTAAAATTAAACAAACAATTATTCTCATTGCTCCAAATTCAGATGCAGGAAATGAAACTATTTTTCAAAATATGGAAGATTTTTCTAAAAAATTTTCTTTTATCAAAATGTTTAGAAGTATACCTAGAGCAGATTTTTTAGGTTTATTGAAAAATTGTGGTGTACTTGTAGGTAATTCTAGTAGTGGTATAATCGAAGCAAGTTATTTTCACATTCCTGTTATAAATATTGGAATTAGACAAAATGATAGAGAACGTGGTAAAAACATAGTAAACATTCCATTATTTTCAACAAACTTAATTTATTCTACAATAAATAAAATTCTTAAATCTACACCAAAAAAATCTATTAGAAAAAATCAAATTTATGGTTCAACTATTGCCTCAAAAAAAATTGTCAAAATTCTTGAAAAAACCAATCTAAACAAGGAATTAATCCAAAAACAAATTACATATTGAGAAATGGAAAAAAATTGGAAAGAACCTATAATTGAACATGGAAAAATTACAAAATATAACTATGTAGTTCAATATCCTGAAAATCTAAAATTAGGAAAGAATATCGATATTGGTGAATTTTCGTATCTGAATTGTAAATATGGTGTTGAAATTGAAAATGATGTTCAAATTGGTTCTCATTGTTCCATTTATTCTGATTCCACTATTGACAAAAAACAAGGTTTAGTTATTTTGAAAAATAATTGTAAAATTGGTACTCATAGTACTATTATGCCAAATGTAACTATTGGACAAAATTCCATAGTTGCTGCATATTCTTTTGTAACTGATGATGTTCCTGAAAATCAATTATGGACTGGTATTCCTGCCAAAATGAAGAAAAAATTTCTGTAATAATCATATATTTTTCATTTCTATAAAAACAATATTTTTTAAAATTTCATGTCTATTTTAAAAGAAAGTGTTAATAAACGTAATTCAAAATTCGTCATGTGTTTGAAAAATGGCAAATTTGGGGTACAAAACCTGAATTAGAGAGTAAGCATAATGTTAAAAGATTACAAGGAGAACTTTCGGAAATGGAAAGTACTAAACAACTTGTTGAAATAATTTCAAAAATATATGAATCGAAAATGAATGTATTAGACGTAGGCTGTAATGTAGGTCATTATCTTCTTGGATTAAGAAGAAAATTTCCTAACTTAGATTATACTGGGGTTGATGCATATGAATATTATATTAACAAAGCACAAAAAGCATTTTCTTCTGATACTCATGCTAATTTTGAAGTAAAAGATATTCACAAACCACTTTTTACTGAAGAAAAATTTGATATTGTTTATTGCTGTAATGTTTTATTACATCTTCCAGATTTCAGAATCCCAATAACAAATTTATTAAATTCAACAAAAAAATGTTGTATTATTAGAACTCTTCTTTCAGATTATACTACAATTGTTAAAGCACCAATTGTAGATGATCATGATGAATTAGGAGATCCAAATGAATTTTGGTATTTGAATACATGGAATAGAAAATACTTTGATGATTTTATTAAAAAACTTGGATGGAAAACAGAGTATGTTCAAGATGAATTTAATTCTCAAAATGTTCAAGAAGAATTTGAAAAAGGTAAAGATAATGATTCAGAAAAAGGAACTCGAATTTTAGGTGATAAACAAATAGTTGATAATATTATTTTTAATTGGGTATGGATAATAATTACTAAATAATCTATATCTTCTTATTTTGACTCTAAATCAAAAATTTGGTATAATTTTCTTAAAATTACCTATTATTTGGATCTTAGAAGATATTAAATTAAAATTGTTCTAAAACTGTAGTAATTTATTATATTTGATAAATTTGTCCATCAATTATCTTTTTATAAATAGATATTCTATTTTTCATTATGTGTGGTTTTCTAAATAAGAAATTAAAACATATGTATCACAGAATTGATTATTCTACAGGAAAATCCCTATTTGGGAATACTTCAGGATTTAAAAATAATTTTTCTGGACAATTACAAAATGTTGGTAAAACATACAAAACTGAAGAAGCAAATTCATTAAGAGATAATGGGTTTTTAAAATTAGGAAAAATCTATGATGATGCATATTTGAATATAATTAAAGAAAAATATGATAAAATGATTGAAGATGATGAATATTCATATGCAAGAATTAGTTATGAGGGCAATGTGTATAATCGACAATTGTTGAATGATCCATGTCCAATTCCAGAATTCTCTAAATTACTAACTGATCAGATAAAAAATATTATGAGTGATTATTTTGGTGGACATTTTCAAATTAAACGAATTCAAGGCTCTAGAAATTATCATATTCCATCTGATATCTTAACAAAACGAGAATTTTATTCTGATCATTGGCATTGTGATAATAGAGATACTGATAGTTACTGGAAAGTCTTTATTCTTCTTTCAGATGTAACTGATGAAGATGGTCCTTTACATCTTGTAACACGTTCAAGAACAAAAGAATTAATGAAAATAGGTTTTCATACAAGAGACGATTATGATTTAAGCGATGATATATTATATGATCCAAAATATCTAGTAAAACATACTGGACCAATTGGCACTGTAGTGATCGGTAATCCCACTCTTTGTCTTCATAGAGCTGGTATTCCTGATTTAGGTCATACAAGAGATATGATTTATCTTATGTTGGGACGTTCTGATGAACCTGTAAGAAATGATTGGATTGATCATCAAGATTTTGATGATCATCAATATGATTAATTTTTTCAATAATGATTTATTACTTATAATTAAAAATAATGATAAAAATGAAAAATACAGACCATGATTTTTTAAAAGAAATTAATTCAATTTTGATGATTTTTAGGAATAAATTTGAGTGATTATGTTGAAACCAAACATTCTGTTTATTTTAATTGATTCAATGAGAAGTGATCGATGTTATGGAAAAAATAAAACAACTAATACTCCAAATATTGATTCATTAATTCAAAAAGGTGTTTTTTTTAAACAAGCAATAAGTTCTTCTGATTATACAATTACTGGTTATGGGAGTATCTTCACTGGATTATTTCCTATTAATGCAGGTATTTCTGGAATGAGTTATCACAAAATTTTTTCTAAAGTTCCTAATTACATTACACTTTTGCAAAATAATGGTTATCAAACTTATGCTACAATGGATCAATGGTCTACAAAAATGGGATTTTCTGCATTATTTGAAAATAATGTTCAAGAATACGATAGAACAAAAACTAATTTGTTTGATGGTCTAGATAAAGAAATTCTTGATAGATTTGAATCAGGACTTCTAAAAGAACCTTGGTTTTATTTCATTCACCTTGAAGATCTTCACATCCCAATTCGTGTTCCAGATAAATTTAAACATAAAAAATATAGTGAACGCTATGATCTAGTTGTTGAAAATATTGATGTATGGTTAGGAAAACTAATAAAAAAAATTAATTTAAAAAACACAATTATTATTTTAACTGCAGATCATGGAGATTATATTCTTTCTATAGATGATGGTGAAAAAAATTCACTGTCAAAAAAAATCAAATCAAAAATTCGTGAAAAAATACCTGGCTCAACATATGATTTCTTAGCAACCAAAAAAAGAGAAACAACAAGAAAAATTCAACTGGCTTCTGCTAAATCATCGCTTGAAAAGAGATCCATAGATACTAGAACAGCCCCAGAAAGATTCCTTTTTGATGATGTACTTCATGTTCCTTTTCTCATTTCTGGTTTCAATATCCCAAATACGGGTATTATTCATGATATGATTAGAAATATTGATATTTTTCCAACTCTAGAAGAATTGATTAATTTACCAAATTATAGGCACCAAACTAATGGTAGAAGCTTAGTTCCTTTACTTAACAAACAAAAACTAGAGGAAGAACCAGCATATCTAGAAAATACTATATTTGCAACTGATACTAAATCTCCTATTCCATGTATTGGAATAAGAACTGGTAATTACAAATATTTTCGTGCACTTACTAATTCCGACAAAAAAATTCATCTATACAATTTAAAAAATGATCCTTTAGAAGAAAATAATTTAGTTAATACTTGTCAGGACGTTGTAAAAAATATGGAATCACTGCTATCTAAAATAAGAGAAGAGCTTCAATCTAATTTTGAAGAACAATCAATGACTGTAGAAGAGACAAAGGATGTTGAAAATGAATTGAAAAAATTAGGCTATATTTGAAAAATCGCAATTGTTACATTACACTAAATGAGTCAAATAATAACAATGGATATTTGGATCGTACTAATTGTAGTAATATTCTTTTTATCTTTAATGGAAATCTTGTTATTTGTATGGGTCAATTTTGTAAGAAATCATTTTCCTTGGTTAATCACCAAAAAAGATGAATGTCCACAACTATCTAAAGAAGGATTAGAAAAATTTATTCCTACTGGATTTGATCCAGAACTAGGTTGGATTAGAAAACCTAATACATCCGGTAGTGAAACTAGTAAAAGTACAAAGAGTACTTGGACGATCAATTCAACTGGTTCAAGAACTAATCCTGACTTTGAAAAAACTAAATCATTAATTTCGTGTTATGGTGATTCATTTACATTTGCTCGACAAGTTAATGATGACCAAACTTGGGAACATTTTCTCTCAAAAAAATTAACAACCAATGTTTTAAATTTTGGTGTAGGAAATTATGGGATTGATCAAAGTTTATTAAGACTTAAACGAGATTTTTCAAAAAATAGAACTAAAATCGTAATTTTGGGCGTTGTTCCTGACACAATTAGTCGAATATTAAGTACATGGAAGCACTATTATGAATATGGAAATACATTTGCATTCAAACCTAGATTTATGATCAAAGAAAATAAACTAATTTTGATTGAAAATTTAATCAATGATAAATCAAATTTTTTAAATTATACAAAATATCTAAAAGAAATCCAAAAAAATGATTTTTTTTATGAACAAAAATTCAAAAAAGAACAACTACATTTCCCATACATTTTATCTATTTTAAAGAATATCAGAAGAAATATTCCTATTATTTTATGGATTACAATAATTGAATTTTTACAGCGTATAAAATATGATACATCAAGAATCGATTGGAATCCAATGAAAATAATAATGAAAATAAATCTTAAATGGAGAATAAAACTTTATAAAAATCAGGATACAACAAAACTCTTAGATCAGATTATTCAAGATTTCATATCTTATTCAGTACAAGAAAAATTTACCCCCGTGTTTGTTTTTCTTCCTCAAAAAGATGATATTATTTATACAAAAAATAATTTTCATTTTTATAAAGATTTTATAAACTCATTATCTAAAAAGGAAAATTTAATTTTTATTGATATTATGAAGCATCTTTTACAAGTATCAAATTTGGATGAATATTATTCAGATGATAATGAATACGGTGGTCATTATTCAAAATTTGGAAATGAAAAAATTTCTGAAATAATATCTGAAGAATTATTAAGTTTTAAATCTATTAAAAATCACTTTCAATAGATAACTAAAATTTTGGAGTTAATTTTGTATTAATTTTATTTTCATTAAAATAAAACATCATTTTCTTTTTAAATTTTTTTACATCTTCTAATTTCTCGTCATAAATATTATTCATTTCATTTGGGTCTTCGCTAATTTTATAAAATTCCCAAGTTTCTGGTGTATCATTATAAATCAATTTTTTCTGTTGACTTCGAACACAAAATACATTATGTTTTTTTGCTGATGGCCATGGTCCATAAATGCCTCCTGTCTCTACAAATATCTCTCGTTCTTCTCTCTCTCTATTATCAATTAATGGAATGAGACTTTTTCCTTGAATTTTATCAAAATTATTATCTAGTTTTATGCCTGCTAGTTCTGCTATAGTGGGGAAAATATCCAGCGTGGAGCATTGATTTTTGATAGTTTTATGAGTATGTTTTGGAATTTTAAGAATACTAAAAACATTAATTGTATAGTCATACGTATACACTCCGTAAAACTTTTCCCCCTTTTTCTCTCCAATACTAGTTCCATGATCTGCAAAAAATATTACAATTGTTTTTTCAGAAATCCCACAATCTTCAATAGTTTTCATTATTGTCGAAACATAATCATCACATGATGGTAAATAGGAATTGTATCTTTCATTGTTTTCATTTTGTGATGAAAAAAATTCATCATCATTTTCTTCTTGTTTGTATTTTTGTACAATTTCTCTTACAAGATATTTATGTGTTTCAGTAAAATGTAAAAATAAAAAAAACTTTTTATTTTTTGATAATTTTTGAATCAATTCTTTATGTCTGGATTGAAAATCTACTGTTTTTTCATCAAACAGATTCCATTCATCAAATCCCTTGTTAGGTAAAACTGATTTACTGATGATATCACATGATGTATAATATCCATTTTCTTTTAGTAATTCTGAAAGAGTTGTAATTTCATTTTTTTTAAATTTAAAAATATTGTAATATGCATTAACTCCATTTCGTGATGGATACATACTTGAAAAAACTGCATGTAATGATGCAAATGTATATGGGGCAACAGTAAACATATTACTAAAAAAATATGATTCATCTTTAATTGATTTTAAAGTAGGACAAAGATCAATCTTATCTTTTCTAAATCCATCAATGTTAATGAGTATAATGTTATAATTTTTATCTAAATCCATACTAGTCTATTATTTTGATTTTTTATTAATCTATACTATTTTAATTCTATGTTCAAGATATGAAATTAAGCATAGTTAATGAATTCTTTAATAGAATTATCTTCAATTTTCTTTTTGTAGATATTATAATCTCTCATTGAATCCATTTCCAACCATCCGTTATTAATTGGAATTGCTTTAATTTTACGATTTTCTTTAATCAAACATTGTAGAAAATCCGTCATATACGATTTTTCAAAGGGAATTTTTGGGTTAAGAGGATTTTTGCCTGATAATGATTTTTTCTTCATTCTTTCATAAAAATTAAGAACAAAATCTATTGCATCATTTTGAAATTTAATTAATCCAATGTATTGACTTTGAATTTCTTCTAAATTTGTAGGCTTTTGACCAATTTCAGTAATGTAATTTTTGTTATCTAAAATTAATGTCTCTGCATCATTCAGTGGATCATCAAATCTAAGTCTCCAATATTTTTCCCAACTGTCATCGACAATAATAGAATAATCTTCTTTAGAATTCATAATTTTCTGTAAAACCTTCCTTTCAAAAATTATATCTCCATATGATATTATCACTTCTCCATCTAATTTTTCTTTAGCACAGAACAACGTTTCAACCATATTTGTATTAGAATAATTCTCATTTTTGAAATATGTTATATTTGGAAATTTAATTAATTCATTTTTGTAACCTGTTACAACAGAAATATCTGTAATTCCACATTTATGAAATATATCTATCTGAGTTTCCAATATGCTTTTATCAAATAATTTTACCATACATTTTGGAATATTTTCAGTTAATGGACGAAGTCTTTTACCCTCACCAGCAGCTAAAATTATTGCTTTCAATTTATTTAATCCAAAATGTAGACTTTTTAAAAATTTGATTAAGCATAGATAAATTTTCTAAACTATGTTCTCTTTCAGGATGCCACATTACACCTATTATTGGAAGATCTTTATGAAGAAACCCTTCAATAGTTTCATCTTCATTAACTATTGCAAATGATTGGAGATCTTTTCCAAGATTCTCCTTTTTAATTATATTATTATGAAAAGAATTAACTTTGAAATTATTCTTGTTTAAAAAATCAAATTTCTTATGAATAATATTGACCAAGTGAGATTGACCTACATGTTTTCTATTCTCTAGAGTTTTAACCGATCCTCCAAAATATTGATTAATCACTTGCATTCCTCTACATACTCCAAAAATTGGAATTTTTTTATTTATACCAAATTCGATTAATTCCTTTTCAGTTTTGTCTCTTCGTACATTATCACCAATGTTATCTCCACCTGATAGAATAATCCCATCAATTTTTAAATTTTCTAAAAACAATTTAGTATCTAAAAGGAAATTAGGGACCAATATTGGACATACATCAATTTTTTCTAAAAATGATATCCAATCATGACTAATTGCATCTCTATCTTCTTTATAATTTTCAGCAGATACAATTCTTAGCGATATAGCAATTCGTTGTTTTGATTCAGACAATATTTATCATTAATTTTTTACTTATTAAGATATTTCCAAAAAATCTATTTTTATACATCATTAAATTATTTTATGTATCCTAATGATTTTAGTATTTTACGTTCTTCAATGTACTCATTAGATTCAGTATTTTCTAAAATTGTTATTTGTTCATTTTTACAATCAAGTAAAATTTTGTATGAATTAATCAGATGGTTAAAAATTATTTCACCACATCCTATAGCCGCAGGCAATCCCACTTCAGCACATCTTATAGCCATATGTGATGCTACTCCACCATATTTTGTTATCAGTCCTGAAGGATTTTTACTAAATATCCAATCAAATCCAGGATCTGCATTTTCTATCAAAATAATTTTATTT
>Ga0114996_10002222_pt1 | contig 25260 bp, 23 predicted proteins | sample ArcticOcean_MG_C_4_FD_87039 | JGI IMG/M metagenome (GOLD analysis project Ga0114996, IMG submission 87039) | Marine microbial communities from western Arctic Ocean - ArcticOcean_MG_CB4_134 | ecosystem: Environmental > Aquatic > Marine > Oceanic | place: Arctic Ocean: Canada Basin | collected... | reverse complement strand
ATGACACATATATTCAGCGTCTCCTGAGTAAAGAATTGGAATTCTGGAATCTTGTCAACCAAACCAATACAGATGGAACCTAACGGTTACAAATCTCCTAGGGCTTTGCAATCCGGGGGGTCAGTGATTCGAAGCCCTTCAGCTTCACCATGATTCTTAAACAGGAAAGATTCATGATTCGCTTTATCACATTACTAACCGTAACATTCGTGTTAACCATTTCATGTTAAGTATGGTTCTGATGCGAACCCTGCTCAAGTTCCCATTCCAATACCAACTCATGAAGTAGTAGTTAAGGAATCCAGAAGTTAATAGGATGAATAACGAATAAGAGAGAGTAATAAATATGCCAGCGATAACAACTGAAAACATAATGTCATTGAGTAGGATTAGTCGACCCGAAGAGTCAGCTATGTCTAGAGCAGTTGAAAGGGTCGTTGACGCGCCTTCTGGATTCGAAGGAGAAGGGTTTCCCGTGAAGAGAGCCCTATCACAACTATCCCTCGAAAGTATTGATCCTTTCATAATGATGGATCAAATGGGTGAAGTAGAGTATGAAGTGGGTGAGGCTAAAGGAACACCTTGGCATCCACATAGGGGGTTTGAAACTGTAACATACCTGATCGACGGCGTTTTTAGACACATGGATTCGAATGGAGGCGGAGGAATTATCGGGGATGGCGACACACAATGGATGACTGCGGGTGCCGGAATATTACATATCGAGGCCCCCACTGAAGAGGCGGTGCTAAAAGGCGGGCTGTTCCACGGTGTTCAGATATGGGTGAATCTACCAGCTTCATTAAAGTGGTCTAAGCCACGATATCAAGACATACATGGCCACAAGCTCAATCTTCTAGCTTCCCATGACGGTAGCTCAATTATCCGTGTGATCGCGGGAGAAATAGACGGTAATGCCGGACCAGGCATTACTCACACTCCTATTTCAATTATCCATGCCAGTATCAGTCCCGGTTCATCCCTTATTACGCCATGGAAACCAACATTCAATGCCATTGGCTACGTATTGGCTGGTAATGGATATGCTGGAAAAGAACGGGTTTCAGTTCACACTGGTCAAGCAATTCAATTTGGGTTTGGGGACTTCGTAGAGGTGTCTGCAAGCATGTTGCAGGACAGTAGATCTGATGATATGGAATTGCTGATTTTGGGAGGGAGTCCGATTCGTGAACCGATAGCTTGGCAGGGCCCATTCGTAATGAACACAAGACAGGAGTTGATGGACGCTTTTGAGGATTATCAGAATGGCAAGTTGGGAATAATGCCGGCGGAAAACTATATTCCCCATAATCATAATGAAGAGCGAACGGCAGAAACGGATTAGTTAAGTAAGCGGTTGCTTCAACTGAGCCGTTCCGCAGACACTTAGAGTAATACAGGCTTCGTGAAGCTCGAAATTATACAGCTACTTCTCCTCGGGGGTCAGGTCAAGGCGTACTAGCCGACCCAGATCAGAAGAGGAGCAAGGAAACTGCAATGGAGAATTTTCTGCGACGAAGGTGTTCAGATATGTTATGTGTTTGCCCGTTCCACGATTTGAACGGCATACCCACTGACCTTGACTAGCTTCTCTTTCCTTGCTTTTGTCATCCTTTTTACTCTGTATTCCACCTTCAAAGCTAGGCTCTTAGATCCAAGTTTCTCTTTGAATACTAGGCTTAAAGGCCCCCTACCTTTGAGGTATTTCGATCCTGAATACCCTTCACTTCGGTGTTGGGCGAATCTGCGATCGACATCGGTGGAGATACCGGTGTAGAGGGTGTCATCACGACATCTTATGAGATATAAGTACCAGTCAGACATTGGGATTCAATTGTTTTTGCCATCTAGTCGGGTTTGTTCCAGTTTTTCCCAACGGGCGTAGGCATCCTCCAGTAACTTCTTCACTGCCTTTAGCCTATCGTTGGAAGCAACGATGTCAGTCCTGTCCTTCTTGTAGAATCCTGGATCTCCCATGCCTTTGAACAAGTCATTCTGTTCTCTTTCAAGCCACTCAATGATATCCGGCAGTGCATCCAGTTCCTTTTGCTGTGTGAACCCAAGTTTAATCTTTGCAATGGGTGTCTGAGCCAGTAGGACGTCTTGTTTCCTGAAAGATGGCTTCCTCGGTTTTACATCCTGTGGACGCTGCCGTAGCCAGTCATCATACCCACCCACATACTCTTTCACGACGGATTCGCCTTCAAAAACGAGGGTGCTCGTCACGATGTTGTTGATGAACGTCCTATCATGGCTGACGAGGAGAATCGTTCCTGCGTAGCTCATCAAGAGGTCTTCAAGAATGTCAAGTGTCTCTACGTCAAGATCGTTGGTGGGTTCATCGAGGACAAGGAGATTGGATGGTAGGGTGAAAAGACGGGCGAGCATGAGGCGGTTGCGCTCCCCGCCGGAAAGAATGGAGACAAGAGAGCGAGCTTGATCTGAGGAAAAAAGGAAATCTTGCAAATAGCCTACGACATGACGAGTCTTCCCATTGACGGTAACTGTATCTGTGCCGTTGCCGACGTTTTCTATGGCGGTCTTGTTTTCGTCTAATTGCTCAAGGAGTTGGTCAAAGTAGCTGATTTGCAAACTAGCGCCGAGGCGGATTGTTCCAGTTTCCGGACTGAGCATGCCAAGAAGAATGCGCAAGAGGGTTGTCTTGCCGCTACCGTTGGGGCCTAGAATGCCAATCCTATCGCCTTTCAGAATCGTGGTGGAAAACTTTGAGATTATCTGAGTATCGCCATAATTGAAGCTAATGTTGTCTGCCTTTGCTACCAGCGTTCCAGAACGTTCGCCCTCGTGGGCTTCCATCTTCACTTCCCCGGGCCGTTCCCGTCTGGACTGGTGAATTTCGCGCATTCTTTCCAGTTCCCTCACCCTGCCCTCGTTGCGCGTTCGTCTCGCCTTGATGCCTCCCCGAATCCAATACTCTTCCTGTTGAAGCTTCTTGTCGAATAGAGCGTTTTGCGTTTTTTCTGTCTTGCGGTCGACGTTGCGCCGTACCAGGAATGTCTCATAATCGCAGGCCTGATCGAACAGTTTGCCTCGATCGATTTCCACAATGCGAGTGGCGATTCTTTGCAGGAACATCCGGTCGTGGGTAACAAAGATCAAGGCGCCTGCAAACCGAACCATCATCTTTTCCAGTTCCTTGATGGAATCAATATCCATGTGGTTGGTCGGTTCATCAAGTAGGAGGATTTCAGGCTCTCCAGCAAGCGCCCTTTTCAAGAGTACTTGGCGCTTGAGCCCGGCGGAAAGGGAATTGAAAGCATGGCTAGCATCAACCCCAAGTTGTGAGAGCATTTTGTTGAGGTACCATTCACCATCCATCTCAAGGGTATGGTGAGGTTGGTCCAATTTCTTAGCCATAGGCGTCGTGTCTTTGTCCAGCAATCTGGCAGATCTTTGATTTGTAACCAAGTCAGCATATTGTCTGATTCCGCTAGCGACTACATCGAACGCAGTCCCTGGGATATCATGGGGCACTTGTTGTGAAAGATAGGCTATATGGGCGCCTTTCAGGACTGAAGTAGCGCCGGAGTCTGGTTTGAGGCTTCCCTCTATCAATCGCAGAAGGGTTGATTTACCGGACCCATTCCTGCCTACCAGACCAATTCTTTCTCTCCGTTCAACTGTCAAGTCAATCCCATCGAATACAGGGACGCCGCTAAAGGAAAGTGACATGTTATGCATACTTATGAAGACCATGATGGGAAACTACCTCGCTGCCGCTATTTTCTTGACCCGACCCACTTGGCCACTTTCCAACCGGACCTTTATACCGTGAGTGTGAATTGGGGAGTTTGTCAAGATGGATTCAACTACTCCTTCGGTTAGTTTTCCGGTTCGCTGGTCTTCTTTCATAACTATTGAGACGCGCGAACCTCGTCTTATATGGGCGCGTTCTGTGCCTGCCATATGGGGTAATCTACCTTTCTTATTACTACGTTGTGGTCCAGAGCGAAGGATCATGCAGGCAGACCTTGACCTGTCCCACGATGATTTTAACAGAGTTTAACTTGGGACGGTCTCCATTGTGCTGGAGTCCAAGATAAACTTAGGATAGGCAGTCCTTTCCTGGGTATATTACCTACTGCTTATGGTAGACGTTAAGACCGACGATCTCAGTGCGCGCTGGCAAAGGGTAATTCCCTTTAGTAATACTAAATTGGATGGTTTTTCTGCGTTAGACGTTAGAGAACTAGTGCACGGCCAAACAGTAAGCATTGCAAAAGTTGGCATAGTTACATTCTTTCCACTGCTAACCGAACTTCACCCGGACACCCCACCTGTGGTGATTAGGAATCCCATGGTGGATTAGGGGCACCCGAAGCGGCTGACCGGATACTCTGACCTAGTCTAGAGAACTCGGCGATGTTAGGGAAAGAGCAGGAGTGAAGTCGATCACGGCGTGCCGCACATTGGCTGGCACATCCTCTGCTCGCATAAGGTCTCGGTCGAACACCCGGATAAGGGAATTTCCCGCGAGATCCTCTAGGCGAGGGTCGACCATCACTACGTATCGATTTTCTTCCCAGGGTAAACGTGGTTCGAACCGCCACGACCATTCGCTAGAACCGACAGACTCTTTTCCGACCAGCGGCACACCAGCCGCATCGGTAACCCAGAGGCAGTGCCGTAGGAGTGCATAGTCGAGCGGCCGGTCGAACTCCACGGTTAGCGGGTCGGTAGACCCAGCGGTAGGATAGTGGTACTGCCAATTCGCCGACTCAACTCGAACTCTTACTGGCGCCCTAATCTTGTAACGCCGTTCTGCGCTGGTTCGTAGCGGCCTACCAGTCGCGTCGCGGAACTCCGTGTCGATGACGACGGTGATCGGCACGCCCTCCACTAGGGGGTAGCCTACTTCCATGTTTGGGGCCAGCCCACGCTTTATCCGACCTGGGTCCAGTAAAAGTGTGAGGCGTCGACGCTCTCGGTCCCACAGTTCCGGTTCCATCGCAAGGAAGACGTCATTAAGTGGTTCGCCGTTGTCCGTGCGATGGACATGAACGGCGCGGGCTGCCCATCCTTCGCTCATAGGACTTGAGAAGTGGACGTAGAACTTCAACTGATTGACCGGCAACTCGTGGGCGCTGGGGTAGATTCCGAGCACGTCGGTTGTCGCCTCTCCAGTCTGCGTCGGCCGTTTGATTGTCCAAACCTCCGAGGTTCCTGGATCCTTCGCCTCAGTCATTGAGCCAACAATCAGCGAGTAATTCATACCGTCCAAGAAGGGGAATCGTGGAACGAAGCAGATCGCTGTCCCGTCGGTTTTGAAGCTACCCAGAAGGGGCTGAAGGGCATATATGTGAGAGACCGCTTTGATGAATTCGCTCGGAAGAACAACCAGACGCTGACCGAGTCCCGAAGGTGCGAGCCCGGTCAGCTCGTGTAGCTCAGTTTCTGTCCAGCCCTGAATCCGAATGCATTCGTGCCCCTGGTGTTCAGACCATGCAAGCTCGAGCCGACGCTCCGTAGTCACAGGGCCGCGGTATTATACGAACGCAGGTCGATATTGCCCGCGTCATTCTGCTGCATCATCACTATGTAGCTGTCATTCAGGTTCGCCATTCGGCTCACACCCTGCTGTGACAGCGTTTGGCGAGGCACACCAGTCGGCTTCTTTGGCTGCGTAAGCGGCTCCTGTTGGTCGATATCCCTGCAGACGATCTTTATCAGCGGACGCACGGCGCTGGAGACCAGCAGATACTCTTCGCCGTCTCGCATGTACGATACCATGTCCAATGGGGTATTCCCTGCACCTAATTCTGCAACCGTCTTGCCCTGAAGGTGTGTTTGAGACTTGAGGCCGCTCAAGGAAAAGTGGACGAGGGGCGTGCAGGTATAGCTTGCGAGGACGTTTGTATCGCCGCCGTAGGGCACAAAGGTTCGAATTGGGGAAGCGGTTTCATACTTGCCGTGTGCTACATGGAAGATCTCCAGCGAGTTCAACAGCGAGTTTCCGTTGAATGGGAACGGAATCCGCCGAAGAGTGGATGAAAATTCCTCGTTGGAAGCTCCGGCAACTAGTAGTAAGCCGTCGACGTAGGCCATGTCAGTCACCGTCACCGTCCGCAGCGTATCCTTGGCGATACGCAGGCTGATTCCGTTGCCAAATGTCATTTCCTCACCTTCGCGATTGCCTTGGACGACGCGGTTTTCTAAACGCACATCGTCTTCGGCCGGAGCGTTCTCGATCGCTGTCTGCGTATAAGGGATGCCATTTAGCAACACCTCGGATAAGGCTCCGCCCGTTTCAACCTTGATGAGTACGGGGATGGCGGCCGTGCCACTGCCTCTTATCACCGAAAGGTAGATATTTTGTGAAGATGGGTGTACCGCCATATCGCGGATGAAGAGATCATCGCGTGAACAACCCAAATACGTCGCAAGGCGTGTGTCGAGATTATCGACATCGATCGGGTCAGACTTGCTCGTGGAGATGAAATCACGAACATCAATCGCGAAAATCGTCGCCCCCACGCTGTCTGCGACGAACAGGATCCCCTCAGGACCAAAGGCGAGGGGACCAACCGACTTAATATCGGGCGTGCCGACCTTCAGACCATACTTTTCTGTACCGAACGTTACGCTCATTATTGCCTCCTTCACCAACGCGGTGTGGAATATGATCGCATACTAGCATTTTCGCCGAATTTATCGCAAGAGGTTGTTTGTTAAAGACAGGGAAGAGCACGGCAAAATTTAACAATCAGGAGTTTCATGGGGGATTAGGTTTACCAAAAATGTACTGTTAGTAGATGTTCTAGAGGGTGCAAAATTAGTATATACGGTTTCTACGGCGTCGAAGTGCCCTTCCACACAACAGAGCTACAATCACACCTGGGCCAACTCCTATTAATAGGTATGATGCGGTTTCGAGCAGTATCCGGTTAGATACCCCAAGGGAATCGAAGCCGCTAGACAGATTTGCGCTACCTGCTACAAATAGCGCAAATGCCCATAACCATCCCAGAGCGCCTATAACGTAAAGAGCTATCGTAGCAATAGAGCTAAGTGGGGGCTTCGCTTCTTCGAGTTCAAGTTTCGGAGAAGGTGCAGCCGCGGTGGAAGTTGGTGAAGTCTCTGAGAGACTTGTTGGTTCCCTGAGGTGCCGCAGCTCCGGAATCGCCACCAATATGAGTATTATCAGGACCAGCGCAAACAGGCCTGTCAGCACAAGAGCCACAATAGGATTGAGAACCTCCGCCGCAAATCCCAATAGGAGTATCCCTAGAGTGCCTGCGCCCATGGTGATGTAACGGATGCCCATAACTCGTCCTCTGATGTAGTTGGGAGACGCCATCTGCACCATAGTGATATTGGTGGTGTAGAATATCTGGAGCACAGCTCCCACAACAAACACCATGACCAGGGATACGGCGAAGATACTGGAGAGGGCAAAGAGAATTAATACAGGGCCTATGCCCAGCCCGCTAGCAAAGAGCAGGAGTTTGATACGTCGGGAGTTGTTGAAGAAGGCGACAGTGAAGGCTCCAGATAGGGCCCCTATTCCAGCCCCGGCCCCCAGGAGCCCCAATCCGTCCGGACCTACATTGAGAATATCACGTGCGATTACCGGCAGAAGGGTCATGTAAGATGATCCAAAGGCGGCGATCGCCAACGCTAGAAGAATAATTCCGACCAGTGCCGGACGCTGCATCACGTAGGCCAGCCCCTCGGAGAGATTCGCAAGGATTGATCTGGATGATGCCTGATCAGACCCCTCCATTGGCTTGGGAAGTCGCAGCAGGAGAAGCAGGGCAACCGCCGGGATCAGCAGCAGGCTCGCCGTCAGAATGGCCGCCCCTATGCTCCGGGCATCGATGATGTACCCTGCCATCGCAGGTCCAACGAACATAGAGGCACTTATAAGAGTTGTATAGAGCGCCATGCCATTAACTAAGTCTTGGGAAGCCACCAGGGTAGGCACCACGGCGGGCCTGGTAGGCAGGCTAAAGGCTAACGCCATTCCACCGAGAGCCGAGAGGACAAAAACGTGCCATACCTGCACCAGTTCCTTGAGTACTAGGAAAGATAGCGCCAGAAGAATCACAAAGGTCGCTATCTCTCCTATGATTAGGATCGTGCGTCGGTTAAATCGATCGGCCATCACCCCTGTGAAAGGTGCGGCAAGCGATGGCGGCAGCAGCGCAATAGCGGTGACCGCGGTGACTAGGAAAGGCGAGTCGGTCAGCTTCAGCACCAGCCATCCACGGGTGATCAGCATCATGGAGAATGAGATCTGAGAGACGAAACAGGCCATCCAAAAGATTCGGAACTGCCTGTAGCCAAAGGCCCGCATAGGACCGCCTTTTATGGAGAAGCGATGAGGTACTAGCGCGATGTTACACCTCCCTTCCTTTCGATGTCCGCCACTACCTAAATTAACTGTTTGAAAAACCTGCAGATGCTAGCCTCCTCATCCTGACATCCCTTAAAGTCTAATCCTTATCTCACAACAGCCTGATAAGCCTTGATAGCATTCTCGTTATTCATCCAACAACCTGACGGTACACTGGAAGTGTACTCCAAGCAATGGTTACTTTAGGCGAAGAGTGTTACTACTAACAGAGAGTAATATTACTGTATGCAACTCAAGGTCATACGACTATTTCTCCTTTCCACGGCAGCAGTGTTGCTGGTGGCTTGTGGTGGGACATTATGACACTAGTAAAAATGTGCGTCTTACCTATATTGAACAAGGCGTTAGGTCGTGTTCGGGATTATTAAAAAAGAGAGTTGTTATGGGAGGGCAAGAAAGACCGATTGGTTAATCGCCCAGGGATATCGCTCCTCTACCCTACCCTCTATCGTTATGTGGTACACCAAGGATCGGGAACTTAAGGGACGTACGCATGACTATAATCTTAACCTTTATCGGGCTAAAGGGTTTGTTTTAGATAGGAAACACCTTGATTCAAACCTATGGAATGAAATTGTTTACAGTAACATCTTTGGAAATTAAATTTATTCTTCTACCTCAAGTGAAGCTTCATTGAAATCTTCAGGGTTCACAACGCTGAACCTTTCAGGGCTAAAAGTTTTATTCCATTCAGAAGATCCATGACCATTAGGTTCATACTTACCCTGTGTAATGTAATCACCTATAATTTTCGCAGTGATTGGTGCCAAGTGAATTCCCTTAGTCCCATGACCTGTTGCAAGAAAAGCTCCTTGTAATCCTGGTACGGGACCCAAGATAGGATTTGTATCACTACTGAGAGGGCGTGAGCCTGCCACATGTTCGACAACCTCTGCCGTTTCCAAATCAGGCATCACGTCAATAGCCCGACTTAAAAGGTCAATCTTTGCAGATTCGGTAGGATGCCTATCAAACTCAGTTCCTAAAAACAACTCACTCTTATCATAATCACGGCCACCCGTACTCCCTACACTGATCAATCCATCTAGGCGGCTAATCATATGACCACGTTTTGGTGAGGTGATTAACACCGGCAAAGGAGCCCCATGATATCTAAGAAGTAAGCGTTCCCCTTTCAGTGGAACTACTGGAACCGGTATTCCAAGCCATTCAGCGCAATCTCCAGCCCATGGGCCCATAGTGAATATAACCGCATCACAAGGGACGGTCCCACTCGAATGTTTCACATGAGTTACGATTCCCTTGTTTTTTATTAAGCCGGTCACTTCACGATTTTGGATTTCAGCACCATTTTTTTCTGCAGCTTGAGCCATAGCTAAGGTGAAACGATAACTGTCCAATTGAGACGTTTCAGGTTCATAAAGTGCACCACGAACGGCCGTTGAGAGTCTGGGTTCGATATTGCGAACCTGAGCACTGTCAATCCATTCCATTTCTAAGTATTGCTTTTGCCAGACTAACGATTCTGTGAGTAGTGTTTCCTCTTTACTTTCTAGTGCTAATCGAATCTGTGGCCGTCGTTGATAAAGCAAATCCATACCAGTTTCTTGCTCTAAGGCCGATACCAAACCAGGAAACAGTTTATAACTTTGAATGCCTTGTGAAAATGAGGCTCCGGGCTTAAATTCGGACCCCAATAAATTAAGTGAACCAGTAGCATGAGCCGAGCCACCACTTCCAATTGAGTCTTTCTCAAGCAGTAGTACATTGACGCCCCTAATGCTTAGCTCATAAGTAATTGCGCATCCGATAACTCCAGCTCCCACCACCACCACATCGGCAGATGTTTTCATCCTGTCCTCCACTAACAATTGATACTGCATCTGATACTAAAAAGAGAATTGCATTTGCTATCTCATCAGGTCAACCTACCCTTTCCAACCCATTGTTATCTCCCAAAATATTTTGGTCCAAACCAGCCTTGAGCATACCTCTGCGAGATTCCTCTACTTCATAGTACTTTTGGAATAAAGGAGTATTATGAATTCGGACGCACTTCCAAGGCGGTTGGTAAATATCGATTTGCCATGGTGTCATTATATAGCTGATCTCACCAGCAACTCACCGTTTTTGGCAACAGCACGGCCGTTCTTGATCACCCACAGCTTACGTGCCTGAGTGATAATTGCCTCGTGCCCCGACTTCGCTTCAAAGATGACCAGGTCGGCCCGTTTGCCTATATTCACCCCGTGGTCCTCCGCGAGACCTATGGCACGGGCGGCTCCCATGTTTCCCATTTCCAGCAGGTGGTCTAGCTGCTCCTTCGTGCGCCAGGAGCCCAGTTTTGCGACAAACAGCGCCAGTTGCAGCATGTCCGCGTTACCAAAGGGCTGCCACGTATCTCTGATGTTATCAGACATATAGGTCACATTGACCCCGCCGTTGATTGGCTCAATTACTCGCTCTTCGATGCTAGCGTTCGGATCGCAGCAGATGCTTATCCCGGCCTCTCGGCACCCAGCGATGGCCTGTCGCCGCTCCTCCGGTGTGACGTGACCAAGCGCGTAGCAGTGGCTTGCCATGACCCGGCCCTGCCATCCCTCAGCGATGGTCTTTTCAATAATGTACGGAAGAGCGAACGGTCTGGGCGCGCGCACTTGATCTACGTGAAAGTCGATATCTTTATTGTATTCCTTGGCCAGCGAAAAGATCCGGTCCACGTGGGCATTTCCGTCGAGGTCTGCCTCTGGTACACCTCCCACCAAGTCAGCCCCCATTTCGAGCCCCTTGCGCAGCAGATCCTCCTCTTCCGGCACATCACGGAAGCCTGCTACGCCGTAGCAGTCCACCTGAATGTCTATCCATTCTCGGCACGCCTCTTTCGCCGCTAGCACCCCCTGGATACCTGTGAGCCCGATGACCGGGTCTACTTCCGCGTGCGTTCGAACCGCCGTCGTCCCGTTCACGATGCACATTTCAGCGGTACGGATCACTCGCTCCCGCACATCCTCCACAGTGAAGTGACGCTTCAACTCATTGCTGGCTGCAATGTTTGCCTGGCGTGCTGGCACATCCCTTGGATGTCTCGACCAGTCGTACCTTTCTAGGATCAGCGCCTTGTCCATGTGCTGATGCACGTCCATGAACCCCGGGGCAACCAGGAACCCCATGGCTTGGATCTCTTCAATGCCCCGTAGCTCGACGCGGTCGCTTATTTCGGCGATACGGCCATTCCTGACGCCAATGTCCTTGACACCGGATACACCCGCTATGGTGGCGTTTCGAATAACAAGATCCATGTTTCCCCCTTTTCCCTACTCGTAGTAAGTCTATCGAGCCGTCCCAGAATGAGGTATCTATGGTGCCCTGAGCCTACTTCAGTATCAATGAAAGTGACAGTCTACCCTACGGTCAGTCGCGACCATGTCGGAGAACTGTGCCGGGAGTTGCGCCAGTGTGCTTTCCGTCCTCTACAACCAGCACTCCATTGACAATGACATATGGAATCCCCTGAGCGAATTGCTTAGGACGTTGGCGCGTCGCTGGGGCCTTTACTGTGTTAGGATCGAAGATCGTAATATCCGCTTTCATGCCATCCTTCAAAATTCCGCGTTCTCGAAGGCCTAGTCGTTGAGCCGGTAACGAGGTCATTTTACGTATGGCCTCAGGAAGACGTAAGTGTTTTTCGGCTCGAACGAACTCGGCCAAGACCACCGGAAAGCATCCATAGGTGCGTGGGCTAGGGAATTCCCCGAAGAGGATCGCGTCGCTGGCAATCATTCCAAAGGGATGTGCTACGAAGTACGGAAGTGTCTGGGCGTTGGTCCCAATTGCGACGACAGAGATCCCGAGGTTCTCATCAAGAAGAAGGTCAAACAAAGTTTCGAATGGATCCTGCCCACATATGCGAGCAATTTCAGCAAGCGAATGCCCGTCATATCGTTTGTTGTGGGGTTTCCTAAAGCCGGTGAGCCAAGATTCTTCAGTGTTTAATGGCCTTGGGCTAGCCAACATATCCTTCTTGGCGCGAGCACGGTCTTTGGAGGAGTGCAATACCTGCTTGAGCCGCTCTGGCCCACCATCCATAGTCCAGTTTGGGAGATGGATTAGCATCCTAGTACCGGAGTATATGTACGTATAGCAGTCGAAGGTGACATCGAGTCCTTCTTCCCTGGAATTTTCTACCAAGCTTATGTAATCCAAGTGGCTTCCTGTTCCCTGGGCAGATTGACGGAAATGGGTAAGATGAACGGGCGCTCCACTTTTTCTTCCTATCTCGACTGCCTCCTCAAATGGGGCCATGTGTCCGTTGACTGAAAGGCTGTTTCTGGTATGAGTGTGGTAGAAGCCACCCCTTTCAGCCGCAACTTTGCAGAGCTCGATAATTTCATTGGTATCGGCGTAGGCACCAGGTGGATAGTCTAGGCCAGTTGACAAACCAAAAGCCCCGTCCTCCATGGCCTCGCGCACTACGGACTTCATGTCCTCCAGTTCATGACCAGTGGCGGGACGGTCGTTCCACCCGACAGACCATATTCGTGGTTGAGAGTTCCCCAGAATAAATGCGATATTTGGGGACACCGTCATTTCGAACAATGACAGGAAGTCGTCGACACTGCGCCAATCTCGACCCACAGGCATAGTGTCGTTGAGGCCAGAGTCTAACTCTATGAAAGCTTCTAGGTCGTCTCGGGTTTTGAATGGAGCGGCTGCGTTCCCATCAATTCCGATGAGCTCTGTGGTGACACCTTGGCGAATCTTGGGCTCGTTCTTGGGCTCCCTGAGCATGGTCAGCCCGCCATGAGAATGAAGGTCTATGAATCCTGGACTTACGACCAGGCCAGTGGCATCTATAACACGAGCCGTTTCGACATCACTTATGTGGCCACGATGAATTCGGATTCGGTCGCCCTCGATAATGAGGTTTCCGTTGTAGCTAGGGTTTCCAGTGCCGTCAATGATATTACCGTTGAGGATGAGCAGGTCGATCATGTTATTCCACGTCCTACTGAGTGACCTAAAGTGTAATTCTTCGAACCCTTCACCATTGCCGGAATTCCCCACATCAACTACCTAGATCTAAGCTACGTATCATCCTTGGAGAGAGCCATCGTATTATTGCTGACGAACGCTGTCAACCTTTCCCATCAAGCCCACAGAAGCATCCGCCGTCGTCGTGAACTAGTGCTTGTATGCACGGTGATTATTGGCAATTAGCAACCATTACGGCCCCCATGAATTTCGGAACTTTGACCTTGACAAGGTTTTACCCATCATCTACTGTAGGCCTCTCATCAGAAGAACCTTGCAGATGTGCTATCGATAGGACATGGTTCCGGCATGATTTGTCGGTGTTTATAGTGTTCAGTAATTGCAAATGGTTGCTGCTTAGGAGGAATGATGGCACTCCGGATTCACTTGAGAGTACCGGCTTGTGGAACTGCTAAGGAGGTTGCGGCCTTTGCTCTTCGCGCTGAAGAGGCTGGCTTCGACGGTGTGGGAATAACCGACATGCCAATGGCTTTGAGCGACGGGTTTGTGTCTATGGCCATGGCGGCCGAGGCCACCTCTCACATTCGCGTGGCATGCGCAGTCACAAACCCCATCACTCGACACGTGTCGGCGCTGGCGTCTACTGCCCAGACGCTGGCTGAGCTAGCTCCAGGCCGCATGGAGATATGGATCGGCCGAGGCGATGCCGCTGTGTACTCCGTTGGTCTGCCCCATGCAAATTTGAGACAGATACGGGACTTTATCCTTAATCTGAAGTCTCTGCTAGCTGGGGAAAGCGTCAATTTCAATGGCACCGTCAGCCGTATGCGTATTGGTGGCGGTACCCCTGTGCCCATCTACCTTGCCGCCGATGGTCCCAAAACCATCGCATTGGCTGGTGAGGTAGCTGACGGCTTGATCCTTCGGGTTGCCCTCCATCCAAAGGCGTTGGAGACGGCTCGGAAAAACCTGGCAGAGGGGGCAAAACGGGCTGGACGTGATCCCGCGGAGATAGATGTGATTTTTATGCCCTTAGCCATCATACGCGACGACATGGAAGAGGCCAGAGAAATGGCCAGGCCCCACTGTGTACGGTGGCTTATGATGGAGGCCATGGCACGGGGACTCGGAGAATCCGGTATCGACCTGGACCGTTTAGATATGCCCAAGGAACTGCGGGAAGGCCGTCCGGAGGCGCTGCAAGTCTTGAACTTGTACCCGGATCTTCATCATGCTGAAGACTGGGAACTGGCGAGACGGCTGTGCGCTTTTATTCCTTCGGATGTGCTGGCCCAGATTTGTGATGTCCTGGGATTCATTGGAACCCCAGAGCATTGTGCTCAGCGGCTTCAGGAAGCCCATGCCCACGGCATTGACCATTTTTATTTGATGGCTGCAGAAACCTACTCCTTTCCCCACAGAGAGCTTCGAGCTTTTGAAGAGACCATCTTCCCGGCCATCGCCTCTCTCCGCTAGCCAAAGGACATTGCTTTTGAGTTTCTAAGGTGAAGGTTTCTCGTACTCTGCCCGTTTACTTGTACCGATTGACTCGGGGATTGTAGGATGAAGAACGGCGCTTACCAAACTTCTGATTAAGGCAGCAACTAACTTGGTTATCGTGTTGTTCTTACAGATCAGGTCAATTGTACGGGAGTAACAGAAGCCCAGTCGTTTATAACCAGGAGTTGCCGATTCTTGTGCAGACGGCTTATTTGACGCGTCCACTGATGGGCGGCATAAGGTCACCAGCAGCAAGAAATTGTCCATAGCCGGGTTCTTGCTGCAACTTCCCTTGATTCAGGAGGACTCGACCACGTAACAGTGTCATCCAAGGCCACCCTTGTACTTCCCATCCTTCAAAGGGAGTCATTCCTGCTTTGCCATGATGGTCCACGGCACGGATGGTATTTTTTGCTTGAGGGTCAATGATAAGTAAATCTGCATCGGCACCGGGTTGAATCACACCTTTCTTGGGGTAAATCCCGAACATACGCGCGGGGTTCTCTGCGATTACTCGAGCCATCCAGGTAAGAGGCAGCCCACGCTTGACGACACCCTCGCTGTAAACCAGAGGAATAAAGGTTTCCAGCTGTGGTGCTCCCCAAGGAACAGGCTGGCCGTCTGGCCTCAAAAAGATGTTCTCCCAACCAGGTTCTTTGTCTTCAGCGAGCTTTGGAGAATGGTCAGTAGCGATAGCAGAAATGTACCCATCTGCTGTGCCACGCCACAGCGCCTCCTGATGTCCCTCGGTCGCGGAACGCAACGACGGACCGATCTTAACGTAGGGCCCAAAACGCTCCATTGCTTCATCAGCATCGAGAAGAAGATATTGCGGGCAGGTTTCGGTCCATATCCGTTGCCCCAAGCTTTGAGCCTGCTTGATCCGCTCTAACCCACCCATGGTACTCAAATGAACAACATATGTAGTACAGCCAGTCATGGCGCCTAAGAGCACGGCACGATTGACGGCTTCCTCCTCGCTCCAGGGAGGCACCGTGGAGGGGAAATGTCGAGGATGGGTTTTTCCTTCAGCAAGAGCCTTCTCCTCTAAGTAGTCTATAACATCGCCGCTTTCGCAATGGAGCATCAAAATCCCGTCGTTGTCTGCAACTTGTTCCATGACCTTAGCAATGCGGTCATCGCGGGAGATTATGCCACGCTTCTTGTATGCCATCATCATCTTGATTGAGTTAACGCCCATTCGAGCGGACTCCCTGATCCCATCGGATAGGCCTTCTAAGGCAGCGGGGTTATTGGGGAAAAAGAAATGTAGGCCGAAATCAAGCACTGCCTGAGGAGTGACCTCCTTCAGCTTGTGTTCAATGGCGTGAGGCAACGTTTTAGATGTGTCCAAATTCCAGTGGGCAAAAGGAATAAGGGTCGTGACCCCCGCATACGCTGCCGCCATCGGTCCGATGGTCCAGTCATCTATGTTAACGACATCCGAGTTTTCAAAATGACAATGGGCATCGATAGCACCAGGAAGGACATATTTTCCGGTCACATCGATGTAATTGTCCGCCGGAGGCATCATTTCAAAAGGGCCAACGATAGCGATCGTTTCTCCCTTTATAGCTATACTTGCCTCATACGCATACGTAGAGGTGACCACCAGTCCACCATGTACTACCGTGTCCACCTTCGCGGTCTGCATAAATTCCCCTTCCTCTTAGCCCGGTGCAGCCTCAGCACTCTCCTTGCCAAGCTGCCTAAATCCAAGCTCTGCACTGTCCTCGAGGGGAGCCATCGTAGTATTATTAACGAATGCCGTCAACCTTCCCATCAAACTCACAAATCCATCCTGTGTCGTTGTGAACTGGTGTTCGATTGGCTGCGGAGGTGCCTTCGCTAAATCAACCACCAAGTCAGCTACGAATTCATATCTACGATTTGATCACCATTTAGCTACGGATTTGGTATCCCAGAGAATAGGAGTTCTATTGTCTGCCCAATTTGTATATCTGAGAAGCCCAAGATAGTTAGCCAGATGGCTTCTTCTTTTAGCCTACTGCATCGATTATTACAGCAATTCGACCCCATTCGGCCCATATGGTAATTTAACCCTTCATTGATAGGGAAATGCGTTTGCGTTCCAGGTCTATCTCTAGCACGGTGACCACCACTTGCTGTTGAGCTTTGAGAATTTCTGAGGGATTTCTCACGAATCTGTCGGTCATCTGGCTGATGTGGACCAGTCCGTCTTGGTGTACTCCCACATCAACAAAGGCACCGAAATCGGTCACGTTGGTTACCATTCCCGGCAGCTTCATTCCCTTCACCAGGTCCTCGATTTTGTTTATACCTTTAGTAAAGTAGAATGGCTCAAATTCCTGACGGGGGTCCCGTCCGGGCTGGGCCAGTTCTTTAATTATGTCATTTAATGTTGGCAACCCCATCTTGTCATTCACGTAGCGCTGAGGAACGATGCGTTTGGATATACTGGCATTGCCTATCACTTGGTTCAGCGGATGTTCTAAGTCTTTGGCTATGGTCTCCACCACCCAGTAGGACTCGGGATGCACAGCGCTAGCATCAAGTGGATGGATGCCAGCACTAATTCGTAGAAACCCAGCCGCCTGCTGGAAGGCCTTGGAACCTAGGCGTGGGACTTTTTTCAGGGATTCCCGAGAGGCAAAGGGACCGTAACTGTTTCGGTACTCCACAATAGCCCTAGCCAAACGGAGACTCAAGCCTGAAACGTAGGAGAGTAACTCGCCACTCGCAGTGTTCAACTCCACGCCAACATTGTTGACACAACTGCCTACCACATCGTCTAGGCGCTCCTTTAGGGCCTTGTGATCGACATCGTGTTGGTATTGACCAACACCGATGGCTTTGGGGTCTATCTTGACCAACTCTGCCAAGGGGTCCATTAGGCGGCGACCGATGGAAACGGCCCCTCGGACGGTAATGTCCTTATCGGGAAACTCAGTACGCGCCACTTCTGAGGCGGAGTAGACTGAGGCTCCACTCTCGTTGACCATTATTACAGGGATGCTGGGATCCAACTCGAGCTTCTTTAGAAAGGCTTCGGTCTCCCGGCCACCTGTCCCATTTCCTACGGCGATGGCTTCAACATGATAATGTCTGCACAGTTGGGGTATTTTTTTGGCTGCTTCCCGCTCTTTCCATCCCCCAAACAGAGGGTAGACGGTATCGTGATGAAGTAATTGACCTTGCCGGTCCAGACATACCAATTTGCAGCCGGTGCGGAATCCTGGATCTAGAGCCAAGACGTTCTTCTGGCCAAGAGCTGGGGCTAAAAGTAGCTCCCTCAGGTTGTTGGCAAATACTCTGATTGCAATATCTTCAGCGCGAACTCTAGCTTCTCTCCCGACCTCCGTTTCCATAGAGGCCTTCAGTAGCCGCTGGTAGCCGTCTTTAATCGCCAACTTGACCTGTTGCGAGGCCTCGGTTTTCCTGGTAATGAAGATGCCCTCCATAATCGCTATCGCCTGTGAGATAGGAGGTGCGATATGCGTTGAAAGGAGTGTTTCTCTCTCACCTCGGAGCATGGCCAGTAAACGGTGTGATGGCATGTCAATTACCGGTTCCTCCCACTCGAAGTAATCCCGGTACTTTGCCGCTTCCGAGGCCTTTCCTGAAACAACCCTAGAAGAGAAAATCCCTTGTGCCCAGAACAGCTTTCGTATGCTCATTCGAGCGGTGGTTTCTTCGCTCACCCACTCGGCGATGATGTCCCTAGCTCCACCTAGGGCAGCTTCGACTGTTTCTACCCCGAGTTTTCGATCCACGTACTCAATAGCGGCAAGGTTGACTTCAAAATCCTTCTGACTCCAGAGACGCAGTGCTAGGGGTTCCAGTTCCTTTTCCCGGGCAATTGTGGCTCGAGTGCGCCGTTTGGGACGGTAGGGCAAATAGATGTCCTCAAGAGTCGCCATAGTTTCAGTAGAGAGAATTGCCTTTCGTAATTCCTCGGTTAATAAACCCTGCCCTTCCAAGGAATCCAGGATGGTTTCCTGTCGGTCTCGGAGTTCTCGAAGTCGGGACAAGCGATCCCGAATGTTTGTGATCGACACTTCATCTAGGCTGGCTGTAGCCTCCTTACGATACCGAGCGATAAATGGTACGGTAGCTCCATCGTCAAGTAAACCAACGGTGGCATGCACCTGCCCATGGGTCAAATGAAGTTCCTGGGCAATCTGGGGAATCACGATGTCAATCATGGTCACCCCCCCCCCTTCAATTGATCCAGTAGGTGTTGTGTTAGTCGATGCGAAAAAGCCACATGGTTTGCCATGTACGCTAGGGCTGCAATTGCCTAGCTGTTTAAGGCGAGAGGCACTGCAAAAAAAAAGATGATCTACGACTGTTACGCTGGCCTCAATTTTAGCTTTAAGATAATTGAAAGGCAAATGGAGCCTTTCTCCAAAATTTCTTTCCCGTCTTCATACTGAATTCATTGTGAAACCTGTATACTTGGTTAACGCCTACGTTTCAAACCATTTGAAGAGCAGTAGCGGTCTGGAGAATATGATTCCAGGGTTTGTAGAAAGGCGTCTGGATAGTTCCATACAACTTAAATGGTTTCATCAGGGTAATTCTAGCAAATGACGATGAATAGACAACAAGTATCTTCCTTGATAACTTGTGTTAAAAGGATTGGTCAATGAACACAATAAAAACGTTTATTCTCATGTTGTCCATGACTTTTCTGCTGCTGATCACTGGTCTCATGTGGACGGGCGATGCCATTGGAGTCATTATCTTCTTATTCATAGCACTGGGCATCAACTTCTTTGCCTTCTGGTCCAGTGATCGTCTAGTACTAAAGATGTCCAAGGCACGGCTGGTGGAGCCACATGAGGCACCGGAGCTTCACGCTATCGTGGATGAGGAAGTCTACTTTGCGGGGATTCCAAAGCCAAAGGTGTTCATAATGGAGTCGGACTCCCCCAACGCTTTTGCTACGGGACGGAGCAAGAAGCACTCTTCTATAGCGGTTACTACTGGTATCCAGCGTATCCTGAACAAGGACGAACTGGGCGGAGTCATCGCCCATGAGCTGGCCCATGTGGGGAACCGTGATACCCTCATCATGACTATCGTAGCGGCTATGGCCATGGCCATCGGCCTTATCGCCATGATCGCTCGGTTCTCCATGTTTTTCGGTGGGTTTGGAGGCAGAGGACGTGGCGGGAATCCTGCAATCGGTCTCGTTGGCATGCTAGTGATCGCTATTGTTATGCCCCTGGTGGCTGTTATTATTCGTATGGCTATTTCTCGATCACGAGAATTTCAGGCCGATCGAACAGGAGCACTCACATCGGGGAAGCATCTCGCGCTGGCTGCCGCACTCGGCAAACTCCACCAGGCAAATCTGACGAAGCCTATGGAGCTAAGCCAGGAGCGTCTTGAGTCTATATCTCATCTGTTTATCGTCAATCCTCTTAAGGGTAATGGTATGACAAGGCTCTTCTCTACCCATCCACCCCCAGAGGAGCGAATCCGACGGTTAGAGGCAATGTAGCAAGCAGATACAGGACAAGAAAGTAGGAAGAAAATGAAGCACGGTAATATATACGACCCTACTTGAGGTTCTTGGCTTTAAGTCAAGCGAACTTCTTATTGGCCTGTTCTTGTGTTATCTCACCTTTCGCTAAGGCACCCAGAGTCTCGGCCTTTACACCTTTAGCGTCAAAAATAGCGGCATTGTCGTTACAAGGCATATAAAGAACAGTTCCATCTTCTTTATGATGCTCGTGGTAACCATTACAGCCTATTTTCAAGGCTTCTTGTTTAGCATCTTCGACGGATTTAAGTACCAGCCCTTCACATTCTTTTCCGTTTTCCATGAGAACCGTTTGCCAAGTGCTAGTTGAATGGTGTTTAGCTGCGTTTTCCGCCTGGTCAGAATCACTACTAGAGTCAGATACGGTTGAGGTTGTAGCTTGTATACCAGCCGTAAACAAAACTGTTGTAATCGCGATTAAGGCACCTAGATACGCCATTGTCTTCATGCGGTGATTCTACCATGTCTCTATATAATGCGTAGCTTGTTTTCTTCTCTGTAGACACTCCCCTTACGCAGGACTCACAGGTTTTTGTTATATACTTACCAGAAAGGTGAATTTCATGAATGGTATGTTTAGAGATAAATATGGGGGCGAGGTTTTTGAAAGAGTTTTATCCAAAAGTTGCTTATATAGGTTATGAACAGGCTTTCAAAAATGCATTCGGGCTTACCTTGAACGAATTTTATAATGAATTTGGTAAATGGTTTGCGGAAACTTCCTCGTCTGAAAAATTGAAAATGCTAGATAAGATTTCTAAATACTAGATGTGTGTAGGAATACAAAAGGAAATGGAGATCGTATGGGAATAGCAGACCGAATTCCAATAGGCATCTCGTCTTGTCAGATATTTCTCGAAGGCAAAGTTGACCTAGGTCAAATTCATGCTGTTGCTGAGAAAGCAGAGCAATTCGGCTATCACAGCTTGTGGACACAAGAACAACTTTTTGGAGATACCGTATCCCTAGAACCAATAACACTGCTTACGTACCTTGCGGCTATCACGAAAAAAATTCGCTTAGGCGTCTCCGTACTTGTATTACCACTTCATAATCCCATTCGGTTAGCCAAGGTTTTGAGTAGTGTTGACCAGTTATCAACAGGGAGGATCGAGCTGGGTGTTGGGATAGGAGGGGCACAACCGATACTTTCTAATGTCCATCATTCGCTTTATCCGAAGTTAAACATTAGCGAAAATCGACGAATTAAGCGTTTTGTAGAGTCTCTGCACGTAATGAGGGCTCTATGGACAGAAGATCGTCCTCATTACGATGGTGAAATTTTCAAGTTGCAAGGAGACCCTATGCAGCCAAAACCTGCTCAGCCAGGTGGACCTCCAGTTTGGTTCGGTGCACGTCAACCAAATGCATTGCGTCGTTCTGTTCGTTATGGTGATGGATGGATGGGTGCTGGTTCCTCAACCTCTGATTCTTTCAAAGGAGCCGTTATTACGATATGCCAATATCTGGATGAAGCAAAACGAGATCCCGCTAGTTTTCGCATTTCCAAAAGAGTTTATATCCTTGTAGACAATAATGAAGCACGTGCCGAAAAACGGTTGAGAGAGTGGTTTGGTCAGTATTATCAAAATGCCGATAATGCTAGCAAGGTTGCTGTATGGGGTTCTCCTGAAAAATGCAGGGAGCAACTCGAGGAATTAGTTGATGCTGGTGCCGAGCACTTACTACTCAACATGGTTTTCGATCCTGAAGAACAAGTTCAGGCATTGGCTGAGATAACAGGTCTTATTCCGTATTCCCCTACCCGTCTTCGGTAATATCCTGAAACTCTCTAGAGCCTTTGTATAACTTGATTATTGTCGTGGTGTCTAGGAGGTCATTCAATGAAGAAAATACTCTTTATCTGTGTTCATAATTCTGCACGGAGTCAGATGGCTCGTGCATTTTTGAAACACTTAGGTGGTCAAACAGTCGTCGTCGAGTCTGCTGGGACAATGCCTAGTGAACAGATAGACCCGGTAGTCGAGAAGGTTATGCACGAAGTAGACATTGATATTACAGGGAAATACCCAAAATTGATTACTCAGAAGATGGTAGATGATGCTGATCGAGTTATCACTATGGGGTGCTCGATCGATGAATCATGTCCTGCCAACGTTGTAGTATCGGAAGACTGGGGGCTTGATGATCCCAGAGGTAAGCATATCAATGAGGTTCGAAGGATAAGAGATGAAATTAGTATGAAAGTGATCGAGTTATTAGGAAGGCTATAGAAACCATATGATGAAACAACGAACAGTCTCTCGGTTTTCCACGCGCTCTTTAGCAAGGATTTGTGCAATACACCCCAAAATTACCGTTCTGGCTTGGGTTGTCGTTGTCATTTCGGCCCTTGGTCTTAGCAATGTTTGGGGTTCAGACGCTCTTACGAACGACTTTTCTTTTACAGGAGATCCACAGTCTCAAGTAGCGAGGCAAACGCTTGATAGGGCCTTCGGAGAGTCTTTCCAAGAGGTGATAGTGGTGAAGTCTGATGAATTCACCGTCGACGACCCCGAATTTCGTCAACAAGTTGAGAATGTATTTGTTATTTCCTCGGCAGGAAATTCGTTCCTTCCGGTTGCTGGGCATTATTACATTAACGGTAACATGCCGGATTTTGTTTCTACTGATAAGCACACTCTGATAATTCCCTTTGTATTAAAGGGTACGCGGGATGAGTCTACGGCGGATATGGTACCGATCAGGGAAAAGATTGCGGTGATGAACGAAGCATCAGATAGTTTCTTTGTCGCTATAGTTGGTGAGATTTCTGCCGAACTTGAAACGAACGAGGTTGCTATCAACGATATTGAAAAAGGAGAGAGATTCGGTATTCCTGCCGCTTTGATCATCCTCTTAGTTCTTTTCGGTGCGGTTATTGCGGCTTTGATTCCACTGTTCCTGGCCATTATTTCGATTATCACTGCCTTTGGCTTAGTTGCTATTATCGGTCAGTTTTACCAAATGGTATTCTTTGTCACGTTTATGATCTCGATGATTGGACTGGCTGTCGGCATCGACTATTCGTTGATTGTCGTTTCACGTTATAGGGAGGAACTGGCACGAGGACGGACCAAAGTTGATGCTATTGAAGTTACTGGTGCAACTGCAAGTCGTACAGTTTTATTTAGTGGATTAACGGTAGTGCTTGCACTTTCTGGCTTGCTTATCGTACCTACGTCTATATTCCAGGGTTTAGGATTAGGAGCGATTCTTGTCGTCATCGCGGCAGTTTCAGCAACACTGACACTTCTTCCGGCATCCTTATCACTTATGGGATCTAAGGTTAATGCTATTCGCATACCTTTCTTCGGGCGCCGATTAACGCGGAATGAAATTGAGGCAGATAGTGGGTTTTGGAATGTGGTAACCCGTCTCGTTATGCGACAACCAGTCTTGTTCCTGCTAATTGCAGGGGGGTTGATGGTAGCAGCATCAATTCCCCTGCTTGACCTTAAACAAGGCTTTAATGGAATTGACGTATTGCCTGATAGATTGCAGTCGAAACAGGCTTTCGATATTTTGGACAGAGAATTTTCCTTTGGAGCAGCGTCTCCAGCCGAGATTGTTATTCGGGGCGATGCCAATGACCCTGCGGTCGTTAATGCAGTAGCTGTGCTACGGGATCAACTTGCAATTGAACCCGATTTTGTAGGTTTTAGTACTATTACGGTGAATGAGATTGGCGATGTTACACTCCTTTCTGTACCTGTCGCAGGGGAGCCATCCAGCACCCGTGCCGTCGAGGCGGTAAGACGTTTACGAGATCAGATCGTGCCGGATGCACTGGCAAATATTTCGGCCCATGCGGTAGTTGGTGGAGTAACGTCTACCAATATTGATTTTTTCCATGTCACGAACAACTACACTATTCCTGTCTTTGCCTTTGTTTTGGGGTTGAGTTTTATTCTGTTGACGATTGCATTCAGATCAGTGGTTATCCCCCTGAAATCGATTATTCTGAACCTACTTTCAGTAGGTGCTGCTTACGGCTTACTGGTTCTTGTATTTCAGAAAGGTTGGGGAACCGATCTGCTTCATTTTCGGCAATCCCCTATCATTGATGCATGGATTCCGTTGTTTTTGTTTACAGTGTTATTCGGTCTGTCGATGGATTATCACGTTTTCCTGCTTAGCAGAATTCGTGAACGCTATGACCTCACCAAGGACAATGCTGGTTCTGTGGCATATGGACTTCGTGCAACGGCCGGACTCATTACGGGAGCAGCATTGATCATGGTCACAGTCTTTTCCGGTTTTGCAGCGGGAGAGATGGTTGGAAATCAGCAAATTGGCTTTGGTCTTGGAGTCGCCATTTTTCTGGATGCAACAATCGTGAGATCAATTTTAGTCCCGGCGTCGATGCGTTTACTTGGTAGCGCTAATTGGTATTATCCGGGATTCCTTGAATGGATTCCAAGGATTGGGATTGAGGGGGCTGAAGACCCTCTTTTGAAATTTCCTCGTAAGGGAGAATAGAGCTTTTGGTAGTTATGGATAAAAAGTAGTTGGGAATATTCGATCCCTACTTCTGTTTCATACTTTTGTATTATCTTCTTTTCCTGAAAATGTCATCAGCTCATTTAAGGAAACACCCAAAGCATCGGCGATTTTTAATATGGCACCTATAGTCAAGTTTTGTTTTCCCTGTTCTACCATACTTATATATGCACGGGCAATTCCGGATCGATCTGCAAGTTGTTTCTGTGTTATTTGGTAGGAGAGCCTGATTAGTTTTATCCTATGGCCGATAGATACTAGGTGGTCCTTGAGTGTAAGTTGATATTCGACGAGTCCTACGGAACGACGAGCTTCCCTCAATCCTTCGATAGCATTGAGTCCTATAGCATCACAGGATAACGATTGGACGTCCAAATCAGACGAATTTAAGGCT
>Ga0114996_10002219_pt1 | contig 25274 bp, 24 predicted proteins | sample ArcticOcean_MG_C_4_FD_87039 | JGI IMG/M metagenome (GOLD analysis project Ga0114996, IMG submission 87039) | Marine microbial communities from western Arctic Ocean - ArcticOcean_MG_CB4_134 | ecosystem: Environmental > Aquatic > Marine > Oceanic | place: Arctic Ocean: Canada Basin | collected... | reverse complement strand
TGCGGAAGAGATGAATGAGGTTAACATGAAGCGCGATGTCTTTCACGGTGAGTGGAACTATATCATCAAGCCTAGCAGGCACAAATAGATGATACCTTTATTTATTTACGCCGCCTTAGGTCTTTGAGTTCCTCGCGAATGTCAGCCAGCGAAAGGGGAGCCAATTTTAGGGCGCTATTTTCTTCGATCTTTTTCTCCAGCGTGGAAAGCGGATACGGTTTGGCGATGTACCCTTCTAGATTGGCCTTTTTCCCCTCTTTCATCTGTCTTACAATATTGTCCTTTTCCGGTACTAACGCGATGAGGATGGGAATCTGTTGATAGTCGGGATGGAGTCTCAGTATGCGCGCCGTTCGGATACCGCCTAGGACCACATCCTGATCGATCAAAATCAGCGTGGGAATATATCGCCTCATAAGCATAGCCGCTTCTACCCCATGACGTACCCCCTTAACCTCGTAGTGGGGGGACAGGTGGAGACCGATCAAACTGCGGATCTTATCGTTGCCGTCGATGACGAGAATCTTTCCTTTAGACACCAGAATCCACCTGAAACGGAGTCCCCATTCCCGGGCGCTCGGTTCCTCGGAGGGAGTACGGGACGCTTTGGCCTAGCGGGGGTCTTCGGTGCTTTTGTCTCCACTGGATCGCGCTGCACACCACGGCACGTATCTCCGGTAGATGGAGCGGTTTCAGGGCATAGAAGAAGACCGGGCCTCCCTCTATTCGCACCCGTTTGGACGTCTCCCAGGAGTCATCCGCGGTCATAGCAATGACCGGGAGGTCTGGATCTAACTGGTGCACGCGGGGAACGAGGTGCCAGGCCGGTAGGTCCGACAGATGTACTTCGACCATCAGGACATCCACCGCTCCGGTGGAGACGCGCCAAAACACCTCTTCTCCTCCCGGGACGAATTCAACCTGGCAATCCATCGACGACAGGGCCTGGGCCAAAAGATCCCGCGAGGCCCGATCGCCGTCGGCAATCAACACGTTGTCCATTTTGCTTGCTCCTGAGAAAGTGTGCGCGTCAGGAGGGGACGGAGGGCCCGGAGAGTTCAAGCCATCCGCCGTCAGACGCCCCGACGTCCGGGGGGGAGACCACCCGCCCGACAGGGGAGCTTCTCCTTCTTCTCGGTTGTAGTAGGAAAAAACGTGCCAATAAACACGGAAAGGCGGCTGTCATTCGACAGCCGGTCTTTATTTTCATCAATAACAACGATTTAGAGGCTGAAAAAAATCGCGTTGTTGCGTCGTCCGCTCCTTAATCGGGTTCCTTTAGGTCTCCTTTAGGTGTCCTTTAGATGACATCTTGGAGTCAAAAATCGTTGAAGTTATTGTTTATATTCATCATAATCAACATCTTACGTGTATATCATCGAAATTATGACATATGAAGCCTGAGTTCACACGCGCGCTCCGTTCCGGGAAATCCCGTACCGCTTCATCTTTTTATAGAAATACTGTCGGGGAATCCCCGCCCGCCGCGCCGCCTCGGCCACCACTCCGTCGGCCTGCCTCAGGGCCGCCTCGAGGTACTGCCGTTCGAACGCCTCCCGCGCGTCCCGGAGCGGCAGGTGGCCCAGTTCCGTCTCCTTGGGGTCGGATAGAGCCGCCACGAGGTGCTCGGGCAGGTCTGCCACGCCTAGGGACCTGCCGCTACCGAGCACCACCGCCTGCTCGACCGCGTGCTCCAGCTCCCGCACGTTCCCCGGCCAGCAGTAGGCCTGCAGTACCTGCAGGGCCTCCGGCGTAAACGCCCGAAACGCCAGGTCATTCCTCTCTGCATACATCCGCAGAAAGTGTTCTACCAGCAGGGGGATATCCCCCTGCCGCTCGCGCAAGGGGGAGAGCTCTATCGTCACCACGCTCAACCGGTAGAACAGATCCGCGCGGAACGCCCCCGCCTCTATCTGCTCCCTCAGATCCATGCGGGTCGCCGCCAGCAGTCGGAAGTCCACCGGAATCGGCGTTGCTCCGCCTACCCGCAGCACCTCCCGCTCCTGAAGCACCCGAAGCAGCTTCACCTGCAAGGCGGGGCTCATCGTTCCGATCTCGTCCAGGAAGAGCGTGCCCCCTTGAGCCTGTTCGATCAGTCCGTACTTCTGCTTGTCCGCCCCGGTGAAGGCGCCCTTCTCATGCCCGAACAACTCGCTCTCCAGGATGCTCTCGGACAACGCCCCGCAGTGGATCGGCATGAACGCCTTCGCCTGGCGCGGACTCAGGGTGTGGATGGCCCGGGGCACCAGTTCCTTGCCCGTCCCGGTCTCTCCCTGGATGAGCACCGTAGTGTCGCTGCCGGCCAGCCGTCGGATCAGTCCGTAGACGCGCTGCATCGCCGGACTCACTCCTACCAGGCCTTCAAAAGACCCGTACCCTATCAGCTGCTCCTTCAACAGGCGAAGCTCCTCGTCCTGGCGCCGGCTTTTCAGCGCCTTTTCCAGCACGATCGCCAGATGGTCCAGGTCCAACGGCTTGGACAGGTAGTCCTCTGCTCCAGCCTTCATCGCCCGTACCACCGACTCGGTCGACCCGTACCCGGTCATGATGATCACCAGCGCCTCTGGATCCCGGGTTAGGAGTCGGTCCAGCACCTCGAACCCGTCTATCTCGGGCAGGCGAAGGTCCAGCAACACCGCGTCGAATTTCCCTGCCGCGTAGAGTTCCAACCCTTGAAGACCGTTATCGACCGTGTCCACTTCGAAATCCGGTCCGGACAGGGCTCGTTTAAGAATCTCCAGTACCGGGCGGTCATCGTCGATCACCAGCAGCCTGGGCTTGTCGAGCGACACGACCTCTCCTTTCCCCATGGCTCAGCTCGTTTTCTTGGACCGGATAGGGCGCAAAAGCATCTCTTTCTCCTGATCTTCCGGTAAGGATATGCTGGATTGGAAATGGGCTGACCTATCCGCAAACAGGGGTAAAGACGCCCCTCGGCTTCTAATAGGGGTTTTGCTCCAAAAGTACCAGTAGCGACGCTATCGACCGTGGCAATCCTGTAATTCATCAAGCTCAGTTTTAACTTCTGGAGGCCATGAAAAATCCCTCCGATTCACCCCTACGGTTAAGCACGTTCCGACGCTGGAAGCCAGCGGTATAACGTCGGTACCGATACCCCCAGATCCTGTGCCACGTCCTTGGGGGAGACCCCATCCGCTAACAGGCAGAATAACTACAAAAAGTCGTCGCATAGCGACCTCCTCTATCCCACAGCGTAGAGGCATCATGCATAAATCGAAGGGATAAGTCAAGCTAGAGATGGAGATGAGTGCAAGTAGGCGAAAGAAAAAGTGGCTTGAAGCGGCCGCTGATCGACTAGGCGAGCTGGTGAACTGGGGCGGGACGGACTACGCGGCGGAGTGAGTGGTGAGCCCTAGGGTTATCTTGGACACTCAATAAGCGTATTTTATACGCGAAAGGAGTGTTTGTTATGTCGAGAAAATCAGGTGGCAATAATCGCTTTTCCGCCCAGCGTAAAACGGAGGCCGTCCTCCGCCTTCTTCGCGGTGAAGACTTGGAGTTGGTGTCGCGTGAGTATAAAGGGGTGTGACAATCATTGGAACGAAAACCTACGCTAAGGGCTGAAAGGGTCTTCTGAACTCTCGATGTGGAAAGAAACGGCCGTTATTTTTATCGTTTATCGTGAAAATAAAGGGTTAGCTATTTTCCTCCCATAGCGACGGGGAAAATCCAGATTGACGTTTTCATCCACAGAAACAATAAGCTAGGTTTTAAAACAGATCCTTAGCGGTGTTTTCTGTTCCAATGATTGTCACACCCCATCACACTGAGGGCATAGCTAACTTCTCTGTTTTTCGAGATGTGTTCCGAGATGTTTAGCTGCACTACTTCGTAGTTGTCGTTGCCGCCTAGAAAGTTGCCGTCCAGCTCAAAAGTGGTGAAATCTTCAAATTCGTCGTAGAATTTGCGGACTTCGTATTTGGGGCGGTAGGTGCACCCGGCTATTAGCACGGATAGGGCCAGTAGCGCAGATAGGACGCCATGGGCTTTCATGAGATATCTCCAAAGGGTGAAGTCGCTCCCTGTAGACCTAACGTCTATAAAAGAGAAATGTTCCTTGGTAGGTTGCTAATCTAATAAAGGCTGCAGCGCTTGGTGTAGTCTGCCGGTGCTCTCTCTGAGCCCGCCTGGCCGGTTGCGCTGGAGCCAGATGTCTTCGTAGCGGGCGATGATATGTTGGAGGTCGTGGCGTAGGTTGGCTCGATTTGTTCCTTGTCCTAGGACGGCGAGAACGCGCTGGGCACCGTGGCGGGCCATGGCAATGGCTGTGGCCAGTTCGCTCTTGAGTAAATTGCCATCGGGGGTTTGGGGGCGCATGGTAGAGATCTGGCTTTCTAGGTCGTCGAAGCGGCGCACGCACTTTTTGAAAGCGGCGGGGGGATTGCCTTCGAGGACATCGTCGACCTTTTCCATATTCCAGAACAGGGTGCTGTAGAAGGCTGTGCGGTTTTCTGGTTGGACTGGCAGCAGTTCGCAGACGCGGCCCAGTTCGAAGAAGAGTTGGCCGCTGGCGCCGCTTTGATCGCAAAAGACCAGGCGGTTGAGGGCGGCGACGATGTCGGCATTGCGGTTGCTTTTGAAAGACCACGAATAGGCGGCGCCAGCGGCGATGCCGGTATAGCTTATGGGCTGAAACTGGTGGTGGCCAAAATCGCCCCAATCGGTAATGAAGTAGCCGGTTGCCCCGTGTTTGATGCCGTTGCGTGCGGCGTTGGCCAGATTGCCCAGGCAATTGCTCGAGCGTCCGGTGATAGACTGCCAACTAGAAGTGCCGGGGCAGATGTAAAAGGGGATGCCAGAGCGGGCAAAGAGTGGGGCCTGGCGGTTGAAGGGGTGATGCGATTCATAGCCCCAATTGAGCGCGATGATATCGCGGGGCAGCTCGGGAATGAGTGCGGGTTGGTGGAGAATGATATCGCCCCAGAACATCATGCGGTGGCCGCGTTTTTTTACCAATTGGTGAATTTGCAAAAGGAAATCGACGTAGACGCGCGTTTGGCCTTTTTCTGCACATAATTTTTTGCTCCAGCCTTGGCCCAACTCGCCGGCTTCATCGCAGGCCACGTTGAAGAGGGCGCTGGAGAAATTGGGCAAGAATTCGGCGTAGAGCGAATCGAGCAGGGCCAGTGTTTTGCGATTGGGGCGCGGCACAGAGCCGCCCGCTACTTCGGCCAAGTGGCGGTATTCGGGGTGTTGTAGCCAGCGCTGGAAGTGGCTGAAAGAACTGAGGTGGGGCACCAGATCGATGTGGCGTTGGCGGCAATAGGCGTCGAGCTCAATAATTTCGGCTGCCGTCAAGGGCGAGGCATTGCGCCAGACGATCTCGTGCGCCGAGAAGGCAAAGGTGTGCTCGATGCGCAATTGCAGTTGATTGATCTTCAAGCGCGCTAGTAAATCGATGTAGGTTTTGAGCGTTTCGATGGTTGGCACTTTGCAGCGGCTGATGTCGAGCATAACGCTGCGCTGGGCAAAATCGGGGTGGTCGGCAATGCTGCAGCGCGGTAGGACAGCGCCGTTGTGGTCGATCAATTGGCGCAATGTTTCTAGGCCGTAGAAAGCTCCGGCTTCGTCGCCGGCATTGAGTGCTATGCCGCCTTCGTCGGCGCTTAGTTTATAACCTTGTGGTGCGATGCCACGCGCCACTAGCGCCAGTTTTAGGAAGAGCCGGCCCTGTTGCGGGGCGCCGGCAGTGACGGCCAGGGGCGCTGCAAATGCAGGACTGATTTGTCGTGCAAAAGCAATGATCTGGTTTTTTAGATCAGCTGAAAAAGCCGGGTCGATGTGGACCCACCGGGCACTGCTGAAGTCGATGCGCTGGCGCTGGAAATGACAAGTGCGCGGTGTCGGAAATAGAATGTTTTGCATGGCGATTGCTTTGTTTGTGGGGTTGGTAAAATTGGACGGACTTTACTGGCGTTACAGATGTCTCTTTGGCTCAGAATAAGGGATCGGAGAGCTTGGAGCAAGTTAGTCTTATGTAAATCGCGCGAGTTAGCTATTTGGTCGCCTTGCCTCGGTAAAGCAATTCGGGCATATTATCTCCGGTACTAGATACATCAACCTAACAAAATTTCAACTATAGACGGTAAATACTGATGTCCGAGGATCTCTTCGCCACAGAATCCGCTCTGCAGCGCCCCCTCAGCGTTTCCGAGATCACCGCCCAGGTCAAGACCCTGCTGGAGGAGACTCTGCCGATGTGCTGGGTCCTCGGCGAAGTTTCCAACTACACCCACCACGCCTCTGGCCATCGCTATTTCACCCTCAAGGATGAAGGCAGTCAGCTCAGCAGTGTCATGTTTAAATGGCAGGGCCAGAACCTGGCCTTTGAACCCGAGGTTGGTATGCAGGTCATGGCCCACGGCCATGTCACCGTGTACGAGCGCGGCGGGCGTTACCAATTTATGGTTAGCCACATGCAGCCGGCCGGCGTTGGCGAATTGGCTCTGGCTTTTGAAGAGCTCAAGAATCGCCTCGAAGCAGAGGGACTTTTCGACCCCGAGCGCAAGCGTCCTCTGCCCGCCTTTCCGCAAGCTATCGGCGTGGTCACCTCGCCCACCGGCGCGGCCATCCGCGACATTGTCAATGTGCTGCAGCGCCGTGCCCCTGGGCTCCAGGTTGTCCTCCGTCCCGCCCGTGTCCAGGGCCCCGGCGCCGGCGCCGAAATTGCCCAGGCTATCGACGACTTGAACCGCTATGGTCAAGTCGATATATTGATCGTTGGGCGCGGCGGTGGCAGCGCCGAGGATCTGTGGTGTTTTAACGAGGAAGTTGTGGCTCGGGCTATCCACCGCTCAGAAAAACCAGTCATCGCCGCTGTGGGCCACGAGATCGACTACAGTATTTCCGACTTCGTGGCCGATTATCGCGCCCCCACGCCCTCGGCCGCTGCCGAAGTGGTAGCCCAGGAGCACGGCGTGCTTTTCAAGCGCGTCGTCGAGTTGCGTCAGCGTCTAGAAAAGACCATAAATGGCGAATTGAACTATTACACCCAACAACTCGAACATATGCAGCCCGGTCGTCTGCTACAGCGTTTGCAAGACCGTCTCGAACAAGCCGGTCAATTTGTCGACGAGCGCCGCCAAGCCCTGGCTACTGCCTTCGATTGGGATATGCAGGCGCGCAGCGCTGCTTTGCGTGCGGGCCTAGTCCATCTCGAAGCCCTGAGCCCCCTGCGCGGCCTGGCTCGCGGTTTCACCCTGGCCGAACGCGACGGCAAACTGATCCACTCCAGCGCCGACTTAAAAACCGGCGATCAGATAAAACTCCGCTTCCACCAGGGCACTGCCCTCTGCCGCGTAGAAGAGACAAACAACGATGAGTGAACCCAAGACTTTTGAAGAAGCCCTGGCCCGCCTCGAAGACACTGTTGCCCGCCTCGAAGGTGGCGACCTCAAGTTAGAAGAGGCCCTTGAGGTCTTTGAACAGGGTATTGCCGCCTCGCGCCATTGCACCCAATGGCTCGACCAAACCCGCAAACGCGTACAAACGCTCATTACCGAAGACGACGGTACTTTCCGCCTCGGTTTCCTCGACGATGAAGAAGACGAAGAAGAATAAAAGGGAAACGTCCGCTGCGCTGGTTTCAATAAGAAATCTTCTCAACTTTCTCCGAGGGCCTATTTCCTCCAACGCCAACTCCTCATGTTAACCCGCCTCTACGCAAAAAACTTCGCCCTCATCGAAGAAACCACCATTGAATTTGGCCCCGGTCTCAACGTCATCACCGGCGAGACGGGCGCTGGCAAATCCATTCTCATTGGTGCCCTCAACTCTATCTTAGGCGATCAGGCCAGCGCCGATTTGGTGCGCACCGGCGCCGACAAATGCACTGTTGAAGGTTGCTTTGAATTTTCTCCCGACCATGCAACCACCGTCCGCCTGCGCAGCCTCGGCCTCGATCTGCAAGACGGTCGGCTTGTCCTGCGCCGCGAGATCCACGCTGCCGGTCGCTCGCGTGCTTTTGCCAACGATCAGGCCCTGCCACTAAAAAAACTCAAAGAGATCGGTGCCGTACTCGTCGATCTGCACGGTCAGCACGAACACCAATCTTTGCTCGATGTCGACTTGCACGCCAATTTCCTCGATGAATTTGGCGGTCTGGCCGCGCAAGCTGTCGCCGTTGCTGAACTCTACCAGCGCCACCGCGAATTTGAGCACAACTTGAGTGCCTTGCGCCAGGAACGCGATATGCTGCAACACCAGGAAGAGTTGCGCCAATTCCAACTTGAGGAGATTCGCCGACTCGATCCCGATCCCCAGGAAGAAGTCCATCTCGAACGCGAATTAAACGTTCTGAAAAACATTGAACTCCTGGTCACTACCTCCACCGAAATATTTGATGCGCTCTATCAGGCCGAAGGGTCTATCGTCGAACAATTGGGCCGCGCTCGCCGCCAGCTCGACCGCCTACTGCAGGCCGATCCAACTCTGGAACCGCACGCCACTGCCCTGGAGGGCCTGGTCTACGGCATTGAAGATGTGGCCACCAGTCTGCGCGACTACGCCGAGAAGTTAGAAGTCCGTCCCGAGCGCGCCGACCAGGTGCGCGACCGCCTCAACTCCTTGGGCGACCTCAAACGCAAATACGGCGGCGCCCTGGAAAAGGTGCTCACATTTGTCAGTCAATTGGAGCGCCAGGAAAATCGCATCAGCGAATTGGACGGGGAGATAGAACAGCTAGAAAAAGCGGTGAGCCAGGTGCTGGAACAATTCGGCCGCGCTTGCCGCGATTTATCGCAGGGACGGCACGCCACCACCCAGGCCCTGTCGCAGGCGGTGGAAAAAGGCCTCAAGACCCTAGAAATGGAACAGACGACTTTCAAGGTCGAACTCACTTCTTCGGCCGATCCGGAAGGCCTGGTCGAACACGAAGGCGAACGCTGGCACGCCGACGAGCACGGCATGGAGACGGTAGAGTTCTATATCTCGGCCAATCCCGGCGAGACACCCCGTCCCCTGGCGCGCATCGCCTCGGGCGGTGAAATCTCGCGCATCATGCTTGTGCTCAAAGAAGTCATCGCCGATAAGGACACTGTTTCGACCCTAGTTTTTGACGAAATTGATACGGGCATCTCGGGCCGGGTAGCGGCCACTGTCGGCAAAAAATTGCACAGTCTCTCGGCTTCACACCAACTCATTGCCATTACCCACTTACCGCAAATTGCCAGCGTTGGCCAGCGTCACTTTTCCGTGCGCAAACGCCAGCACGCCGATCGCACCCTCACCGAAGTACATCAACTGGACCAGGAAGCGCGCACCGAAGAGATCGCCTACCTTCTGGCCGGCGAACAAATCTCCGACACGGCCCGGCGTCACGCCCGGGAAATGCTCAAATAAGGGGTATTAATTAGCGGCGCTTTGCCGATAGAGTACGCGCACCGAATAGCGCCATCCGTAACTGGCGAAAGGCTCGCGCGGCATGAAGGGACGCTGGAAGGGTTTCAGTGTGCCCAATGCCTGCCAATTTCGCACTTTTTTAAATGGAATGGCCTGTTCTTCTGGCTGGATAAAACCAAAGTAGTCGCGCGGTTCTACAGGAATGGGCTCGCGCAAGACAAAGTGGTTAATGCCGATTTGTTTGGGGATGACGGTCTCGCTCTCGCCCAACAGCTCAAAGCGCTCGCCCTTGTCGAGCGCGCGCAGGACAATTAGTTTGACCGGACGCAGGCGTTCGGCGTAAAACTCCCAGGCGAAGACCTCACCTGACTCCCTAAATCTCCAGGTATTTTCGACGATGGTGAAATTGTGGTCGTCGATGAGCGTATCGCCCTGGGCCAGATTGGTTGTGCCCAAGGTATCTATGTTGGCGCTGGTTAGCGGATCCTCTTGTACCAATTTGGCGGACGGCGGCTCTGGCTCGCCACATCCCCACAGCAGTAGACCCAGCAGCGCTGGGATAAAACCAAATTTCATCGGACCTTTTTTCTTTCGTGTGTCACAACGCATCCCTGCTCGCGCCAAAAGCGACGGAAGAGGCGTTGCACTTCTGCATCGGTATTGATCTCGCCATCGGCAACAACTGGACGCTTTAATGTGCGGTTGTGGTTCGTCCCCTGCGGAAAACGCATAAGCTTGAGCATAATTGTCTCAATTGGGCTGGATCATGCGGCGCCAGTATACGTGCGCCTCCTCCATCATCCTATGCCTGGTGTGGAGAGCCAATATCTCAGTGACCTTGAGACGTAATGCCAATTTGCGTAGATCAATTTGTGCCATTCCTGACCTCTCCTCTATAGAGTGAAACCAAAATAATAGCGGAACTTGTCGATGGGGTCTTCGCCATCGTTCAGGGGCACGCGATCGCGGTTGAGTGGGTGCGCCACCTGGAAGAAGGCATACATGGGAATGCGTTCGAAGGTGAAGAGCAACATGCGCAATTGGCCGCCTACATCTGAAAGATAGTCCTTAGTGCTGAAATCGCCTACGTCGAGTTCGTCAAAATTGCCCACGGCTGCGGCTTCGGCAAAGATTTCGCCGTAGAGTTTGGCGAAGGTAAAATTAAAGAAACGCGTATTGACGCGCTGCCACAGCGGGAAGGTGTAGCCAACGCGCGTATAGACCACTTTGGAGCCCCAGTCGGTGAAATACGGGTAACCGCTGAGGAAATTGCGGCCGCCGATGAAATAGCGCAGCGGCCAGTAGTACCGCCCTTCGAAAATGCCGCCGTCGGTGACTATGCGGTCCTTGAGTTGGATATTGCGATAGGCACCGATGGCCTGAAACGACAAGGCGTTGTCGAAAGGCAGGCCGATGCGCTCGTTGTACTGACCAATGTATTCGTTAACCTGAAAATTGCGCTTGGCTGGTCCCAGCAGGTCTTGCGGCAGCCCGTTGACATCGGTGGTGGGTTGCTGTACCAACGAATCCACTACCGTCGGCGACGAATGGCGGTAACGGAAACCCAAGAAGCGGTCTTGGGGATTGATCAGGCGGTCCGCTGTGTTCTTTCCCGCGCTGTAGGACCAGGAGAGTGATATGTCGTCGGTAGTGTAGAAATCCAACCCCCGGAAAAAAGACAGTGGGTCGGCCTCGTCGACCTGGGTGTCGTCGACGCGCAATGCGTCGGAGGGCACATTCTCGGATATGTCGATGCCATCCTGAACTATAAAGATCTCGGTTTGGTTGCGGAAAAGTTGCAATTGCCAGTCCTGGTTATAGTCGTGCCGCTGGTACATGGCGGTGAAGCGTTGCCGCCTCGTCAACGGCATTTCGATCCCAAATGAGGTCGTTGAAAAAATATTTTTGAAGCTGTCCTTGCGGCTCTGCAGTTGGTAGACGTATAGTTCGGCGTCGGGGATGAGCAGATCAGTCGTATCCGCCGCCACAGAGATGGTCCCTGCCGGTTGGATATTGAGGGTATCATCATCCGTCGGAGTCAGGCTGTTGATACCCCGCCGGCGATAACCCACAAAGAATGAGGGATTGAAGGTGCGGCTATTGCCGATCATGGGTCGCAGGCTGCGCTCGAAGAAGAAACCTATGTCGGTGTTCAGATCGGTTGCGGAGCGAAAGTTCTTGCCCAACACACCCCAACCGGTGAATTGCTGCCCGCCGAACATCTCTCCAGTTGAAAACTGCACGCCACCGCTGACTTGGTTGAGACCAAACGTATTGCCAATGAATGTGGGCCCGACGCTGAGGATGGGCAGGATATGGACTACATTGCGCCCACCGTAACGTCCCATAGTGTACTCATCTGCCAACTTGGGCGCTTTAAAGACGGACTGGTAGTCGCGCAGGGCCACTGGGGTGAACTCAGCCTCGCGCTTGTAGTCGTTTAGCTGGAACTCGTAGAGGCTGTGGTTGGAGGAGTGGAAACCGGCGTAGATCACTCGACCGCTGGAGTCTGCCGTGGGCACGAAGGCGCCGCCGATGACGTTGGTCAGCTGCTCGACCTCGCCGTTTTCCATATTGTACTTGTAGATATTAAAAATGCCGGTGTGGTCTGAAGAAAATAAAAGGCCGCTGCCATCGGGTAACCAAAAGGGATCGCGTTCGTCGGCGCGCGAAGCCAGCAAGGTGCGAAAGCCGGAGGTGTCGGCTGCCGGAAAAGCCAGGCTGTCGGGAAAGACCTTGAGTGAATCGGGCACTTCCTGGTGCTTGCGATCGCGCAGGCCATAATTCTTGGGACGCGGCGGGCTGTCGGCGCGCAAAAGGGCTATATCGCGGTCCTGGCCGCGAAAAACGTTAAAGACGATCCACTCGCCGTCGGGCGAGAAGCGCGGTGCCCAGTACTGGGTGCCATCGTTGTGGTTGGTGAGGTAAGTTAGCCCCGTGCCATCGCGGTTGATGAGGCCCAGATTATTAGTGCCATCCTCGTTGTGTATAAAAGTGAGGCGCTGGCCGTCGGGTGAGAAGCTGGGGTCTTTGCCGCGCAAATTGGCGCTGATGCGGCGTTCCTTGTCGTCTTCTAGATGGTAAATATAGAGGTCGTTAAAACCACCCTTATTGCGTACAAAGGCCATTTCTTTGCTATCGGAAGACCAGGAAATGCGCGTATCGGTGAAACCCTTTAAGCGCTTCTTCTTGCGCGTATCGAGGTCGTAGATTATTAGCTTGGGAATGGCGAAATCGCGGTTCTCGCTGGTGACATAAGCCAATTTGCGGCCGTCGGGCGATAGGGACGGGTGAAATTCCAAAAGGCCCTCGTCCAACTCGGTCATGAGTTCGCCTTCAAAAAATGCCTGACTGCGCACTTCGGCAACCTGCTGGGCGTAGTGATCTTTGAGGAAACGCACCCAGTCCTTATAAAGTTGGTCGGCGGAAATGCCCAGGACCTGGCGAATGGCCGAATGGAAGCTCAGCGTGCCGGTATTGCTGAATAGATCTTCGGCCTTCTGGCGCCCGTACTGCTCCTGAATGTAGAGCATCATGGAGTAGCCCTGATTGTAGACCATTTCGCCGTAATAATTGCCGCTGCGATTGTTGACTGTGCCCATCTCTGCATAGGAGAGCAGATCGTCCTCCAGGGTGGCCATGCGCAGCACCATGTCGCGGTGCGTATCCCAGCTGTCGTAGCCGAATTGGTGGCTGGCGAATTGGGCGATGCCCTCGGCTAGGCCGCGCGGCACATTGAGGTGGAAGAGCGGCATTTTGAAGCTAATATCGGGGTTTTCGTCCGAGCGGCTGACCGAGAATAGGGCGAATTGGAAAGGCCATTTCTTGCGCGCCTTATTAAGCGTCATGATATGGGCCAATTCGTGGGTCAGCACATTGCGGGCATGGTCGGAAGAACCGCGCAGATCAGTATCGAGGCTGGTGGCCCAAAAGATGATCGTATTGCTGTAATAGTCGGCCGAAGCATTGCCCAATAAATCGTGGTTGTCGATGACAATGACGTGGATTGGCCGGAAGTCATCGTAATAATCGTACGCCGTAGCCATCGAAGCAAAGACTTCTTCGGCCACTTCGGCCACCCGTCGAGCAGTGCCTTCGGCGCCGGGCATGAAGTGAATGCGAAAGTGGTCGGTGACAAGGGATTGGATCTGCGCTTCTGTCGGTTGGGGAGCGCTTATAGAGAGACCGAAAAACAGGGCTACGGCCGCAATAAGAAGGGCGGTTTTCTTATGTTGCAAAGCTTTCTACCTTTCTATTTTTTCACGATTTAATACATATTTATTTAAGATACTTGGGTGCTGCTTTTATGTCAATTAATTCAGTGGTTATAGCCGTTGGCGATTTACACCTACCAGGCTTTCGTCTATCTTAGCTGCGCAAAACTCAGTCCTCATCAATATGGAGCCTAATCATGCAATATACTGTTCAGCGCGCCCCGTCCCCTCTTGGCACTCCCAACGCCGATTGGCACCGACCGCAGTGGGAGACAGCGGAGACGCTCGAAGTCACCCATTTCTCCTGGGAGGATTCCGGCCATCACCCCCGCACCTGCGCCCGCCTGGCCTACGACGACAATTTCCTCGGCATCATTTTCCAGGTCGAGGACAAATATGTGCGCGCCGTAGCCGAGAATTTTCAGGACAGTGTCTGCAGCGATAGCTGCGTCGAATTCTTTGTCGCCCCGCTGCCCGATTCTGACGCCTACTTCAATTTTGAGGTCAACTGCGGCGGTACTATGCTAGTGCGCCGCTGCACCACCGAAGAGGAACGCCAAGCCGGTGTCGAGGCTGTCGCCGTGACCGATGCAGACTTCGCTACCATTGCCTTGACCACTTCGCTGCCCAAAATCGTCGAGCCCGAAATTACCGAACCCACTACCTGGACCCTGGAATATCACTTGCCCTTCGCTCTTTTCACTACCTATTTCGACATCGCCCCCCCCACTTCCGGCACCGCCTGGAAAGGCAATTTCTACAAATGCGGTGACCAGACTTCCCATCCTCATTGGGGTAGTTGGGCTCCTGTTGGCACCCCCAATCCCAGTTTCCATCAACCCTCTTCCTATCAACCTATTCTCTTTGCTTGAATTAACTTTCTATTGCTATCCAGACCGTGAAATATTAACAAACCAGCATTTTACTAACGCAGATATGCCGCTTCTACTTTCTTTAACGCCGCTAGCGTATCCTCTACCTCCGGTGCGCCAAAATTCTCGTGGATTGACATAATAAAATGACTTTCCACTACTTCTACCGCTTGCGGACAGGGAAAAGTGGCATCCCGGTCGCCCTGGTATTCTGGCAAGCCCCAGGGATAATCGCTGCTGCCAAAGACCTTGCGTTGGCGAAACCATTCGGCTTCCGAGGAGATATAACGGTAAGAGGCCGTTAGCGGTATGCCTTCGGCGGCCACTGCTTGGGCGAAGGTATCCTTATCGACTGTTAATTTGTCGGCGTCGACGTGGAAGCGCAGAAACCAGTATACGGCCTCCGAGTCCTCTACCTCGCGGCCGGGTGACACGGCTTGCAGGCTATCTAAGCCGGCGTGGACCTGGGCGGCGAAGGTTCGGCGGCGGCGCACAATATCGTTTATTTTGTGCAATTGTACGCGCCCGATGGCGGCGGCCAGGTCGTTGCCGTTGAGGTTGAGACCGGCCCGCACATTGGATGAGGCGTCTGTATTGAAAGGTTTGCCGCGATCGGCAAAGCGTTTGATGCGCCAGTAGAGTTCCTCGTCCTGGGTAAATACTGCACCTCCCTGGGGACCGGTGGCGTGATGTTTGCCGCTCATGGTCGAAAACGCCCCCACGAGGCCCATAGTGCCGGCCATGCGGCCTTTGTAGCGCGCTCCATGGGCCTGGGCGCAGTCCTCGATTAGCGGCAGATTGCGACTGCGGGCCAATTCCAGAATGGGGTCCATAGCCGCCGGTTCGCCGGCGATGTGGGCCACGATGATGGCGCGTGTGTAGGGCGTGAGCACGGCTTCGATCTCGGCGGGACCGGCGTTAAAGGAGCCCGGCATGGCGTCGGCTACTACGGGCACCAAATTGAGCAGCGCCACCGGCATGACCCCGCCCGGATCGGAAATGGGCGGTACCACTACCTCGCTGGCCGGTTCCAATTCGAGGCCGCCCAGGGCTACGTAGAGCGCCGATGTGCCCGAGTTGACTAAATCGGCGTAACCACCTCCTAAAAACTCGGCGAGTTCGCGCTCGTAGGCTTGCTCTTCGACGCCCCCATAACCTATTGCCACGCCGCTCTCCATAGCCTGGTCGAACAATCTTAAAGCGACTTCCCGTTCTTCGGCTCCAAAGAGATGCCGACTTGGAAAGGGTTCTTGTCGTACTTTCTCTCCACCGTCTACTGCCAACATAAATTATCCTTTCTTCACAAGACCTTGGAATTTATCGAAATGCACATATATATTAGGAAATCTCGTCTGTACAGGCCATTGAAACCATGGATCAAATCATTCCCTTCCTGTTCTTGATGCTGGGCGCGCTGTTGTTGACGGCGCTGAGTATCCCTCTCATCAAACGCCTGGCCTGGCATTTGGATCTAGTTGACCACCCCGCCAGTGACGCCCACAAATCGCACCAGCGAGCCACTCCCTACGGCGGTGGCCTGGCTATTTATCTGGGAGCGACCCTGGCTCTGCTCGCTGCCGCCGGGCTCTCATGGCCATTCCCTTCTGGCGTGCTTGCCGAAGCATCCCCGATTTTCCTGCCTCCTCTGCTCGCTGCCACCTTGCTCTTTGCCATGGGTCTATTGGACGATTGGCGCCAGCTGCCGCCCCTGCCCCGTTTTTTGATTCAGCTCGCTGTCACTGCCGGGCTGGTCGTCGGATGGCCCGAATTTCGTCTCGCCCTCTTTGCTGCGCCAGCGCTCCCAGCTGCTCTTATGGCTGCGTTGTGGATTGCTGTCATGACCAATGCCTTCAACTTTCTCGACAATATGGACGGACTCTCCGCTGGCATCGCCGCTATTGTTCTGGCCTTGCTCGGCTGTATGAGTTTGCTCTCGGGTCATTTACCCTGCGCCATCTTGAGCTTCGTTCTGGTGGGGGCCATCGCTGGCTTCCTGTTTTACAATTTTCCTCCGGCTTCCATTTTTATGGGGGATGCTGGAGGACTCTTTCTGGGGTTTCTTGCCAGCAGCGCCAGTATACTATTGAGCAACCACCTCATCCAGACGCATCCAACCCCTCCCCTCGATTTTCCGAGGAGTTGTGCCCCGCTACTGCTGCTAAGTGTGCCGCTCTACGACTTCGTCACCGTTAATCTGATCCGCCTGTACCATCGGGTTCCTCCCTGGATTGGCGACAATAACCACATCAGCCATCGCCTGGTGCGGCTCGGCCTATCGCGGCGTGCTGCCGTGCTGGTCATCTACGCGGCCACTTTGCTCACTGGGCTGGTAGGTTTGCTCTTGGTAGCCTTCCCTACCTGGAATAGTTGGTTGCTGCTGGCCGTGCCTAGCTTCGCCTTCAGCGTCGCTGTATTCGACCTTGCGAAGTTTAGACGACAGAGCGAATCTTGACAGGTTAAGCATCCTTTCTTAGAATAAAGGCTTCTGTTTTCTCAATTAGTTAGTTGCAAAGGAGACATTATGTCCGCACGCAAAAGGTTGCTTATCACTGGTGCCGCTGGCCTAGTTGGTTCGGCCCTGCGTCGCTATTTGAGCGACCGCTACGATTTTCGCCTACTCTTTCATTCCACCGTTCCCGAAGTTGAGCCCGGAGATCAGATCATTGTCTCCGACTTGGCCAATTTCGAAAATATGATCGAAGCCGGAGAAGGCATTGACGCCATCGTCCATCTGGGAATCGCCACCGGCAAGAACGGCTATCCGCGCACCCGCTACAACCAGATGATCATGGAGACCAATATCCAGGGCACCTACAATATTTTTGAATCGGCGCGCATCAATAAAGTGCCCACTGTGGTTTTTGCCAGCACCAACCACGTCAGTGGTTTCTACGAAAAAGAAGGCCAGATCAGTCGCCCCGAAGCGCCGGTACGGCCCGACAGCATGTACGGAGTTAGCAAAGCCTACGGCGAAGCCCTGGGTCGTTTTTACTACGACCAGTACGGCATGGCAGTCTATTGTATCCGCATCGCCAACTTTCCCAATACCGACGAAACTGACCGCGACTACGAGCCCGGTATGAACCGCTGGCTGAGCTCGCGCGACATGTCCGATCTTACCGCTCTTTGCATCGAAGCACCGGAGCCGCAATTTGGTATCATTTACGGCGCTTCGCTGGGTGGCGAGAAGAGATGGGACATGTCCAGCGGCAAGGAATTGTTGGGCTGGGAGCCCCAGGATCGCGGCGCCCCGTCGGCATGACGGATGTGGCGCATCTGGGCGGGGGCTACGCCGACTCCGAGCCCGACCCACAACCTACAGTAGATGCTGTATTGGCGGCCGCCCACCCCGGTAGTCCGGCGGCCCGCCTCATTGTCGTGGCTGGTCCTCCGGGCGTGGGCAAAAGCGCTGTGGCGGCCCGCCTCGTGGAACTCTTGCCCAACGCGTTCTGGCTCGACAAAGATATTACCGCTGCCAACTTCATCCTCGCCGCCGCCCGCGCTCAGGAAACACCGATCGAACAGGCCTACGGCACCGCACACTACTGGCAAGTACTGCGTCCTCTAGAATACGCTGGTCCTACCGCTCTGGCCTGTGCGAACCTAGTGGGCACTCAGCAGATCCTTTTGGTCGGCGGCTGGGGTCCAGAACTGGCCGTGCCCGCTCTGTGGACTGCATTAAAAGCGCGCTTGGCCCCCTCCCAACTGCGCGTTGTCCACCTTGACGCGCCCCCTCTGGAAGTCTGGCGCCAGCGTCTGCGCCAACGGGGCTCGCGCAGCGACTCGCCTTGGTTTGAAGACTTCGCCGCCGCCGTTACTCGTCCACCGGTGTGGGATGGCGCCGCCCGCTTGGCTACAGACCGGCCACTGCACCAAGTAATTCAGGCTGTACTCGATGTTTTGGGTTGACAACCTCGTCTTTAAACCATAAACTCTTCTGCGAGGCAAATACCCCTTTTTTACCAAGGCTTAACACCCCTACATGTCCGTCGTTCATAGCGCGCTGGGCTATCTTATTTTGCTCGGCCTCACCTGGCTGGTGGGTACGCGTACGCGCCAAATTCCCTGGAAGACCCTTGGGCTGGCCGCGCTGCTACAATTGTTACTTACCGGCCTCCTGGTTAAAACCGGTCTGCGCCAGCATGTCTTCAGTCTGGTCGGTCACCTGACCGACCTTCTGCGTGCTACCGCGCTCAAGGCCAACGAGTCCCTGCTTTTCTCTGGCATTACCAGCGCCAAATTCACCGGTGATTACGGCCCCATCGTCGCCCTCGAAATTGGCGCCATTCTCATTTTTATCGCCTCGCTCTCTCGCGTTCTCTACCACTATCGTATTCTGCCCTGGTTCATTGCCTTGCTCAGCCGTTTTATGCAGAAAATGCTGGGCATCAGTGCAGCCGAAAGTGTGGGAGTAAGTGCTAATATTTTCTTGGGGATGACTGAGGCACCTCTGCTCATCCGCCCCTATGTGCAGCGCCTGACTGAGAGCGAGCTATTCTGTCTCATGGTTGGCGGCATGGCCACTATCGCCGGTACGGTGATGGTTATCTATGCCACTATCCTGGGCTCTGTTCACCCCGACATCGCCGGTCACCTCTTCACTGCCTCGCTTATCAGTGCCCCGGCAGCTATCGCGGTGGCCAAACTCATGATTCCGGAAACGGCAGAGACGGAAACCGGCAATGTGCAAATTGACCTACCGCGCGACGATACCCAGAACGGCCTTGATGCAGCGGCGCGCGGCGCTGTAGAAGGCATGCATCTCTTCATCAATGTCCTGGCCATGCTCATCGCTTTTATTGGCTTGGTGGCTTTGACGAACCAGGTCATCGGTTGGATCGATATTTGGGTCAACGGTGGCACCGCTACCTGGAGTTTGCAAGCGATGGCCGGTTATCTCTTTAGGCCCTTTGTCTGGCTGATGGGCATTTCTTGGCAGGAAGCCCAGATTGTAGGCCAATTAATGGGCATGAAGACCATGCTCAACGAATTTGTCGCCTATTTGGACTTGGCGGCCCATATGAACGGGCCGCGTCTTTTGAGCGACCGCGCTTTCATCATCTCCACTTATGCTATGTGCGGTTTTGCTAATTTTGGTTCAGTGGCCATCATGATCGGCGGCATCGGCAGCATTGCCCCCGACCGCCGCGGCGATCTGGCGCGGCTGGGGCTGCGCTCTATGCTGGCCGGCACTATAGCAACTATGTTAACCGGCTGTGTAGTCGGTATTTTTCTGTAAATAAGGATCGTCTCTTGTATTGGAACGTCTTATAAAGACAATTAAGAGAGTGGGATAAACTAAATATGTCAAAAGAACGCAAGGTATCGTATCGGGCGCAGTTCGACGGGCACCGCCGCCTCGCCGCCGCAGTTATTCTCCAGGCCATCAAGGATTCCACCACCACATCTTCTGACGAGGAACGCGAGATGGCCAACGAATTCCTGTCAAGCGATATGTGGCCCTTTTCCGATGTCCTGGACCTGCAGCTTGACGGCAAAGCGCTCAACGAATTTCTCCAGAAAACGCCCCATATAGACTTTAGTATTGTGACCTAAAATTTAAAAGGCCGACGCAGAAATCTGCCGACCTTTTGCTAAAATTGTGATGTATTGCACAAAGTTTCTAACAAATCGAGGCGATATTACCAGTACTTCCCCTTTGTCTCAATAGCTGGATATTATGGTCCTGAGACGTTTTGCCCTCTTTGTCGGCTTTCTGTCGCTGATCTGGGTCTTCACTCAGATTGGTCTCGGTCTGCTGCTGCGCTAAGATCGGCCCTGGAGCTGGTGGGTTTGCGCTTGGAGCTGCGTCTGTACTGTGCAGCCCCAGCCGCGCATAATACCTGTATTTTGACCGGCGTCTAGATTAGGCCATCTGCGGCTCGCTATAGGATGGCGCGTGTACATTGCGCTGCATTTGCAATTGCAGCCGCAGTTGTGTCGCCGGCGGTAAGATTACCTGCAAGTGGCGGTTGTCGATCTCAATCGATTGCTGTTCCGTTTCCAGTACTTCGGCCGCGTATAGGTTCTGCTTTCCTGGGTAGGCGCTGGCGCTGGCGTCGTAGGTCGCCGCGACGAAGTGATGCTCGCCCAGTCCGCCCGCCTGTACAATTACGCTGCGTTCGGCAAAGGCACTGGTATTGACCAAATTTACCACGACGCGCTCCACTTCGACCTTTTCGACCAGGGCGGCCACATCTTCGGGCAAGCCTGGCCGCCGGCGCTGTGCGTCAAAGTAACGCAGGGGTGCGTTAAAGGTGCCCCCGTAATAAATGACCTGTGGCCCCCCTGTCGTCAGCTGCATCAAGGCCTCGGTTATAACGGGCTGAAGCTGCTGCCAGTGGTGGATATTGCGCAGTTGGCTCAAATCTTCATCGTCGGCTTTTATCAGCGCTAGGCGGTGGCATACCTGAGCATAGGCGGCTCCCAGCATCTCTTCGGGATGTTCGGGCTTTTCACCTTGTAAATAAAGAATCCAGGGTTCGTCGTGGCTCATATCGCCCTTGTCGCGGAAGGGCACCACTTTGCTCCAATCGTAGCCGCTCTGTTGCCGCAAAAACTCGACGCGCTGCCAATCCTCCTGAGCCCCGGCCACATTCCACAAATTGAAGGCATACACTGGCAACATCGGCTGGTAATCCATCCAGCCCTGATCGCCGTAGCGAAACGGCACCAGAAAAGTGCGGCGCTCTGGTCCCAGGGCGCGCTTTACGCCAATGTAGTGGTGCGGCATGCTCATCTTGCCTTCCCACTCGTCGAACTGGCCTTGCATGCCCTGCTCGAGCACAGTGTCGATCATCTTGCGCGGCAATTCAAAGTACTGTTCGTCGCCGCTCAGCAAATAGGCGTTAGTGGCTGCTGTGACCGCCGCAAAACCCAGATTGTAGAAGCCGTGCGGCCAGGTCCAACCGTAGAGACCGCCGTACCACTTGCCATTGTGGTCGGCTCCCACTTGGCCATTGAGCCCAACATTGTCGGGCATGAGTCCATCGTTGGCCCGCGCCCGCGCCAACCAGGCCCCGACGTATTCCAAGAGCCAATCTTTATACTTTTCGTCGCCGGTCATGAGATAGGCATTCATAACCAAGCCGTTGACATTGAGATTATTGCCCACATCCCCCTCGCGGAAACGCGCCGCCATGGCCTGTCCCATCTGGCGCGCATTCTCTGGATCTTTGAGATCGTCGTATGCCTCAATGCCGGGTACGTCGGTCAGCGGTAGGCCGTATAAGGCCATGCCGCCCGTCGACCAACCGTAGGACGCCTTGCTGTCGTCGTCCGACATGCCCCAGGCCGGTCCTCCACTGCCATTGTGCGGCGCGCGGATGATCTTGTGTTCGGGGTCGTAGTTTTGCGCCTCAGAATCTTCATTTAGATAAAACCCGGCAAAGCGCCGCGCCCGCTCCTGCAACTTGGCATTGTGCGGATCGGCTATACACAAGAAATAAAAGTAGATGTAACTCTCGCATTGGTGGAATTGATCGTAGCCGCGCTCGTATTCTTTGTGTACTCGCCCGTAGCGCGTTGCCTGTCGGGTAATGCCATCCCAATACTTGTGCGCCATCTCTAGCAGATGATCTCCCCCGCCCAAAACATAGAACTGCGCAAAGTTGTGAAACGCCTCATAGAGATCGTCGATGCCGTCGCGGCTGTTACCCCACTGGTCAATCCAACGCAATTCGCCCTCGTCCGTAGCGTATTTCTTGGCGTATGGATGAACCGCCTCATTCATCAAATCGATGAGCTTGCGCTCCATAAGCGCCCAGGCCGGCGCGATCTCGTAGTGTACACTGGCTTTGATAGTAATCACGTTTCTGATCCCCTATAATGGTGTATTTGCGTTTTTACGATCCACCTTTGCGCGACGCTTCCCAATCGTCGTCGAGCATCTGCAGCAACTTTTCCACATCTCTATTGCCGATCATAATCTCCTGCATCACCCGCTTCATAGATTCGACAAAGCTATCGGGTGGAAAATCGTCGATAGAGACGTGATAGCCAGTCGTCGTGCCATACTTGGCCATATTGGCGGCCATATTGGCGTAGAGCCGCTGGGTTGGTGCCCAATCGCTTTGGGGCCCGTCGACTCCTTCTACCTTAGTGGCTGCGGCAAATTGCCCCTCGCCATTGAGAAAAGCTTGGTAGACCTCCGGGGCGTAATAGGCTTCGAGCACGGCCAGTGCCTTGGCCCTCTTCTCGCCGGTGGCGCTGGTGGTCATAGCCCAGCCGCCCGGCGCCGAAGATACTAGATTGAAGAGTGGCTTGTGCCCGGTCATGGAGGGAATGGGCCAGTATTCGATATCGAAGTCGACCTCCAAAGGTTCGATATCCCCACTCATCCAGCAGCCCATCATCCAGGTGGCTCCCTTTTGGTTGTAGAAGTCGCGCTGCTCTTCATTATAGCCGTCGCTCATCGCCCCCTTTTCCATAAAGCGCTCGCACAACTCAATCATGCGCTCGATGATCATCCGCGCCAGCGGTTCGTCGGCAAAGTGCACCTCTCCGCGGTCGCGCCGGATCGTCCACGACGGCGTGCCTGCGGGTCGTTCTGGATCGTAGAGGTTGGTGGCCATAGCGTAGAACAGCGGCATGGACGCCGACCACTCCCGGCCGCCCAAAACCAACGGTTTGTAACCTTTGGCTTTGATCTTGTCCATCGCCTCGATTAGGGCATCCCAGGTTTGTGGTGGTTCGCTGATCCCGGCTTCGTTCCACATTCTCTTATTGACCGCAATGCCGCAAATCTGGTGGCCTACCTGTGTCGTGTAATAATTGCCTTTATAGGGCTGTGGCAGATCGACGCCAAATTGCTCGTAGTAGGTGGTCGGCAAGGGCAGTAGATGGCCGCCGTCGGCCAGCGACCGCACCAGTTCCCAGGTCATGACTACCTCGGGCAAGTCTCCCGTGCCGATGGCGCGTTTGTAATACGCCGCCCCATCATTGTTGCCCAGATCGATGAGTTCCATCTGCCAGCCCGGATTGTTCCTCGCAAAGTTGGCCGCCCAGATATCCCAATGCTTTTGGAAACCGGCCCGACCGCCGATATTCCGCGTCACGCGGATGACCTGCTGATTTTCATCCTGGCCGCTGCAGCCCAATAACGACGCCACTACTGCCAATAAGCACAGACTGATTATTAGTTTTTTCATAGAATCGAAATAAGCTCCAGATCGAGCCGCATGTCAAGAAGGAGGAGACTCGTCTCATCATTGACAAGAAACAAGCATTATATTACCAATGCTGTACTACAACGAGGGGGAAATCATGTTTGTTGGACATTTCGGCGTGGGGCTGGGTCTAAAGTCGGTGGATCCCAAGGTCTCTCTGGGAACACTGTTTCTGGCGGCTCAATTTATCGATCTGCTGTGGCCTTCGCTGCTTTTGCTCGGACTCGAGCAGGTCGAAATCGCTCCCGGCATTACGCGCGTCACGCCGCTCAACTTCACCCATTATCCGATCTCTCACAGCCTGCTGGCCGCCGTTGTCTGGGCCTTGCTCTTTACCCTAGTCTATCACTTGATTCGCGGCGAACGCCGTGGCGCCATAATCTGCGGTGTGGCCGTAGTGAGCCATTGGGTGCTCGACCTGGTGACCCACCGCCCCGACCTACCACTCTATCCCAGCGGCGAGTTCCTGGTGGGTTTCGGCCTGTGGAATTCACTGTGGGCGACCCTGGTGGTCGAATTGCTCATATTTGGCATTGGCGTCCGGCTCTACCAGCGCAGTACCTACGCCCGCGACCGCATCGGCTCCCTAGGTCTGTGGGCGCTACTCGGCTTTCTGGGCCTGGTGTATTTTGCCAACCTCTTTGGTCCACCTCCTCCCAGTGTCGTTGCCCTGGCTTGGGTAGGCCAGGCGCAGTGGTTGCTCATTGCCTGGGGCTATTGGATCGACAGTCACCGCTACGCCATCACATAGGAATTGCAAATGAAACTCAGCGCGAACCAAATTGACCAATTTGGACGGGACGGTTACCTCATCGTCGAAGACTTCGTCTCTTCTGAGCGGGTGCAGGCCCTGACCCAACGTATTGAGGACATCGCTGCCGGCCGCACCGATTTTCCCGAAGCTTGCATCGAGTACGAACCCGGCGCTACCGGCAAAGAGCGCAATCTCAACAGCTTGCGCAAAATCAATTCCTGTTCTATCCACGATCCCCTGTTCTTTGAACACGCCCGCACCCCCGCTTTTCTCGACGCCATGGAAGGTTTGCTGGGTCCCGATCTCAAGCAATACGGCGACCAGCTTTTTATGAAACCCCCCGGCGGCATGGAGAAGACCTACCACCAGGACTCGGCTTATTTTAATATCGCCCCCATGAACATCATTACCATCTGGGTCGCTCTCGACGATGTTACCTTGGACAACGGCTGCCTCTGGGTGGTGGCCGGCAGCCACAAGGAAGGCCTGGTCGATCACAGCGAGAAGTGGATGGTCGGTGGACGCCAGGATAAACGCGTGCCCGATAATGCTATTGATAGAAACCGAGAAAAACCCATCGTCATGCAAGTCGGCAGCTGCTCTTTCCACCACAGTCTGCTGCTGCACCGTTCCGGCCCCAACAACACCTCTGAGCATCGCCGCGGCTTGGCCACTCACTACATGAGTTCTCAGGCTCGCTGGACCGCTGCCCCCGAAGACAAACCCGACTATCCACTTTTGCGCGGTCGTGAATTTCCCGCGTGCGTTTAGAGATCCTAAGGAGATTATCATAATACACGACAAAACTAATCTGTTCGGATTTCATAGGGATGAATCAACAACCCTACACAATCCCAGAAGGCTTCTAAGTGCTCTTGTATGTTGAGCAAGATATACTGTAAATGAT
>Ga0114996_10002216_pt1 | contig 25285 bp, 24 predicted proteins | sample ArcticOcean_MG_C_4_FD_87039 | JGI IMG/M metagenome (GOLD analysis project Ga0114996, IMG submission 87039) | Marine microbial communities from western Arctic Ocean - ArcticOcean_MG_CB4_134 | ecosystem: Environmental > Aquatic > Marine > Oceanic | place: Arctic Ocean: Canada Basin | collected... | reverse complement strand
TCAGACATAGATAGTGGAGAAGGTGGGGTAGCTTGGTTATCCTCTCTGCCTGTGGCGCGGAGGACCCGTGTTCAAATCACGGCCTTCTCCCTTTTACTAAGTTTTAATAAGTTTGGAGGTATCTATTGATTATGCAAACTCCAAAAGGAACTAGAGATTATTTTGGTACTGATGCTAAGAAATTTGGAGCAATTGTTTCATCTTTCAAGAACGCGTTTGAAACATTTGGTTTTGATAGAGTTAGCACTCCTAATTTTGAATATTCTAAACTTTTGAAAGGCAAATATGGTGAGGATGAAAAGCTGATATATGAATTCAAAGATAGATCTGGAAGAGGACTTGCTCTGAGATATGATTTGACAGTTCCACTTGCGCGAGTTGTTGGAAATACACAATTTCCTTTACCTGCTAAATTTTACAATATTGGTAAAGTGTTCAGATATGATAATCCTCAAAAAGGAAGAAAAAGAGAATTTGTTCAAGCAGATATAGATGTTGTAGGTTCTAATTCCGCTCTTTGTGATGCTGAATTAATTTCTTGTATGAGTTATGGATTTTACGGACTTAGAATTAAACCAATTTTCAGAGTAAACAATCGAATGGTTATGAATCAGATATTTTCAGAGTTAGGTTATAATAAAAAAGATTTTGTTACAATTTTTAGAGTGATAGATAAATTAGATAAAATTGGAGTAGCAGGCGTGAAGAGAGAGCTTGAAGGAAAAGGTTTGAAGAATGTTTCAAAATTATTGAAGTTAATCAAAACTCGCGGTTCTTTAACTACTTTGAAATCTTCACTGAAAGGGTTAAATGTTGATTTGTCACCCTTTGAAAGCTTGAGTTCAGATATAAAAAGTTTAGAAATGAATCCTACTCGCGTTGAGTTTGATTTGAGTCTGGCACGAGGTCTTGATTATTACACTGGGAATGTTTATGAAATCGATATTGGTCAGAAAATGAGTGTAGGTGGAGGGGGACGATATGATTCATTAGTTAGAAATCTTACTGGAAAAGATTTGACGGGTGTTGGAATATCTATAGGAATAACCAGATTGTTTGATTTGGTTGCAGATAAGATTAAGATAAATGATTCAAAAGTTTCAGTTGTTGGAATTAATACTAATCCTTTGGAAATTGTAAATTCCTTGAGAATTAATGGAATTGTAACTAACTATGATCTGAATGCCCGAAATCTTAGAAGTGCAATGAATTATGCAAATAAGACTGGATCAAATTATGTAATTCTTGTTGGTGAAAGAGAATTAAAATCTAAGAAATTTGTAGTTAGAGATATGTCAAGCGGTAAAGAAGAAAAATTGACTATTAAGCAGATAATCTCAAAGCTTAAATAAAATTCTTGACAATAATTTTTATGGCAAAGGCGATAATTCGCGGAAAACTTGTTTCTAAAGTACCGCATGCAACTAAAGGTGTTGGAAAAGGCGGGAAAGTAATAGTAACTAATGTTCTTTTTGATATTGACGATATAATTAAAGCAATAAGATTCTGGGCTGGTAGAAATGCGTATGTCGGATTTAGTATTACTGAGTTTAAAGAAGAAATAAGAAAAGATGGAAAATATTATTATTCTGGAAATATGACTTTTGGGCGTAATTTGGACTTTTATTTAAGGCAGAAATTTTCAATTGATTTTGCGATTAAAGGTGCTGAAAAAGTACAAGTTGAAGGTCCAAATGGAGCGATTAGAAATTTAATGAAAGGAAAGATTATTTTTACACTTTTTACAGAGATGGATTTGGATTATGATAATGTATTCAAGAATTCAAAAGGATTGAGGGGATTCATACATCACATATTTTTTGAATATATATATTTTAAGACTTATGAAGCTCATAAGTTTGAATTAGGGACAAATACTGGAAAGATACATTCATTATTGAAAAGCCAGGTTGATTCGTTTAAAATATATAAAGAAATTTAGAGCCAATTTTTCCTTCTGAAATAGAAATATGTTATTATGACTGATCCAAGCATTAGTGCGAGGGAGAATAGATATCCATATTGCCAATATAGTTCGGGCATGTTCCAAGGTCCTGAATCAATTTTAAAATTCATACCATAAATACTTGCGATTAATGTAGGTAATAAAATAAATGAACCAACAATAGTTAATCGTTGTACAACTTTACCTATGTTCAGAGATAGTCTTGAATTATATATTTCCATTGCACTACCAATTATTTCTCGATATATTTTTATTGTGTCGCCAATTTGAATGATTTCCATATGCAGTTCACTCAATTCAAATTGTTCGAGTTTAGTGAATTTGAATTTTTCTGAGTGATGAGATAACTGATTAATTATCTCTCGGTTTTCATTTAATGCTTTGTTAAGAAAAATCAAATTCTTTCTTATCTTTGAAAAATCTTTTATCAAGTCTCTTGAACTGTTTTTATGTATTAGTTCTTCAATTTTATCAATTTCTTCATCAAGTTTATTTGATCTTTCAAAAAATAGTTCATTGAGTTCTTCTAAGACTTGAATAAATATGGCATGCTCAGAATCATTAAGATTTTCTGAACTGTTTGCAATTTTTGTGACAATTTTACAAGTTTTTTTATGAATTGTAATCAAGGTTTTCCCAGTTAGAAAAATTCCGAGAGTTAGAACTTCATTTGAATTTATTTCAGGAATATTGAGAAATATTAATTTATATTTTCCTCTAGAAGCTATACGAGATCTTTGATTCGGATTTAGCGCCAAATTAAAATCATTTTTACTGATTCCAAATTCAGCCAGTTCGTGATAATCTGAAACTTTTGCATTGTCTAAATGAATCCATTGCGGTTTTCCTTTAGATTTTGCATCAGTTCTAATCAATCTTCCGTTTTTTACTGTAAAGCTTTTTAGCATCAGTTTGCTCTCTCAATTATATTATAAAATACTAAGTTATAATTCAATAGTGGTGACTAGTTTATATAAATTCCTGGCTTTCCTGGCTTAGCTTTCCTAGATTTACTGTCAGGATCTATTTTTTTAGAATCGTTTGATGCGAAGATTTGGATATTTGTATTAAATATGTTACTCAAGAAAGATTCTGCTTCTTTGTATTTCTTTAGTTCTGGAGGAATTACATAAATGTAAATGTTTTTTGCAGATTTTTTATTTGTAATATGTAATATTTGATTTATATCTGACATTGTTTTCTGAATTGTATTTTCAGATTCTTCAATTTTATTATTTATTTTCTTTTTATCGAATGCTGGCCATTTGCTAGTTGACACAAAATTCTTGCCTTTGAATTTTTCCCATAACTCTTCTGCAAGGTGTGGAATTGTTGGAGAAACTGTAATTATCCAATCTTTTGCTATTTTTTCAATCCCATCAAGTGATCCATTATTCCGTCTAATGAAATATTGAACATCATTCATCATATCGTAAAACATTACTTGGAAATAATGTCTAGGATTATCATTTTCTAAATAATTTTGTGCTTTCTCTAAATTAGTATGGAATCTTGATTCTAACCAAGTTGTATCTGTTTTCTTTGCTTTATTTTTTGAAACCTTTTCCATCAGTTCGTAAAATTGATTAAGTTTTGATCTAAGTGCTTGAACATCTTCTTCTCTCCAATCTAATTGCGAGGATAACTCTACCGCATAGATACAATATGCTCTAAATAAATCTATGAAATATTTGTCTTGTATTTGTGCAATTGGAATTACGTTACCTAACGATTTTGACATTTTCTTCCCTTCTCGAATTAACATGTTATTGAGCGTAATCTTTTTAGGAACTTTTTTTGCTCCAAATATTGCTTCATGATTAAATATCATCATAGTTAGATGATTTGAGATGTGAGTAATTGCAGTATGACGTTGATCCAGAGGATACCAATATTCAAATTCAGATTTCATTGAATCTAGAATTTTTGTTGAAACCCCGGTGCTCTTTGAAACTTTTTGAGTAGTGCCCTTTCCTAGGAAAATATAATCCCAGAATTCAAGAGTTAATTGAGATGGTTTGATTTTATTTTCTCGAATAGTATTGATAACCGTATAAAGTGCCATGTAAATTGTTGAATCTGAAAGACTGTCAATAATCCATTGTTTGTCGAAAGGTAATTTTGTTCCCAGTCCACGTTTTCTTGCAACGGGCTTTTTGTCAAGCCACTCAATCGCATTATCAAACAATTTTCTGAATTGTTTAGGAACTACTTCAATTTTTTTGAAGGTGTTTCTTGTATCATTTTTCCATTTCTCATTTCCGTAATGGAGGAACCATTGTCCCGAAAGTACTGCGACAATTACGTTATTGTTTGCTCGAGTTACTGCCTTTCGACTAGTCTCGTAAAATGTGAAACCGTTGTCGTCAGTTAATAATCTTTGAATTATAATTGATTTTGCTTCAGATACTTTCATTCCTTCAAAATCTATACAGTTTTTATTCATAATTCCTTTATGGAATTCAGCAGCGTAAATTTCTTTAGTTATATTGTTAATTGATTCTAATTCAGTTTGGTCTTGAATATTATTTCTTTCTGAAAGTTCTTTTGCAGGTATCTCAGTATAACCTTCCATTTTTATAATTGGAATTGGTTTAATTGATTTGTATAACCCTGCTCTTTGTAAATCTCTCAATCCGATAAAGTCGAAAGGTGCTGAAGCTGGAACACTATAAACTACGCCAGTACCTACGCCTCCATCAACAAAACTTGCAGGTAAAACTAGAACCTTTTTGTTAGTTATTGGAGCAATAACTTCTTGATCAATTATATCATCAACATCCACCTTGTCAATTGCGTTGATTGTTAATTTCTGATATTTTAATTTTTCAGCAGCTTCTTTACTTACAATCCATTCCTCATTACCAACTTTTATGTTTACATAATCTTCTTCGGGATTTATCCACAAATTCGTTAGACCGAATAAAGTTTCTGGGCGAAGCGTTGCTGCGATGAGATATTTGTTCTGTTCATTTTTGAACCTGAATTTTATTGTAGTAAATTCACTAATTTCTACCGTGTCTGTGTCTCCATCCTTTATATCGTCTGTTCCAACTGCATTTTGATCTTCTACTGAATACAGAAGGGGAAAATCTCCTTGAGTTAGATAATTCTTATCATTAAGATGATGAAATTGCCATTCAATGAATTTGCTGTAGTCTTTATCGGTTGTTGTAAATTGTCGGCTAAAATCTATTGAATACCCTGCGAGCTTAAAATCATTAATCATGGTCTTTGAAAAATAATTCATTACGTTTTCTGGTTCTTCAAAACTTTTCAGAATTTTATCAATTTTCTTTTTATCAGTTTCATGATATCCAATATAATGTTTGTATAATTCCAAAGTCTTTGAATCTTTGTTTTTTATTTTCTGAGCGACCGCAAGAACAGGAGTTCCAGTTACGTGCCAAGCGATTGGAAATAAAACGTTATGTCCGGTTAATCTCTTGTATCTTGCAAATACATCTGAGACAGTGTAAGTTCGACCATGACCTATATGTAGTGGTGCATTTGCGTAAGGGTAGGGGTTTGCTATAAAATATTTCTTTCTCTTTGAGTCTGGTTTTGCATCAAATATTTTTTCTTTATACCAGCGACTTTGCCACTTCTTTTCGATCTTAGTGAAGTTAACCATGGTTTGGTGAGAACTCTAATATTTTTAAGAGTTGGGATAAGGTTCTACGTGTGATGCGAATTTTTTCTTTATTCTAGAATATTCAGCTGGTGTGTTTACTGATTGCCAATCATTTACGATATAAGTTCCTAGTTGTTCTTTACTTACTAATTCAGGATATATTCTGTTTTCAGGGTTTGAAGGAATTTCTGCATTTTTGAATGCAGTTAGGTTTTTGAAAATACCTAATCCTGCATGAATTCCCTGTCCAAAAGGTAGGGTCATTGTGGGTTTTTCAGTGAAGTTTTCTACTCCTACTTTGGTATAGTTTACAACACCATAGGGATTCATAAACGAGTTACACAATACGATTGTTGCATATTTTTCAGAAGTTTCATGTTGAGCTATTAATTTTTTTATTTCTATATCAATAATATCATCCGCGTTAAGTATAATATACTTTGAGTGCTCATTCAAGATATTGTTAGCTAATGCGTGACTAATTGCACCAGCTCTTCCTCTTACTTCATCTTCAATAATCATTGTGAATGATAAACTAGGATAAGTTTTAGTTAAGTAATCTTGCAACAATTCAGTTAGATATGATGAAGTGAAATAGAATTCCTTTATTCCTACATCAATCAGAGGTTTTATTGAAAGGTCTATAATTCGAGAACCATTAACTTCAAGAAGCGCCTTTGGTAAGTTTAAAGTATGAGGTCTTAAACGCGTACCTTTTCCTCCTGAATGAATAATTGCTTTGTACATGGTTTGATTGCAAAGTTCAATTTATATTAATTGTGAAACAGAAACGGATCCGAAGGGATTTGAACCCTCGGCCTACAGCTTAGAAGGCTGCCGCTCTATCCAGACTGAGCTACGGATCCTCTGTTAATTGGTGTTTAAATGTGTTTAAATGTCTTTCGAACAATTAAGAATTGGTAGCAGTTGTCTGTTTTTGTCAATGAAAGGTCATTTCATTATCTTTAAAAGTATTACTAACTAGTGAAGAATTACATAGTGTCACAACTATGTAGTGTACACAAAATGGTAAATATGAAAAAATTAATTTCGGGCGCCCTTGCGGTGTTAATTGGACTTATGTCCTTTTCTGTAGCTTTTGCTGCAACAAGTACAACAAATGGCTTTTTTACTGCCACAGAAAGTATAACTGATATAACTGTTGTTCATGGAACATCAGTTAGTGGAACAATTGAAATTGTAAATCTTGTAGGAAATACAGGAGATGCAACTTTTACTATTGCCACAACAACAGCACTTCCAACAGGAGCAACTGTTACATATTTAGATGATACTGGAACAGCCTTAACTGGAACTAATACTAATGAAATTTTGGTTGCTGATGATTCAACAGAAGTTGTTACATTTACGATTACTGTTGCATTAAATACTGCACCAATAACAAGCCAAGCATTTACCTTTGATATTACAAATGATATTGGACCAGACTCAGTAAGTCTTCCAATGACTATAACTGTTCCAAGTGATGATGCAAGAGTTATTACTGAAGCAAGTTTCTCAGATTCTGTTGTTAGATCAGATGCAATTACAACAAATTCAGTTACATTAACTGCAACTGTTCAAAATACAGGAAATGAAAATGTTGTTGTTTCTCAAACATTAGGAAGTTTGGCAAACGGAGTAACTGAAAATACTTATTTTGATCTTAGTGATTTAATTTTAAATTGGAATAACGAAAAGAATCTTTTAGTTAGTGGAGTAACAATTGTCTTACCAACTACTGGAACAAATTCAAATACAATTACTCCAGGAAACTCTCAAGAGTTCATAATTACCATACCAACTGCTTCAACAGATAAGTATGGTATGTACACATCAACTATGAGTTTAATGGATGATGCAGCTACGTCTATTTCAAGAGATACTGCAACAGTATCAGTTGAAATTGTAGATTCAAATAATGTTGAAACAATAACTATTAACGATGGTAGTTATGGAGACATTCTTGATGAATCAAATGATGATAGTAAAACTTATCCGGGAGACAATATGTTAATTGAAGATATTCGAATTCATAATGATGTTGGAGAAGATCTTGAAAATATAGTTGTTACTGTTATAATTTATAATTCTAGAGATGGTTCTGAAGCTGTAGATGAATATGAATTTGATGATTTTAATCTTCGAGACGGAAAGAAGGAATATCTTAATTATGAATTCCAATTACCTTTCGATATTACTGAAGACACATATGTAGTTTCTTATTTGGTTCAAGCAGATGGGGAAACAACTGGAATTGCTTATTCTAACAGAGCATACGACACTTTCAATGTTGAGCAAGATAGCAGACATTTAGTAATTGAAGAATTTACTACAGGAAGTTATTGTCCGGGAGATGTTGCAGTAGAATTTAATTTAAAGATTGCAAACATTGGAACAAGCGATATTAGTCAAAATGATGAAATTAAAGTTAGATTAGCAATTAATGGATTTGGTTTTGATGAAACTGTAAATTACGATACAAAGTTGAGATCTGAAAGTTCAAAGATATTTACATTTAATGTAGATATACCAGCAGATGCTTCTGGATCAAATTTAATGGAAATATCAGTAGCTCATGATAGTGACAAAGATGCATCAGATGATGGTTCAAGTTTATCTCAAACTTATGCTTTGTCAACAGATTGTGAAGCAGTTTCAGGCGCATCTGGAACTGATGTTAAAGGAACAATTAATGGAGTTCTTACTTCAACTGGAACTCTTGGAGAATCAACCAGCTATGCTTTATTAGTATATAATACTGGTTCAAGTTCAGCAAGATATACAATTGAAGTTTCTGGAGTTTCTGGATGGGGAACATCCCTAGTTGAACCTATTGCTGATATTGTTGTTGCTTCAGGAGAATTTAGTACATTTTATGTGCATTTAACTCCAAGTGAAGCTGCATCGGAAAGCAATTCTGCAGTTATAACTTTGAAGTCTGGTTCAGAAATAATTGATACTAAGACTTTGACCATGAATGTTGAGAAATCCTCATCATCAACTTATACAAATGCATTACTTGGTTCAACATTTGCTGAATTAGGAGAAAGCGAAGACTTGATTACACTCATGTCATTAGCTATAATCTTACTAGTTTCCTTTGGAACAGTTTATACTGCTTTACAAGGTACTGGGACTCCAACAAAAAAGAATCGAAAAATTAAAAAGGAGCGTAAATAAATACGCTCCCTCATACTATCACTTGAGGTACCTCAAGAGGTGAAAGACAAAATGACAAAAATAAACAAAATGACAAAAATGTTAGTTAGTTTGCTATTAGTATCCTTAGCAGTACTAGCACCAGTAAGCGCACTATCACTTGGAGCCAGCGCAGGAAATAATGGAAATCCCTTAATTGGTTCAGGTGAATTTAGTGTTATTCTGAATAACGCACAAGTAACAAATGATAACGGACAAGTTGAATTAACTTTCACAACAGATAACTCAGCAACAAATAATGCTGGAGATTTGTTTGATTTCGATATGGAAATTCAACTTAGTGGTGACGGAATTAACGGAGTAAATACAAAAACAATACCTTTTTTGAGTAATGGAAATTCTCTAGACTCAACTTGGAGTATAAGTTTCGCATTAGATGAAATTCTTGCAGAAGGAACACATAGCCTTACTTTAGGTGTAAATGTTTTGATACCTACAAGTGGAATTTCAATGGATAGTGCTTCTGAACTACTTGAATTAGTTGTAGGATCAGCAGTTCCAACAAATATGGAACCTAATTTGATTACAGCTGATTTGGATGAAGATAACTTGAATCCAGGTGATGTAGTTGAATTAACAATTGATCTTGAAAATGGTTTAACTGATTACGAAGATGTAAATGTTGAAGCTAGAATTCTTGATTCAAACAATGAAAGAGTCGGAGATAGAGTTGAAGCAGATATCGGTCACTTAGAAACTGATACTGATGAAACTGTAACTATGTCTATGGCACTTCCATCAGATTTGGATACAGGAGTATATACAGTTGAAATTGTTGTAACTGGAGATGTTGAAAGCGGATCAGTTGTATACCAAAATGTACAATTAGATGCAGAAACATTAAACTTCGATGTTGAAAGACACGATCACAGTTTGACTATTGATTCTGTTGAACACAATTCAAATGCAGAAGCTGGAGACACATATAGTGTTGCAGTTACTGTTACAAACAATGGATTAAACTACGAAGAGAATGTTGTAATTACTGTTTCTATGGCAGGAACAACAACTACTTCCTCAGTTTTCGCTATTGATGAAAATGATGAAATTGTTCAATACTTCAATTTGAACGTCCCAAGTGACGCACAAAACACAGAAGTATTAACTGTTCTAGTAAATGGAGAAGATACATCAGCAAGATATACTGCTAATGTAAACGTTGGCGCAAGCGCAACTGTAAGCTCTGCTGGATTATCAGCAACTGTTGATTCAGTTTCCAAGAATATTGGAAGCGAAGGAGCAGCATATATGATAACTCTAGAAAATAATGATGATTCTACAAGAACTGTCACTATTTCTGTTGGTGGAGTACAAGGTTGGGCAAGTACAACTATTACACCTACAACTCTAACATTGGCTCCAGGGTCAAGTGGAGTAGCAAGTGTATATGTTACCCCTTCATCTAGTGCTGAAGGAACAAACGCTTTCACTGTTTATGTAAGTGAAGGAAATCAAGTGATTTCAAGCGTAGGTTTAACAGCTAATGTTGAAGATTCAGCAAATACAATGACTTGGATCTTAGCAGGAATTGCTTTGATTCTAGCAGCATTTGCATACAACCAACGAGTTCGTCCAGCAACAAAAGGACGACGAAGAGCAAAGAAAGTCTACTACTAAGTAGACTTTCTTCTTTTCTTTTTTATATTCTGAATAATATTCTATAAATCAACTAAATCTTTTTATATCGTGTTCTTACGGTAGAGTAGAGATAATACTCGTAAGACAAAATGATAAAGAAAATATTAGTAATGATTTCAGCTTTAATGTTAATCATTGCTCCAGCTTTAGCTTTTGGTCTAACTTCTACCGATTTAAGTACTTCAACTTGTCCGAGTAACACGGGTCTGTTTGTTGCTCAGATTTCTAACACTGGAACTTCAACTGAAGCATATACTCTTGCTTTGTCAGGTTCTGCTAGTGGATGGGCTAGTGTTGCACCTGCAGGTTTAGCTTTAGGTCCAAGTCAAGCTCAAGATATTTACATTTATGTTACTCCCTCAATTAATGCTCAGCCTGGAAGTTATGGTTTGAAATTAACTGTATCTTCAGGAAGTTCCACTAAAACTTTAGAGTTTAGTTACGAAGTTGAGTCATGTCATGATATTTTATTAACAGCTCAAAATAATGAGCTCGCAGTTTGTTCAGGTAATTCTGCAAATTATATTTTAAATTTAAGAAATGACGGACAGTGGAGCGATACTTATGATTTGGTTACTTCAGGAGATGCCAGTTCTTGGTCCACAGTAAGTCATAATTCTGTTACACTTAGTCCAGGAGAATCACAACAACTAGCAGTTACAGTGACACCTCCGAGAGCTGAAGTTGGAGTCTACTCTCTTGCGCTAGCAGCAACTTCAAGAAATGTCGGAACTGTTGTTGCACAATCACTGGCAGTTGTTTCAAATTCATGTTATGATTATGATATGGTTGCGTCTGAAAGTTATGTTTCATTTTGCGATAATACTGAGGCAAAGATTCCAATCACAATAACAAATTCAGGTTCAGAAAATAATGTTTATAATTTTGACTTAACTGGAACTGATTGGTCAGTTTTAGATAGAGATTCAATGAGTGTATTTGCGGGTTCTTTCGGAACTTTCAATTTAGTATTAACTCCAAGTTTTGGTGATGTTGGAACTAGTAAATTTATAATAAGTTCAAGTGCAAGCCAAGGAGATACTACTGATTCTACAGTTATTAATGCAAATATTTTGACTTGTAGAGATACAAGTTTAGATATTGAAATTTCCAGTACTGAACTGTGTCCAGAAACAAGTGATACTGTTGATATTTCATTGACTAATGCGGGTCGATTTGAAGAAAATTATGCTTTAACTGTTGATGGACCTAGTTGGGCTGAACTTAGTGATAATTCGGTTAATCTTGCCTCAGGAGAATCAATAGATTTACAACTAACTTTAGAACCAAGTATAAGATCTGGTGGAAGTTCCAGCGATATTAAGATTATTGCACGATCTCAAAATGTCGGAAATACTCAATCTTCTGATACAATTAAAGTTAAAGTTTTATCTGGTCCTGAATGTTACAATTTTGGACTCAAATCAGAATTTAATGAAGTTGCAATTGCTTATGGTGAGAGTACATTAATTCCAATTGTTGTTACAAATACTGGTTCTCAAAGCGCACTTTATGAGTTTAGTGTATCTGGAGACGGTGCAAAAATGGCTCAAATTAATCCTGGAGCTGTTGAAGTTGAAGGTAATTCGGCTGAAGAAATTTATTTGTATATTTCAGTTCCTCGAGATGTTGCAAAAGAAGATTATGTGATCTATGTTGCAGCACAATCTGGAGAACTAAGAGAAACTACTTCAATCAGATTAACTATTTCTGATGAAGTACCTAGTTATTCAGTTGGACCAACAAGTTCTGAAGGAATTTCAAGTTCAATTATTAGTTTATATTCATCCGCATCCAATTTTGTTGTCAATTATTGGTATGTCTTTCCCGGATTACTTGTGTTGTTGGTTATACTCTTAATTTTCAGTCGTATTCGTGAATCTGAATCTTGGATGAAAGATTTGGAATTACTTGAGCAAGAATTAGAAGTTTCTGAAAAGAAATTAAAGAAGACTGAGAGTACACAACCAACAATATTCAAAAGATTTACTAATTGGTTAATGGAAGATGATGTTGAAATTGTAACTAAATCTAAACTTAAAGTTAAGAAGACTGTCGTTAAGAAATCTGAACTGGGAGTTTTATCTAAGTTATGGAATTGGTTAACTGAAGAAGATAAACCCAAAAATAAAACAAAAGTTAAGTCTAGACCTAAAACAAAAACTCAACCAAATTTTTTGGTAAAAGTTTGGGATTGGTTAACTGAAGATAATGAAAAAGTTGAAATAATTACAACTAGAACTAATTCAGATAAACCTATCCTTGAAGAAGTTAAAGATTTCTTGTTTGAGGAAGTTCCAATAACCGATAGACCAAGTAAAAAGAAATCTATCAAGGAAATTGCAAAGAAAGACGGACTTTGGAACAAGTTTACTAATTGGTTGATGGAAGAAGATGAACTTAAGAAGAAAGTTGCAAAGAAAGTTAAACCAACTAAAAAGAAAGTTGCAAAGAAAGACGGACTTTGGACTAAATTCATAAATTGGTTAGAAGAGGAAGATGAACTTCCTAAATCTAAGCCAGTTCGTAAAGTACAATCAAAAAAGGTTACAAAGAAAGACGGACTTTGGACTAAATTTATAAATTGGTTGGAGGAGGAAGAGTCTTCAAAAACTAAACCTTATGTTAAACCAAAAGCTAAGAACTCTAAAAAAGAAAAAGGAATTTGGAAAAAATTTATTGATTGGCTAGAAGAGGAAGATTAATGACGTTCTTAGATGAACGGTGGTCATTCAAATATAGTCTTTCACCTTGGCATATTAATAATGAAGATTTTGATAATGTTGATTTTGCACCGTTAGAGTTCAATTTAACTAAAGAAGCCATTACAGATTTTGCAAAAGAAGGGAGAGCGTTTCCAGTTGGATCCGATATTCAATCTCGGGCGATACGAGATAGCGATGGTCGATTAAAAATTCGTAGACCTTTTGATGGAATCGTAAAAAAACTCAATAAAATTAATGATACTGAATATATGTTATTGGGTTCTAGAATTATAGATAAGAACAGAATTTCACCCGAAAAAGTATTATTGAATTTCCGAGCCTTTGAATATGATTATGTGTTAAATTTAGATATTCGTTCAAATACTAATTTCAATTCTTTATTAGATTCTCTTTCTTCAACAGAACCAAATCCTCAATTTTTGGAAGGTATTCTCCAAAAGAGAGATAGATTTACCAAAGAAGTTATTTCTGAAAATGAAATTTCTGTTGTTGATGTAACGAACAAATATTGGAATTCAACAAACAACAAATATTCTTGGTTTGAAATTTTTTATATGATTCCAACGGAGTCTGAAAATAGAGAAACTAATTTGAAAAAAATACTTGAAGAAAATTTTGATGGTAATACTCATAAACGTTATAGAAAATATCAAGAAGAACGTGCAATTGAAATGGTATTAGAATATGAAGCAGAACAAGCTAGATCTTAATTTCCATAAAATCTTTTGCCATTGTCAGTTTCCCTTTGAAAACCGATCTTGCTTCTTGTTCTAATTCTTTTGTTGAACGATATCTTTGTGAGAAATGAGTCAGAACTAGGTGTTTTACTTTTGCTTGTTTTCCAAGTCTTGCAGCTTCTTTAGTAGTCATGTGTCCACCTTTTTCTGCTGAACTTTTTACTTTATTTGAAAATGTTGATTCACAAACAAATAAATCTGCATCTTTAGCTAACTCAACAATCGGAGCATAATATGCTGTATCGATAGTTATAGCAAATTTCTTTCCGTGTCGAGCATAAGTTGCTCTTTTTGCACTTATTTTTTTACCTTCAATTGTAACATCTTTACCTCGTTGTAATCTTTTCAATCCCATATGTTGAGTTGGAATTTCTCTGGATTTAAGATAAGCAGTATCAATTCTAAGTCGTGTTTTTTCTTCGAATGAAAATCCAAAACAAGGAATTGGATGTTTAAGTTTTAAAGCATTAATTCGATATTTATCAGTTTCACATATTGTTTTTAATTTTATATTTGAAAGTTCACGGATAATTAATTTGTAATTAGTCGTTTCATGTTCATATGCTTTCATGATTACTGCGATTTTTTTACCTGTTCCTTTTGGGCCATAAATTTCAAGCGGATTCTTTCGTTGATTCATTGCCATGCTCATTAATAATCCCGGAAGTCCTAGAACATGATCTCCATGCCAATGAGAAATGAAAATCTTTGTAATTTTTTGTGGATTTTCTCTTGCAATCCTAATTTGTCTTTGTGTTCCTTCACCACAATCAAACAAAAAAGATTCTCCTGAGTAGGTAAAAAGTGCTGCAGTTTGATTTCGGTTCTTAGTTGGGAAAGCTGAAGACGTTCCTAATATTTTTAGCTTCATGTTGATACATAATCCTTTTAATGTATAAAAGAATAACTTTTTTACACGAAGACTCTAACTTCTTGAGCATTAGTTCGGAAGGGGTACTTCTAGAAAAACAATGGAAAAAGGAACCCTGATTGGAAATAAAGTGGTGCTTAGCTCGAGTGCTTTATTTAATCGTAGTTCTTTTGGCGTTTTGAATAAGCAAGGTGGAGTTGAATTAAGTTCAGAAGAAGCATTATATCTTTTAGAAAATAAAAAAATTGATTTAGGTGTTAGTTTTGATAATCTGCGTCGAAGATTTAATCGAAGCAATAAGAATTTTGATGAAAGATACTCCGTATTTCGAGATTTACGTAATAGAGGATATGTTATCAAAAGTGGTTTGAAATTTGGCTGTGATTTTAGAGTTTATGACAAAGGTTCAAGACCTGGAAGGACTCATGCAAAATGGTTAGTTTTTGCTACTAAAGAAAATTCCAAGTCTTCATGGAAAGAAATGTCAGGGATGGCGCGAGTTGCAAATTCAACTAAGAAAAACGTTTTGGTTGGAATTGTTGATTCAGAAAATGGAGTTAGTTATTTTGAGGTTTCTTGGAGACGGCCATGAGCTATTATTTAGGCTGGGTTTGTAGAACTTGTAAACGAGCAATAAATTCTGAGCGACGTTCTATTAATGTTAAAGCAAGACTCAGGTGCAAGATTTGCAATAAAACTCAAGCATTTAATGAAAGTATTCATTCAGGAGTTTCTGATAATCCTTTAGTAATTACTGAATGGGTTAAACAATGGAATTCTAAGAAATCACATTAATGCTCGAACTTCTTTGACCAATTTTTCAATTTGCTCAAGCTTATCTTTTAGTTCTCGTTTCTTTCCAAAATTGAACAGATCTATTAAAATTTCCTTGAATACTTTTGTATCTTTTTCTTTCTTTGCAACTTTATATTCTTCAGGATTTTCGTGACGCATGAATTCTTCGGCAAGCTTTTGAGCTATAGCCATTTCATCATCAGAAAAATTAACTTCTGCTAGGATTTTTTTAGCTTCAGCTTTATCTTCTTGTTCTTTTTTATAACTCTTAGCCATAATTCGAAATGTTTTGCTTGTTTTTATTAATTTGTTTTATTAATTAGATATTTAGTCTGAATTGATTTCTTTTGAGCCAGGCTTTATGTTTTCTAAATTCTGGGCATTTTTTTTGAACAAGTCTCCAAAATTCCTTCGAATGATTCATTTCAATTCGATGACATAATTCATGGATTACTACGTATTCAATTACTTCAGTTGGTGCCATTGCAAGACGCCAGTTAAAGTTTAGATTTCCGGCTGAAGAACAAGATCCCCAGCGTGTTTTTTGACCTTTAATGAATACTTTGTTTATGTTGTATTTATCAGCCTCATTATGTATTTCTAATAGACCTTCAATTATTCTTCCAGTTTCTTCTCTGTAGAATTTTTCTAGATCTTTGTCTTGAAAGAAGTCTAAGTCCTTTAACTCTCCCAAATATAAGTAACCGTCTTCATTAAGTGTAAGTTCGTATTTTTTCCATTGTTTGTCTATCCACACGGACTTTTTTTGTACAAAAGTTTCAATTTCAGTAGTAGGGATGTGTGCTCCTGCGTTAATTCTTAGACCTTCTTCATTAACTCGCAGAGATATTCTATTTGAACGTTCACGTCGTTTTAGAACTGCAGGTATGCTCAATTGGTTGAGAAATTCCATATTATTAAAATGGTAAATATCCTTCAATAAATGGCCAAATTAATGGCGAAACAGCAATTAAAATACCAATTACAAAACTGTGTATCCAAGTCATATGTGTTCCTGGACCACGAGATTTTGCGAATACTGCAGATTTTGCGTGGACTACAACTGCTGCAACAAGTGCTAAGATTACAAGAACTGCAATTTGATTTTGAAAGAATGCTGGTAAAAACCCTGAATTTGTAGCAAGATCTATATTAAATGCAACAAAAGCCAGTGCAATTAAGTAGACGAGTGAGCTTGCACCATGTGCTAAAGTTGACTTTGCATCTCCAGATAGGTCTCCAATCATAAAACCAATGTCTACGGCTGCAGCTATAAGACCCATAATAATAGGCGGTATGATTTGTAATGCCATGTATACGTATTATAATTCTCATATTTAAGTCTTACCAAAATTTGGAAATGTTTTAATAGATTCTCCTTTAATTAGGATTATGCCAAGAGACGTATCTTCTTTTGCCAAGAAGAATGGTTTCATATGGGGACCTGAGCCTGAAATCTATAACGGTTTAGCTGGTTTTTACACATATGGGCCAATGGGAAAAGCTCTTAAGACAAATGTCGAAGATTTACTTAGAGCGGTTTTTGATATTAATGAATTTTGGGAAGTTGAGACTCCAATAATTGCTCCAGCGCAAGTTTGGAAAGCTTCAGGACATCTTACAGGATTCACCGATCCTTTGATTCGAGATGTAGCAAATAATATTTTTAGGGCTGATAAATTAATTGAAGAATACATGCTTAATAATGGAATGAATCCTGATGAAGAAAATGTTGGTTCTTTGAATACTGAAGCTTTACTTAAACTAATTAAGAAATACGAAATTAAATCTCCAAATGGAAAACTTTTGAAGATGAATATTGAAAATCATAATTTGATGATGAAGACAACAATTGGAACTGATATTGAAGCCTATTCTCGTCCTGAAACTGCAACTACAACTTATCTTCCGTTTAGAAATTATCATGAATATTTCAGAAAGAAAATGCCTATGAAAGTTTATCAAGTTGGTAAATCGTTTAGAAATGAAATTTCTCCACGTCAAAGTGTTGTCCGAGGAAGAGAATTTACTCAATTTGAAGCTCAATTATTTTTATTTGAAAATCATAAATATGAATTTGAAGAGTATGATAAAGTTAAAGATGTCAAGATTCAATTATGGTCAAGCAAAGACCAATTGGAGAAAAAAGGTTGGAATTCAGTTACACTTCAAAGTGCTTTGAAGAAAGGAATTATTAAGAATAAAGCATATGCTTGGTCTCTTTCTTTAGCTCAAGCTTTTGTTAATAGTTTGGGAATTCCTGAAGATAGAGTTAGATATAGACAACATCATCTTGATGAGAAGGCATTTTATTCAAATGATACTTGGGATTTGGAATTCAGAACAGATAGTTTCGGATGGATTGAAATTGCAGGGATCTCAGATAGAAATGATTATGATTTAAAACAACATGCCAAGGCCTCAGGACAGAAGTTAAATATTGGAGGTGAAACTCCACACATAATTGAATTAGCATTTGGTTCTGATCGAATTGTTTATACTTTATTAGATGTATTTTTGGAAGACGAAAAAGTCGGAGATGATACTCGCGTTGTTTGGAGAATTCCTCGAAAGTTGGCACCAGTAAGATTTGCAATATTTCCCTTACAGAAAAAAGACGGTCTTTCTGAAAAAGCACAAGAAGTTTATGAATCTTTATCACGAACTCATCGTTGTGTTTTGGATGAGAGTGGTTCAATTGGGAAAAGATATAGACGGCAAGATGAAAGAGGAACACCGCAATGCATTACTATTGATTATGATACGCTTAAAGACGATACGGTAACTTTGAGAGATAGAGATACGATGGAACAGAAAAGAATAAAAATTAGCGACCTTAAGTGAGTGGATGTTAGTTAAGATATTTGGTCTTGCAGATCTTCTTGCAGCAATGTTTCTTTTAATGGTTAATTTTGATATTTTTATTGTAGATGCGCTGGTGAAAACAATTATGCTTATTCATTTGTACAAGGGTTTGTTGAGCTTTTTTTAGATTTCAAAATTTACTGAGTCTTCTTTTTGATCTTGATTTTTATTTTCATATAATGCCATTAAATAAAATAAATCGGATAAACGATTCAAATATTTGATGATTATTGGATTTATTTCTTCTACTTCTGAAACCCGAACAATTTTTCTTTCAACATTTCTCGATTGAGTTCTTACAATATGAAATAGTGATGCAATCTCAGTTCCACCTGGCAAAACAAAATCTGTAATTTCAACTTCAGTTTCATATTTTTCAACATATTTTTCAACTCGAAGAAGATGTCTTTCTTGCAATCTTTTTGTTTCACGAGAATTTATTGGTGTTGCGAGATCGGATCCAATTACAAATAATTCATTCTGAATTGTTTTTAATTCTGTTTTAAATTTTTGAGAATATGTTTTTGAAACAATTAGTCCAATTTCAGAGTTAAGTTCATCAATATATCCAACTGAATTTATTTTTCTAGATGCTTTTGAAATTCTACTTCCATCGTAGAGCGAGGTTTCTCCACTATCTCCTGTTTTTGTAGAAATTGACATAATTAGGAACAGCCACTTGTTGCGCCACAAACATCACATAATTCACAAGATCCATTTTGTCGCATCATCATTGCACCACATTCTTTACACTTACTTCCAGTATAACCCATTGCTTTAATTGCATCTGTGTTTTCTTCATCAGTTTCAACTAATTTTTCTTTATTTGGAGTAAGTTTAGTTTGTACAATATTTTGTAAATGTTGACCACTTAATATTTCTTCAATTTTTTTGATAATTGGATGATCTGACCAGTCACCCAAACATTCATCAACAACTTCTTGAGTTGAATATCCTCTTGCCAAAGCAAAACTTATAGTTTTACTAACAAAATCAAGCATCTCTTGATTACTTGGCGTTGTCTTTGGCATAACTAAGCTCATTCCAACTAATTTTCCATTTAATCCAATTCTTGAATGAACGTATAAATCTTGAGGTCCAACCTTGTGACTTGAAATTTGCTCAATATAATTTGTTACTTTTTCAGTTTTTACATCAGTTACTGTTTCTTCTTTGAATATATTTTCTAGCTCTTGATTCATTCCACTTCCTGTTGAAAGAGGTTGACTTAATTTACTTGCATCTCGATAAAGAGCAACTGCCTTTATTCCCAATTTCCAACTGTCAAAGTATGCATTTTTGATATCTTCAATTGCTGCATTACTTGGCATGTTAATTGTTTTACTTATTGCTCCAGAAATAAATGATTGTGCTGAAGACATCATCTTTAAGTGTGCACTTGCTTTTATGAATCGCTTTCCAGTTTTACCGCATTTGTTTGCGCAATCAAAAACAGAATAGTGTTCACCTTTTAGATGTGGTGCACCTTCAATAGTCATTGTTCCACATAAGTGAATATCTGCAGCATCAATTTGTTCTTCAGTGAATCCAAGCGCGTTAAGCATGTCAAAGTTAGGATTATCTAATTGTTCATCAGTGATTCCTAAAACATTGTTACAGAATTCTTTCCCAATAACGTGTTGATTAAACATGAATTTAATTCCAAATGCTCTTGAAGCTTCATTTTCTAATGCATTTAATTGTGCTTCTCCAAAACCTTTCTTAGCCAAAGCTTCGTGATTGATATATGGTGCGTTAATAAGACTGCCATGACCAACACAATATTTTTCAATAGTATGTATTTGGTCTCCAGTATATCCTAATTTTTTCAGAGCGGATTTTAATCCATTGTTTACTATTTTGAAATATCCACCTCCTGCTAGTTTTTTGAATTTTACAATTGAGAATTCAGGTTCGATACCAGTTGTATCACAATCCATAACTAATGCAATTGTTCCAGTTGGTGCAATTACTGTAACTTGTGCATTTCTATAACCGTGTCTTTCTCCAAGTTCTAGTGCTTTGTCCCATGAACTGTGTGCTGCACTCAATAAATCTTTTGGACATAATTCTTGATTTATTCCTGTTGGAAGTATGGATAATTTTTCATAAGAATTTGGTTTTGCATTATATGCTGCGCGTCTATGATTTCTAATAACTCTTAGCATGTGTTCTCGATTTTTTTCATATTCATCAAATGATCCTAAGTTTCCTGCCATTTCTGCAGATGTTGCATATGATTCTCCACACATTATTGAAGTTAGTGCTCCGGCAATTGATCTACCTTTGTCTGAATCGTATGGAATTCCCATTTTCATTAATAGAGAACCAATATTTGCGTATCCTAAGCCTAATGTTCTAAAATCAAAGCTCTTTTGTGCTACAGCTCTACTTGGGAATTGAGCCATAAGAACTGAGATTTCTAATACGATTGTCCATAATCTTGTTGCGTGTTTGTATGCTTCAATATTGAATGTTCCAGTTTCATCATCATAGAATTTACATAAGTTGATGCTTGCAAGATTACAAGCAGTGTCATCAATGAACATGTATTCAGAACAAGGATTACTTGCATTAATTCTGTCGCTTGCCGGACAAGTATGCCAATCATTAATTGTAGTGTCAAACTGAAGTCCTGGATCTGCACTTACCCATGCACTCATTCCAAGATCATTCCATATTTTTTGTGCAGGAATTTCTTTGTAAACATTTCCGTCTGTTCTGTTTATTAGTTTCCAGTTTGTGTTGCTTTCTAAAGCCTCCATGTAATTGTTTGTTACACGAATGCTATTGTTACTATTTTGACCTGAAACCGTGAGGTATGCGTCACCTTCATAGTGAGTACCAAACTCATTCATATCTAATTTTCCCACACCTTGTTTTGCTAATTCTAGTGCTCTTAAAATTAATTGAGATGGAACTTTTGCACCATATGCATTTTTGATTGCAGTTCTTAATGCAGTATTTTCTTTTAGATTAATTCCATGTCTATTTGCTTCCTTCAAAATAGTATTAGTATGTTCTCGACAAACGGTACTTCCTGCAACTAAATTTGCAACTTTATCTTCTTCTGAAGCTTTCCAGTTTATGAAAGTCTCAATTTCAGGATGGTCAATATCTAAGATAACCATTTTTGCTGCTCGTCTTGTTGTTCCGCCAGATTTAATTGCCCCAGCAGCGCAGTCGTTAATTTTTAAGAAAGACATTAATCCCGAAGAGGTGCCTCCTCCTGAAAGTTTTTCACCTTTACCTCGGATAGATGAAAAATTTGTTCCGACTCCAGACCCATATTTGAAAATTCTTGCCTCTCTTGTAACTAAATCAAATATCCCGCCTTCATTTACTAAATCATCTCTAACTGAAAGAATGAAACATGCATGTGGTTGAGGTCTTGAGTAAGCATCTTTTGATTGAGTTAATTGTTTGGTTTTTGGATCAACGTAATAATGTCCTTGAGGATTTCCAGTTATTCCGTAAGCGTAGTTTAATCCAGTGTTGAACCATTGAGGAGAATTTGGTGCACCCATTTGATTTAGAAGAATGTAAGACATTTCTTCGTAGAATGATTTTGAATCTTTTGTTGAGTTGAAGTATCCGAATTTTGTTCCCCAATCAGTCCAGCATCCAACTAATCTATGAACAACTTGTTTTATGCTATTTTCTGATTCAAATTCAGGAACTCCTGCTTTTCTGAAATACTTTTGAGCGAGAATATCTGTTGCAATTTGTGACCAAGAAGCAGGTACTTCGACATTTTGCATATCAAATACGACGGAACCGTCAGGATTTCTAATTGTTGAAGTTCGTTTATCATACTCAATCATATCATATACTGATAATTCAGGCTTAGTAAAAATTCTATTAATTACCAGACCTTGAGTTGTAGTTGTTGATTCAATAGGCGTATTTTCATATTCCATTATTTATTTTTGGAGAAGTAAAACTACTCCGAGGTAGTTTTTGAAATGAATTTTATTTTAAATTGGTTTATCTTGTAGAACCTCTAGTTCTGTAATTACTTCCTGTGAGTGTAATATTATCTTCTCTCAAAAGTTGTGAATTCTTTACTGAGTCTCGTGTATTGAATTTGAACGTTTTCTACATTTGCAAGCTTCGGACCCTGCCAACACCATAATTCCAATTCCTTTATTCGAGGTTTAGTTCCTTGAACAATAATTTTAACGCTTCCGTCATTTTGATTTTGAACATACCCCTTTAATTCTAGTTCTAGTGCGAATCTTTTTGTGTGTGTTCGATAAAAGACTCCTTGTACTTTACCTGTAACTAAAATTTCTGCGCATAGTTTTTCCATTTTTGTTCATTTTTATATATCAATAAACCTCCAATTAGTACTACTGCTAAATATAGTGTTGGATTTCCCTTGAGTACTTTAGCTCCGTCGAAGAATCCGAAAGGAATCATATTTAATATTAATAACCAAATATTGATTCGCCTAGAAACTATAAATGCATGATTATATTTTGGCCAGTTGCGACTGATAAGTGCCCAATCTGAAATCCAATATAATATAAAATTTGTTGCTGGACCTGCTAGCGCTAACAAGGCAAATTTTGCTGGAAAGTAAGCAGCACCACTACTTATGACAAAAGCAGGAACGAAGAAAATGATTGGTGATCTAATAAATCTAAGTACTACTCCGAGGCCTAAACCAATAGTACTAATTCCTAAAACTGCATCAAATCCGAAATATAATCCAACTGCCTTATGTGCCAACTCATGAAGAATTATTGCAGGTGCGATAATAATAGCTGCATATTTTATATTATCAAATGCAGGAAAGGGTCTTAGATAGTCTAAAACATCTCTTGGTTTTTGAATAAATCCTGAGAAAATATATCCTAGTGCTACAGTTAATATCAATAATTTAATTATCTCATCAAAAGATATTATGGCCATGTTTTATTATATAATCCTTATTTTTATAAGTTGTTTTAGCTTGGTCTGAACACAATATTTATAAACGCTCTTACAAAGTCAGAGTATGGCAATGTATAAGTACCTACAAAAGCTGTGGAAGAAGCCGAAAGAACATTTTGGTTCAGATGCTTGGAAAGATTGGTTAGTCCATCTTAGAAGCAGACCTGTTTTTGAAAGAATAGATAAACCAACAAGATTGGATAGAGCCAGAGCGCTAGGGTACAAAGCTAAACAAGGAATTTTTGTTGTTAGAGCAAACATTGGCAAAGGTACTACTAAACGTCCAAAATTTGCAGGCGGTCGAAGACCTAAGCGATATTACAGACGATATACACCATCTCAGAGTAAGCAAGCACTTGTAGAAAAAAGGGCTGCTAGAAAATATCCAAATGCAGAAGTTTTGAATTCTTACTGGGTTGGAGAAGATGGAAAGCATGTTTGGTATGAAATAATTTTTGTTGACAGAGATCATCCAGTTATTCTTGCGGATAAGAAATTAAATTGGGTGAAGAGTGCTGCAAACAAATCTCGAGCATTCAGAGGATTAACTTCAGCTGGAAAGAAATCTCGAGGATTGATGCGGTAAACTGTTTTATTGAGACTATATTTTTTTATAACTACGTAGCGCGATTTTTATTATATGGCGTTTTCAAAACAACTTACTGCTGCGTTTGATAATGCTTTGCGACAAGATTATACTTTTCTTTTTTTAGAAGTCAAAACAGGAGCTCTTCGTGATTCTACTTTGAATAATACTCTTGAACGTGCAACTACTCTTGAAAATTATTTAACTTCTCGAGAGTTAGGAGAACCTAAAATTTATAGCGGTGCAATTGGTTTTGATAAAGGTCATTCTGTTGGAGATTTAAATTTATCTGCGATTGATGAACTTGATTTAATTTATGGATCTAATAAATTTGAGTCAGCTCGTTTGGAGAGAATACTTTCAAACATGCGAAAAGAGAAAAGACACTCCGAATTATTCTCAGTTCTTTCTCCGGAAGTTGTGGCTCCAATTAAGAATCGTGCTTGGTATATGCGCAAATTAAGGAGAAAAGGTCATCGCCGAACTAGATTAAATTCTCGATTGAATGAAGCAACTAATGGAATTATTCCTGAAGAGTATGTTGCTCAAATATTGGGAGAGTTAATACCTACTGCTCAAATTTTTACTCGAGTAAATATTAATGGGAGTATCAATATTCCAAATACTTCAGGAAATCTTGAGTATATGATAAATGATGAAGAGAATGGTGCACACAATGAATTAGATGTAATATTGATGGCTGAAAAAGAAAAAATTGATGATGCTTTAGTTAAATTACATAAAACACCTTACAATTTGGTTGATTTGAAATATCGACTTCAGGCTGAACGTAGATTGCGAGATTTGTTGGATAGTCAATCTTAAAAATGTATTTAGATATAGTGTTTTATGAATAGATTGAATCGAATAATTCGTTATGTAGTATTGGTAGCATTTATTGTTTTTGCATTAAATTATGTTATGGCAGAAGAAGTTGCAAGTCAAGGTGATACTGTTACGGTCGATTATTGGCTAACTTTTGATGGTGAACTTCAACAAACTACTGAAGGCGCTGAACCATTCAGCTTTCCTTTAGGTGAAGATAAGGTCATTCCAGGATTTGATAAAGCAGTAACTGGAATGAAAGTTGGTGAAGATAAGTCAGTTACTTTTTCGGGAGCTGAGGCATATGTTAATGGTCCGCTTGCTGGAAAAGTGTTGGAATTTAGAATAATACTTCTTGCGATTAATTAGTAGTATTTATAATTGTTTTCGCCATTAATTTACTTATGGTAGATAAAGTTGCAAGTAAAGGAGATACTGTTGCAGTTGATTATTGGTTGACTGTTGATGGAGAACAAATTGAC
>Ga0114996_10002213_pt1 | contig 25308 bp, 18 predicted proteins | sample ArcticOcean_MG_C_4_FD_87039 | JGI IMG/M metagenome (GOLD analysis project Ga0114996, IMG submission 87039) | Marine microbial communities from western Arctic Ocean - ArcticOcean_MG_CB4_134 | ecosystem: Environmental > Aquatic > Marine > Oceanic | place: Arctic Ocean: Canada Basin | collected... | reverse complement strand
GGAAACCCCATCATTGAACCACAACCCACTGCGAGCTAAAGCAAGAGCGCCACGCTGTCTCTCAGCCGAACCCCGGCCCCGCCCCGCGCCACGGTATCAAACCGGCGTTTACACCGCCGCCCTGCCCACCGGCAATGCGGCGGGCAGGGCGAATTGGGCATCTCTACCGTTACGCAGACGAGTCGCTGTCCGTATCACGTCCAGACAGGGCTTCGCCCGGTCCTTCTTCCAGCAACTTTGTTAGGGATTCTCGTGGTATGATCCACTTGCCCTTCGGGCCTGTTCCGGCAATCTTCTTGGCGCCAGACAACCGTCCCTTCTTGATCCAGCTTCGGATCGTGTAGGGAGAGCGACCGCAGAGACTGGCGGCCTCTTCGGTGGTGAGATTCTTCTTGAGATCGCCGGGGACTTGTCCGGCGACAATCTGGCAGAGGAGCCGCTGATTTTCCGTCTCGCGGTCCAAAGCCTTTTGGAACTTCTCGATAACTTGTTGGAGCTGCTCGCTAACGTCCACTCGAAGTTCGTGGATCGCAGCGACCATTCGTCGATGCGAATCAACGGTTACAAAGCCAGCGCCATCAGAGAGGGAGCGCGCATCAGCGTCATCCGCAGGTGCGGATCGAAAATTGGTATCCATGGTAGACGTAAGGCCAGATGGCGACCGGACTGCCTAGGTCCGGACGTAGGTGAATTGCTTCACCGGCCTCGCGAGTGCAAGGTGCTTGGTGACCAAAATATTTCGTGGCGAAACGCAGGGGGATCGGAATCGAGCAGCCCTTACTGTCAGCTCAGAAATATTTCTCCAGTCACCTCACTTGCATCGTCTGCCAGGTTATGAAAGACATCGTGGTGCCAGTCTAGGCCCCGCGACGCTCCTCAGCATGATGGTCAGCCGCGCGGCCGAAAAACCATCGCTGATTTCCTGTTTCATCCTGTTTCATATAGCTTCTGTACTTCATGTTCTTTTTCTTTCTGTACTACACTTCGAGTTGGTTCTGCACTTCGTGTTTTCCTGATCGTCCGACAGCGAGCATGCCTAGACGAGGCGCTCCCCTTCGAATATCAGTCAACCGACCTCTCGGCAGTTCCAGTCCCTGAGTGTCAACAGTCGATTCGAACGACCGTGCGCTAATACTACGCTCCTACTATCGCGCCGGTCAATGGGCAGCCATGAAATTATTTTCCAGCAGTGCTAGCACAGACGAGCGAGAAGCTTTGCATCGCTTCTCGTCGGTTGTTGGGAAAAAGGTGGCGGTAGCGGCGTCGCATGGCCTCGGTCTGGTGGCCCATGAACTCATCGATGATTCGCTGGTCAATCCCTCGTGCCGCCAAATTCGATGCGAAACTATGCCGGTAGGTATGAAAGCCGATCTTGAACCAGTTCCGCTTTCCGGCGAGACACCACTCGGTCCCTCGCATAGGCTGCCAGAATAACCGGTTGGCTCGGTCCTTTTCTATCGGCTCCAACGTACTCGGATCGCAAAGCACGTATTGCCCCCGTTGCTGCTGTTTACGCCATCTTGACAGCTCGTCCCGCAATTCCGGATGCAAGTCGATCGTCCGACTCGTTTCCTCCTTACTGCGGGACTGTTTACGGCTCCTGGCCGTTATGGTTTCACCATCGAAGTCGACGTCGAGCCACTTCAGCTTCAGCAACTCGCCGCGGCGCATGCCCGTGTAGGCCGGAATCGCGTGTAAAAAGAAGGACTCATTGAGCGATGCTGCCCGGCGGACAAGGTCCAACACGCCGGCGACCTCATTGGTGTCCAGGAAAAGGCGCTCCCACAGTTCGCGGTCGTCGAGGTCATCTAGCCCACCGCGTTCGATCATGGCCTCGATTTCGGAGCGAGTGCGGAAGGGCTGCAAATCCCGGCCCCCCTTAATTGTCTCAAGAGATGCGGCCGGGTTTTCTTGGATGTGCTTTTTCTCCAAGGCCCAGCCGAAGAATTGCCGCAACGTGCAGCGTTCGCGGATGACCGTGTTGGCGTCACGGATCTTCAACCGCTGCTCGATAAATTTGTCCAAGTCACCTTCGGTGATCCTATTGCAATCTCCGCTGCCCTTCGCGCCCAGCGACTTCGCTAGGTGGCCGAGGTGCGTTTTCTGCGAACTCCGATAGTTCGGTGAGATGCGGTTTGATTGGCTTTCAAGGTAGAACTCGACCAACTTGGAGAAGCTGGACGTGCCGGTAATCTTCTTTGTGGGCTTGCGGTTCTTTCCCTCGCTGACGATAAATCCTCCAGGATCGACCCCTGTTGGAATCTCGATCTCGCCGGCCGCCAGTCGCCGAATCATCAAGTCGACGGCCAGATGGCGAATCGCAGCTTGGTCTGGGTCGGCCGTCTTGAGTGACCTCTTGTAGTAGTCGCCCTCGTACCGAAACTTGATCTGGTAATTGCTACCGTCTTGCTTCTGAAATAAGTGAGCCATTGTGGGCCTCCTGGTATGGAACGGGCACAGCATAACGACCGAAGTCAAACGCGATGCTCGAATGCCACACGATGCCCTACGAGAGACACATTGGGGTCTCTTTTTGGGGTCCCTGGGAGGCTGGCAAAGAAAAAGGACCTGCGGTTCGTGCCGTAAGTCCTTAAGCAGCAAAGAGTGCGGGTGAGAGGACTCGAACCTCCACGGGCTATGCCCACTGGAACCTAAATCCAGCGCGTCTGCCAGTTCCGCCACACCCGCGTGTGGTAGGGGCTGGTGAGTGTACGACGATATGCTGTCGAGTCCAAGGGCGGTAAGGTTGTCTGCGCACGCCATTCTCCAACGTTGTCGCGGATCGAATACCCAGTTATAATGACGTGCCCGCCGTAATTGTCGAGGCCGAGTTGCAGGTTCGGCCCGACTGTCACGCCACACGCCCGCCTCGCCCCGCCGTGGTAATCGAACTAGGCTCTCGCGAAGAAGGAGTCCGGCTTGTATTTCGCGCGATTCATAACCGCCGCCCTATGGCTCTGTCTGTGGCTTCTCGACAGTTCGGCCTTGGCGTCTGCGCCGACGTTCGAGGCGGACATCAAGCCGCTGGTGGCGAAGTATTGCGTCAAGTGCCACAGCGGAAAAAAGCCAAAGGGGAAAATCGACTTTACCAAGATCGCGACCGCCCAAGACGCGGCCGCGCAGTTCGAGGTATGGGAATCAGCGATCGAACTTCTCGGCGATGACGAAATGCCACCCGAGGACGCAAAGCAGCCAACGAAGGCGGAACGCGCCAAATTCAAGACGTGGTATCAAGAGCGCCTCGTGCGTTCTGTTAAGGCGCACCCGGGTTACTTCAAACCGCGACGGCTTTCGGCCACCGAGTATCGCAACACACTCCGCTCGCTGTTTGGTTTCGATCTGGAAGTGGCGGTCGTCGAGGCGGAACAGACCGTTATTGAAAAATCCTTGGTGATGAAACTCCTGCCTCTCGACCCACCCGGCAAGAGCGGCTTCCGGAACGATACGTCGGGCAACCCGCTGACGACGGTTACCTGGGATCAATATGCCTACCTGACCGATGCGGCGCTGGAGAGATTTTTTTCTCCCAGCAGCAAAAAGCAACTCGAAGCGATCACGGGACCGGTTGTCGACGACAGCATCACCAAGTCGCAGGCGAAAAAAATCCTGCGCTCGTTCTTGCCCCGCATCTATCGTCGTCCGGTACCGGAGTCGGATCTGAGCCAAGCGATTACGGCGGTAAACTCCGCCGACGACTTTGTTGCGGCATTGAAGATCGAATTGAAGGCTGCGATGATGTCGCCGCGGTTCATCTACCGCGGAATGCTGATGCGAGGCAAATCCGACGTTCAGCGTCCGGTAGACGATTATGAATTGGCCGAACGGTTGTCGTACTTCGTATGGGCGGACATGCCGGATGCGGAGCTAACGCAACTAGCCGCCGAAGGCAAGCTTGGCGATTCGGCGACGCTAGAATCTCAGATCGACCGGATGCTTGCGTCTGCGAAAGCGCGTAGCCTCGCCGAGGATTTCGCGGCCCAATGGCTCTCGCTCGACGAAGTCGCCAAGAACATGCGGAATCCTCCTCAGCGGATCGCGTTTCAATCTCAACCGATCGACTTCATGCATCATCTGTTCACCGCGAATCGGCCGCTGATTGGTCTGATCAATGGTCGATTCGCATTCGTCAACCGTTATACCCAGGGATTCTATTCAGGGGACCGACGTCAGTTGAAACCGCACAAGAAGCCCAAGGGCATTGAGGTCCAAACCGTACCGAACCAGCTGATCACGCTCAACAGTACGCCAGAGCGTGGCGGCGTTCTGACGATCCCCGGGGTGTTACAGATGAACCGCGGCCCAGTGCTTCGGGGCGTCTGGATGCTCGAACGGATCCTTGGCGATCATCTCCCGGATCCTCCGATGAATGTCGGCCAGGTCCCCAAGAACAAGCGCGGGCAGAACCTTACGTTTCGCCAGCGATTTGAACTGCATCGCAGCAAGGCGACGTGTGCGATCTGTCACGACAAGATCGATCCGCTGGGGTTTGGTCTGGCCGGTTACGACGGCAACGGGGGGTTTGCAAAAAACCGCCGTGGGCCAAATAAGATCGACACCGCCGGACGCCTCCCGTCGGGCGAAACGTTTGAGAATTTCCAGGAGCTTAGGCAGATTCTAGTCACTTCGCAGCGAGAAAAGGTCATCCGCAACATCGTCCGGCAGATGCTTTCCTATGCACTTTGCCGTAAACTTAAGATTTACGATCGGCCGACGGTCGATAAAATCGTAGAGAAGGTGAACAACGACAAAAGCACCTATCGAGACCTGATTATCGAAATTGCCAATTGCCTGCCGTTTCGACAGACAGTCCTTCGCGGAAAGAAATCATGAGCTGGAATATCGATCGCAGAACGTTCCTCCGAGGCACGGCCGGCGCGCTGTTGCCATTGCCGATGCTGAATCTAATGCAAGCGTCCGAGCGGAGCAAGAAACAAAGCAAGCCGCCCGTGCGGTTCGTGACCTTATTCAAGCCGAACGGCGTGCATCCCCCGTCGTGGAATATCAACGGTGGCAGCGAACATGACTTCCGCATGTCACCGCAGATGAAGCCTTTCGAGAAGCACAAGGACGATCTGCTGATCCTCGATCAGATGGGAGATTTTGGGTTTTCGTCGCATGCCAGTTCAACGCGACGTTTTCTCTCTGGACATCACACCAACGGGCGCTCAGCCTCGATCGATCAATTGATCGCCGACAAGATCGGCGCGGACACAGCGCATCGATCGATCGAATTGACCACCGAGGGATTATTCCCCAATCAGATCGGCTGTAGCTACATCTCTTACGACCGAAAAGGCAACCCGATTCCGCGGGAGACCGATCCGCAACTGATTTTCGATCGGTTGTTTCGCAGCCCGCTGAGCGACGCCACGAAGCGGCAAGAAATGTCGAGCCTGTTGGATCGAGTTCGCGAGGACGCCAAGTCGCTCTCGCTCAAGGCGGGATTAGAAGATCGCCGTACGCTGGACGAATATCTCAGCGTCGTCCGAGCGACCGAAAAGCGGCTTGACAATCTCAACCAAGCGTCGCTCTCGAAGGTTGATTTTTCGAAGCTAAAGCGTCCCGATACGTCCGTCAACTTGAACGATCAAGTCGAGACAATGCTCGATCTGATCGGGCTGGCATTGTGGACCGATTCGACCCGTTGCATCACCTATATGCTCGGTAATAGCAACAGCCGCATGATCTTTGATTTCCTCGGCGTCAAAGAGCAGCATCACTATCTGTCGCACTTTTTCCGCAACTCAAGCCGCCACAATCTCGAAGGCCTGCTAAAGATCAGCCTCTGGCACATGGAGAAGTTCGACTATCTGCTGACCAAGCTCAAATCGTACAAAGATGGCAACGGGTCGCTGCTTGATCATTGCGTCGTGCTGTTTGGATCGGGCATGGGACACAGCGACAACCATACTGTTACGCGAATTCCCGTCGTGCTGGCCGGCAAAGGTGGCGGCATGCTCAAGACAGGCCGCTATCTCCGCTATGCCGAGAACCAGCGACTCGGCGGTTTGCATCTGTCGTTGCTCCGCGGTTTCGGCATCGATGTGGACTCTTATGCCAAATCGTCCACACCGCTGCCGGGACTCGATGGCTCGCCGATCAAGACATACAAAGAACAACCGTTCGAGAGTTGGGTCAAGGTGCAGGGAAAAACGATCACTGTCCAGGGCCGACTGCGCATGTCGGACAACTTGGACGAAAGCAGAGTCTTTTTTGTCGATGTTGCCGGCAAACCGCCCGTGCGCGTCGAGGTCGGTTTCGGCGATTTCCACCATTTCAATCTCGCCTACCACTGCGGAACAGCCGTTACCATGACCGGCAAGGGCAGCCAACACGACGGCAAGACGCGAATCACGAAGGTGACCGAGCTGAAATCGGTCTTCGGCAAGAAACCGGGCACGCTGAACGGTTAGGAAGAGCGTCCGAAGAATGATTTTCTCGACGTCATGGGCGGCGGCGTGCTGTTCCCGCCAGCGCGATCAGTCCGAGGATGAAAAGCACCAACGTCGACGGCTCCGGCACGATCGAGAGCGTGCCGGTCACATAGAGTTGCGAGTCGTCCCACTGCAAACCGGGTGAAAGACCCGGAAGCAGGACGTTGCTAAATTGCCCCGCGTCGATCGAGCCCCAGTTGAGAATATCGAACTGATTACCGGCTTGCGGGTTGAAGCCCGGCAGCAGACTCACGTCGAGTTGCCCGCCGACGACTATCAGGCCTGTAACGTTGATCAAGTCGTGCTCCAGGATCGGCAACGTCCCGCCCAACTCCATCTGCAAGTTCGATTCGCCACTGAGCAACAGGTTGCCGTCGATGTCGAGATGTCCCGCACTGTCGCCGGGAGCAATCGTGCCCTGGTTGTCGACGTCGGTATCGATCAGGCCGTTGCCAGTGATCAACCACTGATTCACCACGGGACCGAACGCACTGCGCACTTGGCCGCCGGGCGCAAGATGGAGTTCGCCGCTGTTGTTCAGACTGGTAAATCCGTTCAGTTCCCCTTCAATGTCTAACTTTCCCGACGCCGCGACCACGACTTCGTTATGCACCGTCAGTGTTGCCCCGCCCTGCACATAGAGTTCGGTCGTACCGGCCTGAGAAGCGACAGAAAGAGAATGCACGGTGTCGAAACCGCCTGTGTTTGGAACTGTGATCGTTTGGGCCGTGGCCGGATTGATGATGGTCGGAATCACGTCCCGCGAAATAAACCCGAACCGCCAATTCGCCGCGTCGGTCCACGATCCGCCCAACGCGCCGTCCCATTGATGGCTTTGCGTGGCGACGTAGACCGCTCGTACGCCGCCGGTTAGGACGAGGTTCAGCACAACATTTCCTTCGCTAAGGCTCTCCCGATATACGGATGCCCCGGTAACAGCCGCCCCATCGATTGAGTCCCCTTCGCGGATCACCGTTTCAAGAACACCGCCGAATTTTCCGTATACTCCGTTGAACGTCGGTCCGAACCCGTCAAAGACGATCGTGCCGCCATCGACCGAAACAGAGTTGCCAAAATCGGTAAACTTCTCGACCGTGCCGGGAATGGTCGAATTCTCATTAGCGACCACCGATAGCGTTCCCCCCGCGTTTGTATAGACACCACTTTTTTGCCCTGGGTTCGTGGCATCTTTCGCCTTGAAAGCCACCGTGGCGCCATCAATCGCCGCATCCAGAAAACTTGCAAATGGCTCAGTACCGCCGGGCGCGATCGTCGATGAATCAGCAACCTTTAGAATGGGGCCGTTACCCAGGCGAGTAAACAGTCCAAAGCGATTTTGTCCCGTGCCGCCCCAACTCGGCCCACTCCCACCCCAGAATACAACGTTGTCCCCGCCGATTGCTGGACTGTCAACTACACCGAAGGTAACGGTTTCTCCCGGATACAAGTCAGTTTCCGAAACTACTGTAGAATAAACTCCCCCGTTGTGGCGCTCGATCGAATTGTCGTTTGAGGAATCGGTGACCGCGAAGACAGATATGCTTCCATCCAATCTCACGCCACTTACGACGTCGGCCGGGACGGGCGACGTCCCAGTGTTATCGGCCAGGCGCGACACACCGCCAGCGTCCGCAGTGTAGACTCCGTGAGTCAGTTGGCCGGGCCCACCCAGTTGGTCGACGCCTTGAAAAGCGACTGTCCCACCGTCGAACGAAAGGCCAGAAAAAGAATCAAAGGTCTCCGGCGCATTCCCAGGCATAACATCCGCGCGGTTGACGAGCATCGTGGCGATGCCGCCGCTGGACGAATAATATCCACTTTGACTTGCACCAATATCGTACCCCAAGAAAGCAACGTGCGGCCCATCGATCGCCACGTCATTGAAAGAATCGAAGTTTCCCGTCCCTGACGGAATTGGGGTATTCGGATCCGCGATCTTGGCGTAATCGAACTGAACAGCCGACGAGATGTCGGCGCAGAAGAAGAGTGCAAGCGCCAGCGGCACCATGATCATGAGACGAGACATTGGCGTTTCCTCCCGAAGTGACGCTCGTGACGCTGTGAGATGACATCGCGATCGGCCAATTTGCCCCCGTAGCCGATTACCGCCAGTCTAAGCTGGGACAGCAGCGGATGCAAGCGAATTGCGCCGACAACCGATCAATCGTTGCGGTCTCAAAATCACGTCACTCCTGCACCACAATCGGGACACCCCGATACCAGGTTTCGATAACCCGCCGCGTGGAAACGAAAAATTGCTCGAACGGGTCGCTGCCGGCCTGACTCTCAAGAGCAACCATCGCCAGATCGGCCCGTTTGCCCGGCGTGAGGCTGCCGGTTTCTTCGGCAAGGCCAAGGGCTTCGGCTCCGGAAAGCGTTCCCATTCGCAACACATCAGCGGGCGAGATGTCGGGATGGGTTGCGGCGACGTGGCGCATCTCAGCGAGCAGACTCAGATTGGGACTCGACGCGCGCGAGTCGGTGCCTAACGCGACACGAACTCCCGCATTGAGCATCTTCGCCAGGGGATACGACTTGTGATTGAAGTACGCATGCGTGCGGGGACAATACACCACCGACATGCGGTCGCGATTCTCGGCGGCGAATCGAATCTCTTCGTCGTCGAGATAGTTGCCGTGAATCACGAGCGAACGCGATGCGCCGGCAAGACGCTGTAGGTAGTCGAGAGGACGCGAACCGACACGAATGGTCGATTCGTTCCAGGCCCCCAGATCGACAAGCAGGTCGCGGAACAAACCAGTCTGAGATGCAAGCAGTTCGATCTCCTCAGGCGACTCTGCTAAGTGCATTGCGATCGGCAGGTCTGATTTGCCTCGCAGTCGCGACAGCCCTTCGAATGCCGCGGGGTGCACCGAATAGGGAGCATGCGGACTCATCGCCAGCCGCCAACTCGGTTCGGGTGACCTCTCAATCTCGGAGAATCGATGAAACTCTTCGCAAGCTTCGTTCGCCCGGTCTTTTGAAAATCCGATTAGCTCATAAAACACAGTGACATCGAGGGCCGGCCGGCGGAGCGTCGGATCCCACCAGCCGACTCGGCCGATCTCGCCGACGGTCGTAACTCCGTGGGCCACGCATTCCGCCAGACCCTGGTGAATTGCCGCCACCGCCGCGGTCTCAGCCGCCACGGGATCCGTGGAGCGCCGTCGGCTGACTACCTCGCGAATCCAATTGGGAAACGCCATGCCGGGCTCGCCGATCGGCTCGGTCAAATCACTGAACTCAAGATGCGTATGTGCGTTAACCAGCCCCGGCAAGATCGCCACATCGCCCAGATCCCGAACCTCGCCGGTCTCGACGTTTCGTCCGACGGCGACGATCCGCTCGCCGTCGATCACCACCACTCCGCCATCGATCGGCGGCTGGTCAACCGGAAACACCCAACGGGCTCGCAGAGAAATCGGCGCAGAGGAGTGCGTCATAGTCATAGTTCGCGCTGAAACACCCGCAGCTATTTTTTCTTTTTCTTCGTGCGGCTTGCGTAGGCGGGATTCTTCTTCGGTAGCCTGGCACCGACCCTTGCCAGATGCGCGTCGAGCACCCCACGAAGCTGCTTGACGCGATCGGGCTGCGACGCGGCGAGGTTGGTCTTTTCGCTCAGGTCACTGTTGAGGTCATACAGTTCCGCCTTGTCGGTGGCCCACCACCGCAGCAGTTTCCAGTCACCGCTGCGAACCATGCTATACGGCCCGATGCGACCGCGATAGTGCGGGAAGTGCCAAAAGATTGCCTCGCGGTCGAGCTTCGTCTTGCCGTCCGCCTTGAGATGTGCGACCAGACTCATTCCGTCGATCTCGTGATCCTTGGGAAGCTTGGCCCCGGTCGCCTCCATGATCGTGGGAAGATAGTCGACGCTAATGACCGGCTCGCGGCTCAGCGTGCCGGGCTTGACCACATCGGGCCAGCGGACGATCAGCGGCACACGGATGCCACCTTCGTACGGATAACCTTTGCCGGCTCGCAGCGGCGCGTTGTGCGTCGGGCCCAAGAGCCCGCCATTGTCCGAAGTGAAAATGATCAGCGTGTTGTCCGCTAACTTTAGTTCGTCGAGCACCTTGGTGATTTTCCCGACGGCAACGTCCACGCTATGGACCATCGCCGCATAGGTGGCGTTCTTTTGGTTTGTGGACGGCTTTTTCTTGTATTTGGCAATCAGATCCGCGCGGCCTTGGATCGGCGTGTGGACTGCGTAATTGGCGAAGTAGAGGAAAAACGGCTTGTCCTTGTGATCGGTAATGAACTTGACCGCCTCGTCGCCTTCTCGATCGGTCAGATACTCGCCCGTCTTACGCGGCTTGAGCGTGGGGATGCCCTGCTTGAGCCGGCCGTTTTTGTACGGATCGAAATAACTCGGCGGCTGACCGTAATCGCATCCGCCATAGTTGAAGTCGAAGCCCTGTTTCTCCGGATACCACGCATCAGGCCCCAAATGCCACTTGCCGATATGGCAACTCGTATAGCCGACCGGCTTGAGCGCCTCGGCCACCGTGATCTCCTCCGACTCAAGCCATAGCGGGTTACGCGGACAAAGCACCGGCTGGTTTCTGCCGCCGACAAAGCCACTGGGGTTCTTTCCGTTGGCTGGAATCTTGCCGCCTTGAAATCGCGATCGGATCCAATCCGTGATGCCGGTCCGCGCCGGATACCGCCCCGTCATCACCGCAGCCCGCGTCGGCGAACAAACGGCACACGCGGCATAGGCGTCGGTGAACTTCATTCCCTGCTTGGCGAGCTTATCGAGATGCGGCGTTTCGTAATACTTGCTGCCGAAGCAGGCCAGATCGGTCCAGCCGAGATCGTCGACCAGAACGAGGACCACGTTCGGCGGACGTTCAGCGGCGCTGGCTGACAAGCTGAAAGTGAAGATGGCGCAAAGAATCAACATTAGTTGCACGGTTCGCATTGGATTACTCCAGGTGTTATTCAATCGTCACCGCCATCACGATCGGCGAGCTGGCGTCGGTACCTTTGACCAACTCGATCGTCTTGATCTTTTCGGTCCGTTTCGGATGGACCGCCAGATAGCGAATCTGTTGGCCACGAAGTGCAAACGCGAATTTCGAACCCGGCACGTCGATCCGGCGGATGTAGTCGGCGAAGTGAACGCCGTTGAGCAGCGGATGATCCTCGGTCTTGCCGTCGGCGTAGTGCAACCGCACGATCATCGAGACGCTCTTGCCGCCAATCGCCGGATAGCTCCAGCCACCGACGCCGCTGAGCATATGAATCGCCTTGGCCGATGCGTTACACGGCAGCGACACGCTCTTGGGCATCTTCGGTGGTTGGAAGCCGTTGGGGCCGTGTAGCAATACCACGTTCTTCACCTGATCGCCCTGCGGATCAACCAAATGGAACGGCACACTTCCGAACATCTTGGGTTTCCAGTCAGGAAACACCAGCCGTTCGTGCCGAGACGCTTGCTTGAAAAACATTCCGCGAGTGCTGATGCTGGTGGCGACCTTGGCCAGCGAGAGCGGCAGATACTTGCCGCGCTGCGTGAGAAACTCGAGCAGGTTCACCACGTCGGCCGCCGGCTGTTTCTCGAATCCCTCGGGCATGACCGATTTTTTCGACGCCACGACCTGTTCAATATCTTCGCGAAGGATGACGTGCTTCTTGGCCTGACTGTCGAGCACCTCGACCGATGTGCGGGTCTCGCTGAGCAACATGCCGGTCACCGTCAGCCCGTCAGCGGTGACGATCGAATATTGGCGATAGTTTCCCTCGACGCTGGCGTTGGGGTCGATAATATGTTTGAGTAATTCGGCCTTGGGGTGAACCGCCATGCCAGTCAAGTCGGGACCGATCTTGGCGCCTTCGCCAGTGTGGGTGTGGCATTTCGCACATTGGTTTTTGAAAACGACCTTGCCCAGCTTCGGGTCACCCGTCTTCTTGGTCAGTGGCAGCAACTGCTCGAACACCTTTTGGCGGTCAGGACTGACAAGTCCACCGGAAGCCGCGAGTAATTTTTTGGCCCGACCGGAAATCGACTTGTTTGCGTGCGCCGTGAGCAACTGCTGTTGATCGAGCGCCAACTCGTCAATCGACAGTTTGCTCTTCTCCATCGCTGCGAGCAGGCTAGCCGTCCAGTCGGGGCGTCGCAGCAATACGGCAATCGCCGTGCGCCGTGTTACGGGGGTCAGCGTGTTGTAACGAGCCACGATCCCCGCTCCCACCTCAACGGCCTGCGATGTGCCGAGTGCTTCGAGCAGACCATTCGCTAAATCAGGAGAAGCTTGCGGCGTGATCGCATCCAATAACTTGATCGAAACCTTGGCGTCGCTCGTCGTGGCGAGCAATTGTCGGGCACCTGCCACGCGCACCGCGTCGGATTGTTTGGGATCGTTGAGTTGAGCAATTAGCTTCTTGACCAACTCGGCCGACACTTTGCGAAACCGGTCACCAGCCCCCAATCGCTCAGCCAACGTGACGACCGAAAGCCGGTTGTTGGTCGGCACCTGTGAATAGAGGGCGAACAACGCCGAGTTCAGCGGTTCGCTCTGTGGCAGTGCCCGGCCTTTGGGCCAACCCTTGACCAGACCGGCCACCGCAGCAGCAGCGAGTTGCGGATCGGCGGTCCCCAGGCCCGCGAACACCGTCGCAGCCGTCTTGTGGTCGTCGCCACGTGCGTAGTGTTCGGCGACGATCCTGGTCGCGTTTACGAGCGCCGAGCCAGATGGCTTCACCCCGGCAAGCGAACCGAGCAGCGCGGCACCGTGAGTCGCGGCCGCACTGGTCGCGGCTTCGGTAATCCAACGATCAGATGCGTTTTTGGGATCGACAAGCACTTTGACGATCGCCCGGCCCGCTGCATCGTCGGCTGGCATTTCTGACAGAGCCAGCAAGGCAGCCAGACGAACCTGGGCATCGGTGTCTGACAGCAAACCGGCGGAAAGCATTTCTGCCGCAGTCGAGGAACTCCGCTGCGCCACCGCAACCGCGTTGCGACGAACGCCCGCCGACGGATGTTTCAGCGCCCCGATCACAGCGGCCGATGCAGCAGTGTTCGACCCGTCGAGTTGGCCAAGTCCGTGTAGCGTCCACAGCGCGTGAATCGCCCCGACGTTGAGCCCAATGTCGTCGACCTTCTTGTCCTGGATCAGCTTCACCAGCGCCGCCGCGACGTCGGCCTTGCCACGTTCGACCAATCGCCGCTGCGCATGTCGGCGCCAGAGCAGATTGTCATGAGACAGTGCCGCCACGAGTTGCTCGGGAGTCGCCTTGTCGAGCCGCATCGGCTTCTGTTTCTTTGCATCTTTGTAAACGACCCGATAGATCCGGCCATGCTTCTTGTCCCGCAATGGGATCATATAGGCGTTACCGCGACCGTTTCTGAAGCCGCGCGGCGTGGGATTGTGCTGCACGATGTAGTTGTACCAATCGCTGACCCAGACGTGCCCGTCCGGCCCGACTTCGGCAGTGATCGGGGCGGACCACTCATCGTCGCTGGCCAGCAGATTCCACTCGTTGCGCGAGGTAAAGTCGCTTCCTTTGGGAATCAACTCGAACACACCCGCCAAGTGCCCCGTCGGACCGGCGACAAACGACGTGCGGTTCCAATAACGCTTTGGATAGGTTCGCGCGGTGTACAGAGCGTGCCCCGCTCCGGCTGTGTAGCGCCCGTGGGCGTCGACTTGCCGCACCTTGTCGGTGATCGGCAAGAAACGCGATGTGTTAGCAATCCCACCCAGCCGCGCCGCCGACCAACCGCGAACCTGTTCGTAGTAGCGGTTGGCAATCGGCATATAGACGCTCGGGTTGTTGTTGGCGGTCGAGCCAAAGACGATTCCCTCTTCGCTGAATCCAATGCCCCAGGTGTTGTTGTTCGTCGAGCGAATGAACTCAAGTTTCGACCCGTCGGGCTTAAACCGATAGAACCCCATCGAGAACCCGATTCGCTCTCCGCCGACCGTGCCACGAAAACCGCTGTAGCCGACCATCCCCCAGATCCAATTATCGAGGCCGTATGCCAGATTGCTGGGGCCGGCGTGTGTATCACGAGTTCCCCAACCACTGAAGAGGATCTTTCGCTCGTCGGCCTTATCATCGCCGTTGGTGTCGCGAAGCAGCAACGTATGTGGTGCCTGTTGTACGATCAGCCCGCCACCGCCAAAGACCATACTGGTCGGAATACTTAGCTTATCCGCGAAGACGGTGACCTTGTCGGCCCGGCCATCGCCATCGGTGTCTTCGAGGATCTTAATCCGATCACGACCCGCGCCCGGTTTCTGCATTTCGTTGGGATAGTCGATCGTCTCGGCAATCCACAGCCGACCGCGATCATCCCAGGTCATGCAGATGGCATTGACAAAGTCAGGGTCAGCAGCGAACAGTCGCGCCTCGAACCCCACGGGCGTCACCATATGTTTGGCCGATTCAGCGGGCGAAAGTGGCTTCTGCATTTTTCCCCAGTTCTTACGCCCGCCTCGCCTGGGATTATAGAAGGGAATGTTTGCCTCGACATACTCAAACGGTTTGACGTCCTTTCGCTTGGGTGTCATCTTCGGCGGCTTGTCTTCGGCCGTCAGGCCTTTCACGCTGTGCGGCACGACATTGTCGCTGCCGGCAGCCCAGCGAATGCCGCGTTCCACCAGCACATGAAACGCCGGCTGAGTCCACGTCCGTTTGTCGTGGCCGTAAGCGGTGTAAAAGACCCGGCCCTTGCCATGGGTGCGAACCCATGTCCAGGGCTCCTGATCGCGAACCTGCAAGACGACGCGGTCTTTTTCATTGTGCTTATGATGAACGTAGGTTTCATCCCACGTCTCGAACTCGGGGATTCCCTGCATGATCGGGTGCTCTGGCTTCACCACCTTCGTGCGAAACACCCCGCCGCCGTGCCGGCGAAATTGCCCACCAACCAGCGCGATGTACTTGGGCGAATTAAGAAAACAGTACGACGCACAGTGAAGCGGCACGAGGCCTTTGCCGCCCGCCACGAAATCCATTAGAGCTTTTTCCTGACGCTCGGAGATCTTGGTGATGTTCGCATAGATCATCAGCGCGTCGTACTTGGCGAGCGTCTCGGGATTGAGTTGGGCCATGTCATCGGTGTACGTGACCGTTACGCCGCGTTTGGCAAGCGCCGGCAGGAGTTCCTTGGCCCGTGCGGAGGGACGATGATGACCTCTGTCCCCGAGAAAGAGCACGGAGAGCTTCTTCGGTGCCTCCGCGGCGACAACCGCCGAGGTGATCGATAGTGCCAACAATCCTAATGTGAACGACCGAAACATGGGAAACTCTCTTCCGAAATGAAGGTAAACAGTGTCTATCTCGCTGTACTTATAGGAATCGTGGTCCCGACTAGCGCGCCTTGGAAGTGCCCGACGCAGCGGTGCCGGAAACGCCAAATAACTCCAATTGGCCGAGGGAAAATCCGGGTGGCCGGTTGAAGTCTTTGAAGGTTTTGGAGTTCGCGTTGAAGCAGGCGAACGTGGCGACACGGAACCAGATGTACGCTTTACCGGTGTTGACGAAGTCCGCCTTCTCAATCTTTTGATGCTTCAGTCGTGCGGCGAGTTTTTTCAGATCCTTGGCGGCAACGACTTTCGCCATGTTGCCTCTCGTGAATGAGGTGAATAGCGTCGTCTGAACGCGACCCTTCACTTGGAACGGGGAACCGCTCCGGTCCTTGGCATCACAGCGGTAGATATCGGCCCAGTCATCCTCGGCTCCGGTGTTCGAACCTTGGATCGCCCAGTGCCGTGGGTCGCGCCCCGGCATGTCGGGTGACGACGTGATCGTAAAGTGTGTCAGGACGTACGCTCTCTTCAGTTGGACCGCGCAGTAGTACGGCTCGGATTTGGTCGGTCCGCCTTTGCCACCGTCCTTGAAACCGATATACCACTTGCGTTTCTCTGGCTTGTTCAGAAAGATGGCGCATGCCGGTGTATTCTGCCAGCTTTGGTAAGCGTGAATCTGATGCGGCGGTGTGCCGGGCGGAGAGACGGGCGCCGACTTCATCGTGACCCAGGTGGCATTGGGGGGTCGGAGCTTTTCTGCGGGCTCGCCGGGGCCGTAGTTGCCGGTGTCCACAACCTTGTCCTCCGGGTCGGTAAAATCGCCGCCCAACAGGCTGGCATTGCCGGTGCCAAGGCGAACCTCCGCACGGGACAGGCTGGGGCACGATAGCGTGCCGAAAAGGACAAGCAGGAAAATCCACCAGTGACGTTCGTTATTCATATTTTCTCCCAGCGTTCGTTTGTGATGCCTAGCGGACTAATCTCTCACCCAGGGCGAACGGGGAAAAAAGTACGCGAACCGGAAACCCTATTTCTTTTTCTTTGGCCGCCGCTTATGGCGAGCATTCAGCGGCAACACATTGGCCCGCTCGGCCCAGGCCTGCCACTTGGCGGCCATCGCTTTGGTTCGCTCTGGTTGCGCCGCCGCCAGATTGTTTAGTTCGGTTCGATCGGCCTCCATATCGTAAAGCTCCCATCGCCCTCGTTCGCCGGCGGCGACCAACTTCCATTTGCCGACGCGCACGGCACGGTTGCCTTCATGCTCCCAGTAGATCGCGTCGCGCTCGATCGGTTTGCCAACGAAAGCGGGGACAAGACTGCGGCCTTCCATCGGCTGAATTTTCTTGCCGCCAAATTCCTGCGGATATTTGACGCCGCCCACGTCGACACAGGTCGCCATCAGATCGATCAGATGGCCCGGCTGCTGCTCGAATTCCCCCTTGCGCGAGATCCTCGCCGGCCAATGGGCGATCAGAGGCGAAGAAATCCCGCCTTCGTGAACCCAATGCTTGTAGCGACGAAACGGCGTGTTCGACGCATTCGCCCACGGCAATCCGTAGCCGATATAGGTGTCGGCCGGTCCCGGCATCACGCCAAACCCGATTCGCACCGGACGTCCGTCGCGAGTCACTCGCGGTTGCATACGGGTCTGCAACTCGCCCGGCTTCATCGGCCGCAACACGACCTTTTTCTTGGGGTTCGGTCGCTCGCTTCCATGGCTGCCGTACTCTTCGGCACAGCCCCCGTTGTCGGCGAGAAACAAAATCAGTGTGTTGTCCAACTGTTTTGTCTTCGCCAGCGCCGCCACAATTCGCCCAACACCCTGATCCATGCAGTCGACCATCGCGGCATAGACTTCCATGCGTCGTTCGAACCACGGCTTGTTCTTGATGCTCTCCCATTTCGGCGCGGCCCGATCTCGGGGCGTCATCTTCCAGTCACTCTTGATCAGGCCCATCGCGATCTGTCGCTCGCGGCGCTCGATACGCAGCGCATCCCAGCCCTTGCTATAGCGTCCTTTGTACTTGGCAATATCTTGCGGCTTGGCGTGCATCGGCCAGTGCGGCGCCGTGTAAGCGACGTACATAAAGAACGGCTGGTGCTTCTCACCACGTTTGTGCTCGGTGATGTACTTGGCCGCGTGGTCGCTGATCGCATCGGTGTAATAAAAGTCCTTCCCCTCAGGAGCGATCTGCGTGTTGTCGCGCGTCAGCGAATTCGGATCAAAGAAACTGCCTGCACCGTGGATCGTGCCGAAAAAACGCTCAAAGCCACGTTGACGCGGCCAGTTGTTCTTGGGGCCCTTTGGCGAAACATGTTTCGTGACGTGCCACTTGCCCGCCATGTAGGTCGCATAGCCACCGCCTCGCATCGCTTCGGCGATCGTCACACAGCGCCGGTTCAGTTCGCCTCGATACCCATCGTAGCCGTTGTCCGACATCATCCAGCCAACGCCCGCCTGATGCGGATAAAGCCCAGAGAGCAACGCCGCCCGCGTCGGACAGCAACGCCCGGTGTTATAGAACTGCGTAAACCGCACACCGCCGCCGGCCAACTTATCGAGATTCGGCGTCTTGATCTCACCCCCATAGCAGCCGATATCCGAAAACCCCATATCATCGGCCATCATAATAATAACGTTCGGGCGATCCTGCTCAGCGGCGTTTGCTGTGCCGAGTAGCAGCAGAGCACTCGACAAAACAGACAAGACGGAACCTCGGAGATATAACATAGAGTGGCCTTGGGGTTGGGTTTAGCAGGTGAGTCAATAACGGACGCGGTACCACAGCCGTCCATTATTAGTATCTGTCTCTTCCGCTGCAACGACTCGTGCCCGCCACGATCAGACGATTCTACCCTATTGACCCCACCCACGGCGTTGTTAGATTGACGCCGTGGCCTCGTCACAGCACTCGAAACGGCCATTTCAGCCGAACAACAAAACAACTTCCGTGGAGAGTTTTTCATGAGCGACAAGAAAATCAACGTGGCGATCATCGGACTCGGGTTCGGTGCCGAGTTTATTCCGATCTATCAGCGGCATCCGCAGGCCAATATGTATGCTGTCTGCCGGCGAAACGAAGCGGAACTGAATCAGGTCGCTGACCAGTTCGATATCGAGAAGCGATACACCAGCTACGACGACGTCTTGGCCGACCCAGATGTCGACTTTGTTCATATCAACACGCCGATCCCCGACCATGCCCCGCAGTCGATCAAGGCCCTTAAGGCCGGCAAACATGTCATGTGTACCGTCCCGATGGCAACGACCATCGACGAATGTCGCGAAATCGTGGAACTGGTCAAGGAAACCGGCCTGAAGTATATGATGGCCGAGACGGTCGTCTACGCCCGAGAGTTTCTCTTCTGCCGTGAGCTCTACGAGAAGGGCGAACTGGGAAAGATTCAACATATCCAGGCGAGCCATCATCAGGACATGGACGGTTGGCCAAACTATTGGCCCGGTCTGCCACCGATGCATTACGCAACACACTGTGTAGGGCCATGCTTGGCGCTTACGCGGGCCGAAGCCGAATACGTTTCCTGCTTCGGCAGCGGCACGATTCGCGAGGATTTGATCCCGATGTACAACTCGCCTTTCGCCATTGAGTCGTGCCACATTAAGTTCGCCGATTCCGACATCACTGCGCAGATCTATCGGGCGTTGTTCGACGTCGCCCGGCAGTATCGCGAGAGCATCAACGTTTACGGCCTGAAAAAGTCGTTCGAGTGGCCGCTGATCGAGGGAGAAGACCCGATCATCCACACCGCCAAGAAGCCAGAGCCGGAGATTCCCGAGCGGGTCAAGACGCCTGACTATGGCCACCTCTTGCCGGACGAGATCGCACCGTTCACAACCGGTGGCGTGTACGACGAGGACGAACATCAACATCTGTCGTTTACCCAGGGTGCCGGTCATGGTGGTTCGCATCCACATTTGGCGCACGAGTTTATCTCGGCGCTGGCCGAAGGCCGCGATCCCTATCCCAACGCCGTGCAGTCGGCCAACTGGACATGCGTCGGGCTGTGTGCTCACGAGTCGGCGCTCAAGGGCGGCGAAATCGTTCGGCTGCCTGACTTTACGCGGTCGAAAGTCTAGCGGAGCGCACCGTGGTAAGCTGGTTGTCATGAGCCGACACGACTCTTCTTCGCCGTCTGCTACTGCTGTTCGAGCAACACAGTGGAAGCTGCGCACTCACTCGCTCGAATTCCCACGTCGGCCACTACTGATGGGCATCGTCAACGTCACGCCCGACAGTTTTTCCGATGGTGGGCGGTTTCTCGATCCGTCGGCGGCCGTTGATCAGGCGTTGCAGTTAGAGGCCGACGGGGCGGCGATCCTCGACATCGGTGGCGAGAGCACGCGGCCCTACAGCGATCCGATCGACGAGTCCGATGAACTCCGCCGCATCATGCCGGTCGTCGAGCGGCTTTGCTCGCAGGCCAAAATCCCCATATCGATCGACACCTCGAAAGCCGCGATTGCCCGTGAGGCGGTGGCCGCCGGGTGCGAGATCATTAACGACGTCACCGGCCTGGAAGGCGACCGGGCGATGATTCCGCTGGCTGTCCAAACCGGTGCAGGTGTCTGCGCGATGCACATGCAGGGCACACCACAGACGATGCAGGACGCCCCCACGTATGACGATGTGGTCGCGGACATTGCGGTTTATCTTGCCACTCGACGTGACGCCCTCGTGGCTGCCGGCATCGATCGAGAGCGAATCTGTCTTGATCCGGGCGTCGGCTTCGGCAAGACCCACCAACACAACCTCGACCTGATGGCCGGTTGTGGGCAGCTACACTCGCTCGGCCGTCCGTTGCTGGTCGGTCATTCCCGCAAGGGCTTTCTCGGCAAGCTACTCGGCGACAAATCGGCCGATCGAACCGCAGCCACGATCGGGGCGTCCCTCGCACTGGCCCAACAAGGTGTGCAGATCCTCCGCGTTCATGACGTCCGACCAGTCCGCGAAGCACTGCTGTTGTTCGAGGCAACCGGTGGGTTAAAAGACACGACTTTCCGAACGGCCGATTCGACTTGAGACCGACTTGTCGAACGCCCCTAGATGGACCCCCAAAAGCGCTCTATTAGGGACCGACTTTTCGAGCGCGCCAAAGGTCTTTCCGAGGACTCTTCAGCACATCCGATCAAGATGTTATTTGCATGGTTCATGGCGGCGCTGCCGGCAAGTTGTGGTCGAGTTAGTGTTTTAGCGAACCTGCGTATCGCCGGTCCGCAAGGCGATACTGCACAAGATCCATGTCATCATCATTCACCGTAGCGGCGAAGTGGTTCTTTTTCAATATGCTAGTGAGAAAGTTTTTCAGGTTCGGCGTTAACTACGTACCGATGCGATGACGCCCGCAGAAACATGACTTAGATTGAGGTCGACGGAACCGACCAACGTGCTGTAGACCACAGGGGAAGAATCGCACATGCCCGCATTGGCGGGTTGCTTCGAGAAGTCGCCGCCTCGGTCCCTCATCTGTTGCCTCGCGTCGCTCACCAGTGCTATGATTTCAATATGGCGGCACGACTCAGTAATCTCGGTGAGGTACGAAAGGCTCTTAGCGAGAGTCGCGGGAGACCTGTGGAAATCGTGGACGACCAGACGCAGACGACGTACGTCATGGTAACTCGCGAGGAGTTCCAGAATCGATATCAGCCGCTGTACGATGACAGCGAGCCTGACCCACAGGAGTTCTACGGGACGTTCTCGGCCGCAGTGAGAGGCGACGAAGATGCGCCCGGCATGAATGGGCACAAACGCCATGACACTCCAAGCACCGATGCATGAAACCAAATTGTCACGATCTCGCCCTACGACTCCTTCAACTTCTTAAACTCCTCTTCCGCCTCAGCGATTTCTTTCTCCAACCGCGTAACGTCCTCCGGGTCGTCTACCTGTTGCTTGGCACCGGCCAGTTGCTGCCGCAGCTTTTGCAATCGCGTGCGGAGTACGACGATCCGTTTCTTGGCTTTCTTGTCCATATCACCTCGTCCTGCGGAGAGTTGCTGTTGAGCGGAGGGTGTGCGATTACTGAGCGTCCGTATCGTACCAGCCGGATAATCGGGCGAAAAGGTACGATCGTGGCTCGATTTCTCGTTGCAAACGGGCCCTTTGCCCGCCACATGTAACCTACGTTTGTCGTAGACGTCGGCGCAACGTCGCTCTGATACAGACAGAAATCACCTGGGGGAGGAATTCAAAATGGCACTTTAAGTTGATCTGTTGCAGGGAAGTTTTGCCGCCGTCGCGCCGAGCGCTGAACTGTTGGCCGACACGTTTTACCGCAATCTGTGGGCCGACTATCCGGCCGTGGCGCCGTTGTTTGCACAGGTCGACATGCCTGAGCAGAAAAAGAAACTGGTTACGTCGCTGAAATTGGTCGTCGACAACCTCACGCGTCCCGAAGTCGTCGGCCCGGTTTTGGAGCAATTGGGTGGTCGACATCTCGAGTACGGCGCCGAACCTGATCATTATCCGGCCGTCGGTGCGACGCTGCTGAAGAGTCTGGCCGAAGTGGGCCGAGGCCTATGGCGTGATCAGCGAACAGATGCTGGCAGGCGCTGCGGTATCTGTCTAAGCTGCTTCTGACAAAACCACGTGGGGCAGGTTTGTAACCTGCCTGGCCAGGACTGATCTGCCCCACAACAGGTTTACGCTCCGCTGGTCGCCTGCACACGCAAGGTCTGCATCACCTGGACCGCTTCCATGCCTTGCAGGCCGAAGCAATCCCAGAGCAACATCAGCGGGCCGTTCACGCCGCCCGAGGCCAACTCGATCCGCAACCGCATCGCCTTGAAGAGAACTTCAGGGTCGGCCGAGATCTTGTCATAGAACGTCCGCGCACATTCTCGCGCTCGTGTGGCATCGACACCCAGCAAAGTTTCAAGCGTCGTTCCGGCGGCATCAATCTCGCCAGAACGAATATGCACCGCAAAATCCTGAAACGTGACGGTGCTCGACCCGTTCGACACCTCACTCGGTGCCGGAAGCGCCAACGCCGGATGTGGCGGGCCGGCTTCGCCCATTTCGCTCGGTTGCTGATTCGGCATACCGGGCGGCGGTTCGATCGGCTCTTCGCTCTGGGCGGGCAGACTGCTGATGAGTGTGCTTAAGTGCCCTAGCCGATTTCCATACTTGTCATAGAGCGTCTCGATATCGCTCATATAGCTCTCACCCGATGCATCGTCGAGAATCTCTTCGCGCAGATCGAGAACGCTCTGCGTGAGTTCGTCGGCCAGCAGGTCGCGGGCCTCTTTAAGAATCTCGATAGCCTGATTGCGATCGTTCATGGATAAGCACCACGCGACAAGTAAGAAAAGGGGTCTGCCCAGAGCCGGCGCACAAAGCACCACCTCTCCTACAATTCTATACGAGTTTCGAGGCGATCGCAAATCGATAGTCCGCACGTAGCGATTATTCGCCCTGCGTACCGGGTTATAACGATTCTGCGGCAGATCGTGCGCTAATGCAGCGCCCTGAGCACACCCGAAAGACAAACCACCGTGACGGCAAGCACGGCGTTGATCGTGAGATAGAAGACCGTGTTGTCGCGAATTTTCTGTGTCGCCTTGCTACGTCCGGCAAGTGCGCTGCCGATGAAGAAGACGCCTAGCGCCAGAAGAAACTTGATGCCAAAGAGCATGTGAAAGAGGCTCTTGTTAACATGATCATCGAACGACTTGATCGTCGTGATGAAGTTGTAAATGCCACTTACGAGCAGAAAAAAGATCGCGCCAAAGACCATCTTGGACCAGTTCGAGCGAAGCGCTTCCTTCAATCGACTACTCGCTTCATCGTCGAGCCGCTTCAGTGCGGGCACCAACGCCAATCGCATGAAAAGCACACCCCCCACCGCCGTAATCGCGGCCAACAGGTGCATCCAACGAAAAACAATTCCCACGACGTCGAGTTCCATAAGATGGATGCTCCCAAGACAAATCGAAACGAATTCCACTACACACCAACGATCGTAGACGATTCCCCGGGCAGTGGTCAACCGTCTCGGCAGCGAAATCGACCGCGTGCCTGCGAATCCCGCTAAATCGGCGCAATCAGACCCCTGGTTTCGCGGCGCAAGGGACCGCCGCGACCTACACTTGCGAGTCCACTTCAGTTTCCTCGCAGCGGGATCTATTCAATATGAGCAGCGACAAAAAACGCATCGGAATCCTCACCAGCGGCGGCGACTGTCCCGGGCTCAACGCCGTGATTCGTGGCGTGGTGAAAAGCGCCAACGGCCTCGGTTACGACGTCGTCGGATTCTTGCAGGGCTATGAAGGTCTCGCCGACCCTGTGCGCTATGTTCCGCTCAATAACAAAAACACCTCCGGCATCTTGACCCAAGGCGGTACGATTCTCGGCTCGACCAACAAAGGCCGATTCGCCGCGACCGTCGGCGTCTCGGACCGACTCGACTTGGATCCCGAGTTGCTGGCCGCCGTACAGGTGACCTACGAGCAACTTGGGCTCAGCGGACTGATTTGCATCGGTGGCGACGGTTCGCTCGCCGTCGCGCAGCAGTTTCACGAGTATGGCCTGCCCGTGATCGGCGTGCCGAAGACGATCGACAACGATCTCTCCGCCACCGCATTCACGTTTGGTTTCGACAGCGCCGTCGCATGTGCGACCGACGCGCTTGATCGGCTACACACCACCGCCGCCAGTCACGGTCGCGTGATGGTACTCGAAGTGATGGGTCGCCACGCGGGATGGATCGCGCTGCACTCAGGGATCGCCGGCGGGGCCCACGTGATTCTGATTCCCGAGATCGATTGGAACTTCGATGACGTCTGTCACAAGATTCTCGAGCGACAGAATCTTGGCAAACCATCGACACTGATCGTCGTTGCCGAAGGGGCCGAAATGCCGGGCGGCGAAATGATCACCGTCGAGCGTCGCCAGGAGGACCGCCAGGTCCGACTCGGTGGCATCGGCAACGTCGTCGCGGCCGAGATCGAAGCTCGACTGCACCGCGAGACGCGCACCGCCGTCCTCGGCCATTTGCAACGTGGCGGCGGACCGACGACGTTCGATCGGGTGTTGGCTACACAGTTTGGCGCTCACGCGGTTCGTTTGGTGATCGAAGGTCGCTTCGGCGAAATGATCTGCTACAACCCGCCCCACATGGACAGTGTGCCGATCATCGAAGCGGTCAATCAGCTTTCGACCGTAAATGCGAATGGATCCGCCGTACAGGCGGCCCGCGCGCTGGGCGTCAGTTTTGGGGATCACGCCTCGACAGAGAGCAGCGCCACGACCTGGGCAGAATCGACTGAGGAGCACGAGGAATTTTGCGAGCCGGCGGTCGAGGAAATGCTGGTCTAGCGGAGCGAACTTACTCGCGGCTTGCATGCGACGCGATCAGAATCCCGCCGCGCCAGCCTTGATCGGCACTGACGCTCCAGACGATCTCGCAATTGCCGGCGGCCGTGTCGAACGACGTCTGGCCGTTGACCTCGGCGAACACACGGCGGACCACGCCAAGGAACCAGTCTCGCGAATCCGAAGACATCTCCGTCAACCCGCCGCCGATCACGAACAGGTTGGGATGCAAGATCGGGGCGACGCTCGCGAACAACAGGCCGATCACGATCGCCCAGT
>Ga0114996_10002210_pt1 | contig 25312 bp, 30 predicted proteins | sample ArcticOcean_MG_C_4_FD_87039 | JGI IMG/M metagenome (GOLD analysis project Ga0114996, IMG submission 87039) | Marine microbial communities from western Arctic Ocean - ArcticOcean_MG_CB4_134 | ecosystem: Environmental > Aquatic > Marine > Oceanic | place: Arctic Ocean: Canada Basin | collected... | reverse complement strand
AGGCGAAAGATCTTCAGGACGAAATGGTCTACGCTAATGATCGAGCTATCGGCGTAAATCCGAAGACGATCCCTAATTCAACTTCGACCACAATCAATCCGTGCCCTGAGTTCTGACAGAACCCAACCCCTCCGTACCAGACGGCGCTCCACACGAAACCTTCGGCGTCCACAGTCATACCGTCGGGAATACCCAGCGAACTATCAATCCTTGTGAAATCCCGCCGATTGCTCAGTACGTCGTCTCAGGTGCGATTCGTGATCGGCGGTTCTTTTGGATCCCGAGCTGTCGCAATCGCTGGTAATACAGCCGTTTGAACGTCTGATACCGACGTTCAAACTCATCACGATCAAGTGTGTTGAGGGGGTCAATTTCCGCCCGGCACTCGGCTCGAAGTTTCTGATCCAGCCCGGCTCGGGCTTTGTGGGCGTTCTTCCCACCGTGGCGCAGATGTGTTGTAAGGCCACCGATCGAACTGCCAAGTCGATGTATATGTGACACAAGCTTAACTCCCTATCAACAGCACATGTGGTGCGATTGATATTCAATTGTTGTTAAGCCTCTCCACTAGGAGGATAAGGAAACCCCAAGCGTTGAGCAATAGCGCAGTGACGCTAAAGGCGTTTATCAAGTGTCAATCTGCGGCCAGACTCTACAGCCCGTGTCTGTCTCGCTTCTCGTCCGTAGCGTTCGAGCATCTGCCGTGATTCCCATCCGGCGAGTGCCATAAGATCAGACTCCGGCATGGTGCTATCTGCTAGGGCAGAACTCGCCCACGTGTGCCGGAATTGGTGCAAATGAATACGGCCGATATCTGCCTGTTTCGCCCTACGCCGAACGATTGCTTCGATTCCCCAATGGTTCAGTGGTTGCGAGCGCCCGAGCCACAGCAACTCTGATTTCCAGGACTTGTGCTCACTCCGCCGACGCAAATAGCGATCAAGCGCCGTGATCGTGTTCAGAAGGATTGGTACGGGGCGGATCTTGCGGCCTTTGCCGGTTACTTCGATGGAACCACCATCGAGGTCGACGTCCTGCAATCTCATGCCTGCTACTTCAGCTCGCCTACAACCAGTGGTCATGAATACGCGAATCAAGGCATAGTCACGTCGCGACTGAAATTCGGTCCCTTTTCGACAGGTGTTCAATAGTGCGGTGAGTTGCGCGTCAGTGAGTACCGGGACTTTGGCTAGCTCAACTTTGGGTGGACGCATATGAATCATCGGGGATTCAGATATTTCGCCTTCTTCCCTTGCCCATCGAAAAAATTGCTGCAGACTCGCGTATCGATTGCGGGCAGTGGTCGAACGACTTTTCTCTAGGATCTCGACGATGAATGACTCGATGTGCTCTCGATGTATCGCAGAAATCGGCTCAGGCATTCTCTTTCGCTGCAGAAAAGCACTGAATAGTCGTACGGCTTCACAATAGGTCTCGACTGTCTTCTGCGCCTTGTTCTCTTGCCGGAGGTGCCTGGCGAAGCTCGCGATCAGCGAGGCGCAAGTCGGAATACGGGTATGAGCGGTCTCAGTAGTCATATGCGCTCCAATGGGAAAACCCATAGATTAGTTATGAGTCCATATACCCAGTTATCAGGTTTTGCAGCGCTACAGTCAAGGTAAAGGTGGCACAAACCGGCGAATTTGAGTTTGTGGTGATCCGCCTCGGACTTGAACCGAGAACCTACTGATTAAGAGTCAGTTGCTCTGCCAATTGAGCTAGCGGACCAGTGATAACACCACTACTAGGAATTGTATCGGGAGTGGACGTGCCGGGGTCAAGGGTGCGTCGCACTGGATTTGGCAGGTGCTCCGCACTGGATATGACAGCCGAAAGGCCAACGGCACTCCTATTCGGTGGCTGAGATTGCCCGGGCACGGAGTTGACCGCATCCTGCGTTGATGTCTGTGCCCTTTTCCATTCTTACCGTCACGGGGATTCCGCCTCGACGCAGGAGGTCTCGGAATTTGCCGATGCGGCCCTGATCAGGGCGGTCGTATCGGGCTTCGGTTGCGTTGACGGGGATGATGTTGACGTGACAGAGCATCCCGTCCAGGAGGTCGATTAGCTCCTCGGCATGAATTGGCTTGTCATTCTCTCCTGCGATCAGGACGTATTCGAATGACACTCGTCGGTTCGTTTTCTCGATGTACGTACGGCACGCCTGGATCAGAGTCTCGATGTTCCATCGGGCGTTGACCGGCATGATGCGCGAGCGAAGACGGTCGTTGGGCGCATGCAAAGATATCGCCAGATTCACCTGGTACGGCTCCTCGGCAAGGCGCAGTATTTGGGGCACAAGACCTACCGTTGAGATGGTCATGTTGCGGGCGCCAAGACGAATGCCCTCGTCGTCATTCAGGATGTTGACTGCCTTCATGGTGTTGTCGTAGTTGGCCATCGGCTCGCCCATGCCCATGAAGACAACGTTGGTGACGCGCTCTTCGTCATTAGAAGTATCAGCCAACACATTGTTCATGTGAGTGACCTGCGAAACAATCTCGCCTGCCGATAGGTCGCGACGAAAGCCCTGCTGACCCGTGGCGCAGAATGTGCAGCCAAGCGCGCATCCGGCCTGCGTTGAGATGCAGACGGTACGTCGCGATTTTGAATCACCCCTGGCGCTATATCGCATCAACACGGTTTCAATTAGTTCGCCGTCATCGAGCTTGAAGAGCACCTTGTCCACACTGCCTTGTTTGGAGTGAAGAGACATCATGGGCTCAAGGTGCGGCAGGTCGTATGTAGAAGTCAGATTCGAGCGCAGCAGTTTCGGCAAAGTGGTTATTTCATCGAACGACTTTGCCCCGTCGTTGTAGATTGCCTTCCAGATCTGCTTGGTGCGGAACTTCGGTTGACGCATCTCAACCATCGACTCCGCAAGTTCGCTGCGCGTCATATCAAGTACAGATGGTCGCTGCTCTGGCTCAGATTTGGCGCGAGATTTGGCAGGCGCGCTAGAAACAGGTAATGCTTCAGGAGATGTAGTCATGGGAGTTGCGGGATCCGGTCGGAATGTGGGGGATAGGCGGAATGTATTGTTTAATGATCCCACATCCCGCGCCTTAATATGACAACGGGAATTTAACGTTGATATCTGGTGCGCTTCTCCGGCATCTTGCAGAATGCCTGTATTGGACTCACTTCCACCTGAAAACATGATGAATGCGTGGAGCCGGCACGGGTAGCCCAGCACTGGCAACGAGGAAAAGAACAATCGATCAGTCATTTACACAGCCCACTTCAATCCACCGGGGCGGCGTAGACCCTGACAACATCATGACTTTTGATGATGATGTTGTGCTAGAGACCAAAGATCTGAGCGTTTTGTACGGTGGCAAACCGGCAATTGAACGCGTCAGCTTTCAGGTGCCCCGGAACGAAGTAGTCGCCATCATCGGACCGTCGGGGGCCGGAAAGAGCACACTGATCAGGTGTTACAACCGCATGAACGACCTGATAAACGGCGTTGAGATCAAGGGCGATATTCTCTTTGAAGGAAGCCCGCTATACGCACCAGAAGCCGATCCAACGGAGATTCGATTCCGGATTGGCATGGTGTTCCAGCGCCCAAACCCTTTCCCAAAAAGTATCTATGACAACGTAGCGTTTGGGCCTCGAATAAACGGCATTCAGGGTGATATGGATCAGATGGTGGAAGACTCATTGCGCAAAGCGGCGCTGTGGGATGAGGTTCATGATCGATTAGAGGACAGCGCACTCGCTCTCTCGGGCGGGCAGCAGCAGCGCTTGTGCATCGCCAGGGCACTTGCGGTTCAGCCAGAAGTGATCCTGATGGACGAGCCAGCGGCGTCGCTTGATCCGATATCAACGCAGGCGATTGAATCGTTGATTCGTGAGTTGATTGAGGATGTGACAATTGTTATCGTCACGCACAACATGCAGCAGGCACAGCGTGTTGCCAAGTACGCTGCTGTTGTCATGACCGACGAGAGCCGGATTGGTGAGCTCATTGAGTACGGCCCAACGGAGCAGATCTTCGGTACGCCGCGCGACCAACGAACAGAGGCCTATGTAACGGGCAGGATCGGATAACAGAATGGTGCTTGGACGTGAAGAATTTGATCGCGACCTTGGCCAGCTGGAGGCCCAAGTGGTGCTGCTCAGCGCGCTGGTAGAGAGCTCGGTTCTTACATCTCTACTTGCTTTGAAAGCGCGTGATTTGGAGCTGGCAACCAAGGTCATCTCCGACGATGATCTCATTGACGATAAGCGGTTTGAGATTGAGATGGCATGTGCGGAAATCCTGCGCAGAGAAGCGCCTATTGCAGGTGATCTCAGACGCATTCTCACCATTCTTCAACTCGCAGGAGAACTCGAACGAATTGGCGACTACGCAGAGGGAATTGCCAAGATAACCCACCTGCTTTCAGACAAGCCGCTGCCAAAAGAGATCGTCGATATCCCGCGCATGGGAGACAGGGCAGTCTCTATGCTCAAGCACAGCCTTGAGGCGTTCTTGACGCGTGATCCAGACAAGGCGGAGGCCACCGCGATGAGTGTTGGCCCGCATGATGAAGCGGTGGATGCTATGTACGCCGCTGTTCAGTCCGACCTGATGGAGCTAATGCGGATTGATCCTGAGAACGTGGAGACTGGCACATATCTGATGTGGGCGGCCCACAACGTTGAGCGAATCGCCGACAGGGCAACCAACATTGCCGAGCGCGTGGTGTTCCAGGCGACCGGCAAGTTGGTGCGTGTGGGCGGCGATGACGATGACGCTGAGTCACCGGCCTAGGTTCGCAAAACCCAGACCTTAGAAGCCTGCAACGGCCTCGAATGTGATGACTTCGCTGAGGGTCGTACCGCGCACTTGACTTCGAACTGGGGGGAAAGGTGCGTGGAGTTTGAAGTAGCGTCGGTCGCGAAGGTGATCGGTTGGAGACTCCGGAACGGCGGCCTGTTCTTCCAGGCTTCCGTCGCGTTCACTTTGCAAGATTCGGTGGATAGTTCGTCCGCTCAGATCAACTCGATCTGCAATCTCCTCAACTGAGAGTCCATCTCGAACACGCATATTTACTACGTCCATATCGCGTTCGTAGCGGCTTGCGCGCTGGATCCAACCAGGCGCATCGAACTTGCATACCGGCAAGGGACAGTCCAGGCATGAGGTAGCAACGTCACAACCATCGTCCCGGTAGTTGGTGTTCTCAGGAAGTGTGTCAGCTCGTACTGGCTCTAGTGTGATCATGTGTTTGTTCTCCTTCATATCGGATTGATTCAGGCGATTTGTGCGAACGGTTCAGTGCTCCTAGACAGCGTCCGCAAGGCCGTAAGGAACCCAACCGGCGCCAGCGTTAACCGCAGCATTGAAGTGGCGACGTTCGTCATTGACTGACTCCATCTGGCGATGGTTCTCTGCTACTTCGGAGAAGAGTGACTTCCCGGCCGTTGCCACACCGTAGTAAGCAACGGTGAGTTGAGACTGATCGTTGATTCGAGGCTGTACCCGGGTCTGAAACCATTCTGATGTGACCTGGTGCGCCGAGACCACTTCCACCAAGCGGTCGGGGCGAGACTCTGCGCCCGAGCTCTGGAGTGGACGGTCTACGCTGACGAAAACCTGCCTGGCCCGCCCGTACCGAATTGTGCGCTTACCTTCGGCTCTCCACCCAGCGGGTAGCTCACGGGTGAGTGATGCCAGCGCGGGGAGTGTGTCATCGCTGAATCGAGGGGCGATCCGTGCGAGTGTCCCGCCTGATGCGGCACTCAGGAGAAGGAGGAACTTCTCCAGCCTTCCGGAGATGCTGGCGATTTCTGATTCATCAGTTACCGCGATTGAGAAGGAAAGCCCCTTGCGGTTGACGACACTATCAATCACCGATCGGCCGAACTCATCGATCTCTGACCGGATGGATGATGATGAGTCCTGTGGGTGTAGAACCGTTACCTGTGTCATTATTTTCCTCACTCCGCTACTTCTGATGCCTGACGCTTTGTTGTTCTCTAAACGCCACGGGTAGAACTTGTGTTCTAATATAGAACGAGTGTTCTAATAATGTCAACGCCTTTTCATCACGTGTTTGAAACAATTGTTCTGATACGTGTGGATTGCTTTCGTCGCAAAGTCGAAATAGGCTCCGGACTACAAGCGCCAGAACAAGACAGTACGGAGTTCACGTGAGTAGCAGTGGTGAGACAAGCGGAAATGTAAATGCGGAAATAGTCGCTATCGGCTCGGAGTTGCTTCTGGGCCAGATCGTGGATTCCAATTCCGCCTGGATAGCGCAGCGCCTCGCGGGCGTGGGCGTGAACCTTTTCTATAAAACCGTTGTGGGCGACAACGAAGACAGAATGGTCTCGATTCTAGGAAAGGCGCTGGATCGAGCTGATGTTGTCATCACCACTGGTGGCATCGGTCCGACACAGGATGACCTCACGCGGGAAGCAGTTGCAGCAGTGACCGGCAGGGGAGTTGTGACGGATGATGAGTCTCTGCTTGATCTTCGTGAGCGATTTCAGAAGCGGGGATTCATTCTCACCAAGAACAATGAGCGACAGGCTCAGATCCCTGAAGGCGCAACCGTCATCAAGAACCCCAACGGCACAGCTCCAGCCTTTTTGGTGGAGGACGAGCGAGGAGTGATCATCTCAGTCCCCGGCGTGCCATTCGAGATGAAGTGGCTGATCGATAACGAGATCATTCCGTATCTACGTGATCGGTATGGACTATCTCAGGTGATCCATTACAAGATTCTGAAGGTGACCGATCTGGGCGAGAGTAGCGTTGATCACCTGATGGGCCACCTAATTGCAGAGTCATCCAACCCAACTGTCGGCGTGTTGGCGCACCCTGGTCAGGTGGACGTGAGAATTGCTGCCCGTGCTGGAAGTGAAGTTGAGGCTCAAGAACTGATTGCGCCAGTTGAAGCGGAAGTTCGCGAACTCCTTGGCGATAACATATTTGGCGAAGACGACGACACTATCGAGAGCGTTGTTGGGGCACTGCTAGAGCAGCGTGGACTGACAATCTCAACGTATGAAGATCTCAGTGGTGGTGCCGTGGCCGATGCGATTCAGGGCGCAGCTGATGTTCGTTTCGTGGAAGGATCAATCGTCAACTCCAACGCTGCCCTGGAGCGCATTGTCACGGCGGGAGGAGAGACGCCGCCCTTCGAGAACGGTCAGGCCAGAGCTGAGGCACTCGCCAGGGCTATGAGGAAGGCCAGCGGCGCTGACGTGGGACTGGCGGTGCATGCGGTTGAAGAGGGTGACCAACGTACTGAGAATCTGGGCCGAGGCGAGACGCACATTGCGGTTTCGCTTGCCGACGAAGTGAGGTATCACCACAACGCGTCTGCCGGGCGTGGTCGACCGGATCGGCGTCGTGCATCGATTAACGCGATGAGTCTGCTGCGAAGAACCCTACAAGGCCTCTGAGCACTCACCCAATCTTGACAATTTGACCATTTCAGGAATCCAGGAGGGCGCATAGAGTTATATATGCGCACAACGGCGTTGCAGCTAAATGTTGGGATTTCTGGGGTCAATGATGAGAATCAGAATGTTTCGGACGTTCTCCGTCCTGAGTGTTGTGCTTATTGCGACGATTGCCCTTGCATGTGGCACTGACGAACCGGCTGCCGTACCCGTGCCTACAGAGGTGCCAACGGTTGCGCCAACTGCGACTCCAGAACATGGATTGGTGCCAATTAACGTGAATCCGGAAGATGACCCTGCCGGATTCCTGGCTGCGTTGCCATCGGATGAGCAATCATGTATTCGAACCGCATTGGGCGACGGGCGGTTTGAAGAGTTGCTCGTGCAAACCGAAGACCCTTCGAGTGAAGAACTGGGCGCGCTACTTGGGTGTGTGAGTGACGAGACGATTGTTAACATCGCACTTGGTGTGGCACTAGCGGAGTCGAACCTGACACTGAGCGACGCTACTCTCTCTTGCGTGTCGGAGCGCCTGGAAGACGTAGATTTGAGAACACTACGGCTACTCGTTACGGATGAAGAGGCAGTCGATCAGGACACCACGGAACTATTGCAGTTTGGTATTTCAGCCTTCCCGGCGATCTTCTGTCTGAATGATGAAGAGCGAGCAGGCATTGGCTCTGCCGGAGCATCAGCAATTGGTGCGGAGATTAGCGGAACTACGATCGACGCTCTTGAGTGTGCATTCGATGCGGCCGGTCCTGACGGCCTGGCTACGATGCTGACTATCGTTGACGATCCGAGTGTCGCATCTGCAGAACTCCTGGCCGTAGCCGGTCGGGTGCTGGCGGACTGTTCTGTTGAACTGGAAAACTCAGGTTTACTGGGTGAAGGCTCTGACCTCGATCCCAGTGCGTTGCTTGAAGGCCTGCTGGGCGGGGATGATATTCCTGCGATTCCGGGCCTCCCTGACGGGTTTCTGGACGACCTTATTGCTGGTTCAAGAATGCCAATCTTGCCGGATCTGGATGATATTCCGCTGCTGCCGCATGACATCACTTTAGAAGAAGTTGAGGCTCTATCTGCTGAGTTACGATCATGCCTTGAGGACACGCTGACATCGGATCAGATTGCACAGGTGGATGGCCTGCCCGGCGGTGGTGGTATCCCAGACGTGAGCGTAATGATCGCCCTGCTTGAGTGCGGGGGTGGCACTGCTGCGGATTCAGGCATTGAACTTCCCATTGGTGCGGACACGTTGATCTGCCTGGTGAAGGAGCTTGGAGAAGAACAGGTCAATGGAATCTTCCAGGGAACGGTTCAGCCCAGCTTCTCGCTAATCACTGCAATCTCCACCTGCGGATTCGATCTCGCTGATCTATCTGGCTGAGTTATCTGCGTAGCAAACTAGCGCCGTGACATTTGTGTGTGAAATGCCTCACCTGATCAGGAAAGTTGATCATTGAGGCTTCACCACTGGCCCGACCGAGAGTAGACTCACTCGACCGTAGAGGTCGCGACTATTCGCGCCCCGAAAATACTGTCAAACGGGATATGCACACACGATGAAAAGCGTAGCCGCAATCGATGTAGGTCATGGCAAGCCACTGGTCGTCGATGAGATTGAACTACCAGATCCAAGACCGGACCAGGTAATAGTCAAACTCTACTCAAGTGGTGTCTGCCACTCTCAACTCCACCAGATGCACAACGCCGCAAACGCGCGCCCGATGACCCTGGGTCATGAAGGCACCGGCGTCGTTACGCACATTGGCAGCGACGTTACCCACGTAAAAGAGGGTGACATGGCCATCGTCACCTGGGTACCCAGAAATGCCAAGCAAGGCCGCTGGGCACCAGAACCGTCTGGCGTAACGTACCGGGAAGAAGAAGTGTCTGGCGCTGTGTACACGTGGGGCCAGGATGTTCTGACCACTGGTGAATATGTTGTCAAAGTTGATGATGATGTTCCAAAGGATGTCTCGTCAATCGTTGGTTGCGCAATCCTCACCGGATCAGGTGCTGTCCTGCACACGGCCGGTGTGAAGCCAGGAGACTCCGTGGCGGTCTGGGGCGTTGGCGGCGTTGGCATCGCCGCGGTTCAGATGGCGAGCATTCTTGAGGCCTATCCAATCATTGCGGTAGACCTTGATGACGCGAAACTTGCCTGGGCAAAAACCATGGGAGCGACCCACACCGTGAACGCGGCGAATGAAGATGCCGTGGCGCGAGTGACTGAACTATCCAACGGTGGAGTCGACTATTCGTTCGACGCAATTGGGTTCAAGATCACTACAGAGCAGATTCTGCCTGCTACTCGCAGTGGAGGCTCTGGTGCAGAGAACCATGGCGGTATGGCCGTTCTCATCGGTATGCCGCAGCCTGATCAGGAGATGACGATCTGGCCGGGACACTTCATGTTCCACCAGCGTCGCTACCGTGGCAGTCTTGGGGCAACCTACCCGGATAAGGACTTCCCGATGTACTTGCGTCTCTACAAAGAGGGCAAGTTGCGGTTGGACGACATGGTGACCCGACGCTACAAGCTGGAGGATATCAACCAGGCGTGCAACGACTTGCAGTCAGGTGAGATCACCGGCCGAGCAATCATCGAATACGACGTGACCTAGGCCGAAGGTTGTACTGGAAAGATAAGAGGCGCGGCGAAAGTCGCGCTTCTTGGTTTAACGTGATTTGTGGAGGGAACTACGTCTGGTCTGCTCGCATCAGCAGGTCCGCAGTTGCTTGCGGCTCCGTGATCATGAGGTCGTGGCCGGTGGAGAATTTTTCTACTGGCCAGCCAAGTTCTTTTGCTCGCTCAGCGTGCGTGATGAATGCCGATTGCTCGCGACCCTCGCCGGTGCAGAGAACATAGGTGCCGGGTACTGGATTGTTATTTGGTGTAGCTCAGTTGGGTTGCTTCTTGAACCGTGGCGAGAGGGTGGGGCGTCAGCCGCTTTGCCAGCCATGAAAGATCGTTCAAATCACGCACGCCCATCAGACTGCCATCGACAATTGGCGGCACCGGGATCTTCCAACCGTCGCCACGCTCAATTGCGCTCTTACGAAGCGGTGAGTCACTGTCTTCGCCGACCTGTACCTCGCCGTGGGTGGGCACCATCGCATCCAGATAGACCAGATGCTTGAGCCTGTCCTCAATGTACTGAACAGCACCACTGATCACCAGTCCACCGTAGCTGTGACCAACCAGGACCACATCGGTGAGTTCCTCAAATAAGATCGACGCCGTCACGTCCTGAATGTGAGTGGTGAGATTGACGTCACGTGTCAGCAGGTGAGATCTCTCTCCCAAACCCGTGAGTGTCGGCGTGAAGACGCGGTGCCCGGCAGCCTCAAGGATTGGCCGCACCTTCCACCAGCACCAGCCACCGTGCCATGCGCCGTGAACCAGAACAAATGTAGTCATGAGCCTTAGTTTGGGTACTCCGCTACTGCGCGTATGATCACGATTGGTGTTACTGCCGTAAGCATTATGGCAACGATGAGCCGCATCAAGGTCGAGCTGACTTTACCGGTCTGTGTGGCGCCAATGTAGCTGCCAACCATTCCGGTGACACCCATGACGATTATCACGGCCACATCGAAATTGACATTCACGGCGTGTCCAACAAATCCAAATACGCCAGCAAGTACACCAATGGCGTTATTCGTACCGGCCGCGTAACGGGGATCCATCCGAAGCACGTTGAGCAGCACGGGAAGCCTCAACGTCCCAAGGACCAGCCCGGCAGCGCCGCCAATCAAACCAATGATCACGCCCAGTCCGCTGTCAGCCGCCAATCGTTTGGGTCTGATATTCGAAACACCGGTAGGGTCCGTGATCACCGGCGGAGGCCGATGGCGTATTGGTCGCAACGGTTGCCGCACCGTGGTGTACCACTGTCGGTATGTGCTCAAGGCGGAAATGGCCAGAATTCCGGCGATGACTGATAGCAACATCCACGACTTAACATCGTCGGCAAATAGGCCACCCAGGAACGATCCGACAATGGCCGGAATTCCGATAACCAGTACAACTCGGAATACGATGCGACCACTCCGCCAGTGCGGCCATGAAGCGGTTGTACCGCCCAGGATACTGACGCCAAGGTTCGTCCCGGCGGAGATCACAGGGTTGAACCCAAGTGCCAGCATTACAGGCAACCGGATGACGCCAAGGGCTACGCCAAGCATCCCAGCAACTATGCCAAAGATGAATGAGAACACGCCCAGGAATATGTATTCCCCGAGCGACGCGTTGAGAGGCGACCAGTCGATAGCCAGAATCGGCATATCAATCACTGGTTCCGCTCCGGCGCGCGTCAAACAGTCGTGATGGCCTCTTTCGCCAGCTCACAGAATTCACGGTGCTCACGGGAAAAGTCCCGTGCCGCTACAGTCAGGTTCAGCTTCGTCACTCACCGGCAGCAATACCTGCCAGTTCCAGCATTCCGATTACCTCAGCCCGTGCCTGTCCATCTGGCTCTAGCGACGGGTGGCGGGCAAACGCTGAGGTCTTCTGGAACACGCCTCTGTGGACAAGAATGTCTTTGTAGATCCAGTTGGCGAGACCCAGTCCCTGGGCCAGTGTGCGGATGATTGCTTCGTACTTGTTGAACTCAACGCGAGCTTCTGCGCCCTTACCTGCCTCCCACAGATCCCAGACACGAACGAAGACGTCTGGAAGTGTTGTACCAGGCATGCAGCCAACGGCTCCGCGATCCAATTCTTCAATGAAGAACGCACCACCGGCTCCACCAAAGAGGATAAGACCTGAGTCTCCTCGAGCCGTCGCTGTCTGAGCCATGCGCGGTAGGGTAGGGGGAGTTTCAACCTTGATGTAGCAGAGGTTCTCGTGCGTACGCGCCAGAGTAGCGGCAAGCCCGGGACCGATTTGGGCTGTTCCCTGGTCCTGCTGGAATATAGGTATCGTGACGGCTTCCGCGATTCGACGGAAGTACTCGATCACTTCGCTTTCTGGAGAGGGAATAAACGTTGGTGGTCGGATCATCAGCGCATCTGCGCCCAGCTCTTCGGCTCGCTTTGAGTAGTGCACGGCAAGGTCGGTTCCTTGCTCACCGGTGTTGATAACGATCTTGGTACGACCGTTGGACTGGTCGACTACGGCCTTGGTGACCTCATCGCGCTCTTCTTCTGTGAGTTTGTAGACCTCACTCGCAACGGCGATGCCCAGGCCGTGAACACCGTGGCCGATAGCCCATTCGACTTCATTGCGGAGATCTTCGAAAACGATTCGACCCTGAGCATCGAACGGCATCGAAAGGATGGGATATACGCCCTGCATTGAGCGGTCTGGCATAGAAGATTGCTCCGGAGACTGGATACTGACTGGTTGGTGATCAGAGACCGGATTCTCTTACATCTTGAATCCAGCGGAAAGGGGTAGCCGGAAATAAGGCTAGTCGGCGGGCTCCTCAACGGCGTTTTTGTGGACGGTAACCTTGCCGGGCTGAACGATCACAACATCGATGCGCCAATCAGCGTTTTCGGCACCTGTTTCCTGCAGATAGTTCTGCGCAGCCGCAACTAGATGGACCTGTTTTTTCGTTGTGATCGCTTCTTCTGGCGTGCCGTATGCACCACCGAGCCGGGTCTTGACCTCAACGAATACCAGCGTATCGCGGTCTTTTGCGATGAGGTCTACTTCACCACGGCGTGTGCGGTAGTTGCGCGTGATGATCTGATAGCCCATGCGCCGAAGTTCGCGCTCTGCGCTTCGCTCGCCAATCTGTCCGGACTTCTTCGGGTCAGTCAATGTGTTGACCTTCAGGCTGACTCGCCGGCGACCATCTGACGAATTGGCGCAAATGATCTGCGATGAACAGGGCAGGGGCCAAGCCGTTCGATAGCCTCCATGTGCGTTTTGCTGCCGTAGCCCTTGTGTCCAGCGAACCCATAGCCCGGGTATCGGGCATCGAGTACGTCCCGCATCAGCGTGTCGCGATCTTCCTTGGCGACTATCGACGCAGCTGCAATCGACTTGGACAGTGAGTCGCCTTTGATGATGGATGTTTGGGGGATGTCGATGGCGGGCAACTTCATGGCGTCGATCAGTAGGTGCGTGGGCTGCGGATCGAGGCACTCGATGGCGCGCTCCATGGCCCTGCGGGTCGCCGGTGCAATTCCAATGGTGTCAATCTCACTAGATGATGCGGCGCCTATGCCGACAGACACTGCGTGTTGATGAATGTGGATGCACACGGCGGCGCGGCGTTTTGGCGATACCTGCTTGCTGTCGCGAACGTCCTCGAGCCACGTTGCAGTGGAGTCGATGAGGCTTGCTGGCAATATGACGGCTGCTGCGACCACTGGTCCTGCGAGAGGGCCGCGACCCACTTCGTCCACACCGGCTATGACCCCGACATTGGAACCCTTGGATTCAAGGAGTGAAGTTTCATACTCCCATCCAGTAATGGGCATGGAATTCTGCAATGCGCGCTCCGCGTTTCTGAGCCATCAACCGATTCGAGTTGAAACGAGGATAGCAATGCGGGCTGCGCTCAAACGAGAAACGCTGGGAAAACGCCCATGGGTTACCCTTGGGGTACTCCGTGGGTTAGTTGTTCAGGCCGCGCAACATGCCGCGGATGAAAGCAACCTGACCCACGTGCTCAGAGGCCTCGATGATCAGGTGGCTTATCACCCCGTTCACGTCTGGACCTTCCGGATCGCGCCAGTGACGCCCCGGGAAGTTTTTGCCCAGATCCTCATCGGTCAACGATGTGACGACTTGAAGTGTGCTCTCGTGCACGGCGTCGAAGTACCCCAGGACGCGCTCGATATCGAGATCGGGGAACGACGCAATCTGCTCCATGGACATGCCGTAGCCGTTGCCTTGAGCTGGAAGGCGCAACGCTTCGCACCATCGTCCACTGATCCACACTTCATCCTGCCCACCGACGTATCGAGTCATCCACATGTCCTCAACACGTGCGATGTGCCACGTGAGAAATAGCGCGTGATTGGAGTTTGGCGATGGTTGCCAGCGCAACTCCGAAGAAGTGAGTCCATCTAGCGCAGTCCGGAGTGTCTCTCTGTACTCAGTAAATGCGGCGGTGGCGACGTCTCGAAAATCCAATGAATGTGTCCTGTTGCGGTGGGAGTTTGATTGCAGAGGCAAAAGGATACCGCGCATTGTCTAACTGCGCGACCCAATTACGCGCCCTAAATACGCGAGGGGAGTGCTTCCGAGAATTACGCGATTGCGACGGAAGCCGGCTCCGGCTGAGCGTTCCTCACAGGGAGCTCAATCGTGCCACCGCCAAGTACGCGATCGCCATCGAAGAAGACCACTGCCTGTCCCGGTGTGACCGCGCGTTGCGGTTCGTCGAACACAACAGTCGCACCTGAACCAGTTGACGTGATCGTCGCAGGGACGTCTGGTGCCTTGTAGCGGATGCGCGCCAGTCCACGGATCGGTGAATCAGGCGTCGCGCCATCAATCCAGTTGACCTTTGATGCGATCAGCTCACTTCTCAGCAGCGCGGCCGCAGGGCCAAGCCACACAGTTCCGGACTCCGCGTCAATCTCTGAGACAAATAGCGGTTTGCCACCACCGCCGGGCAGACCGAGTCCCTTGCGTTGGCCGATGGTGAAGTTATGGATACCATCGTGCTCACGCAACGTTTCACCGTCGGGGCCAACCAGCTTGCCGGGTCTGGGTTCCTCGATACGTGGCATTACGAAGTCCCTGTAATCACCATCAGGGATGAAGCAGATGTCCTGGCTGTCTGGCTTGTCCGCAACCGCTAGACCACCGTCTCTGGCGATTTGGCGTATCTCAGACTTCTGGTATCCACCAACCGGGAGGAGCAGCTTGTTGAGTTGATTCTGACCGAGCGTGTACAGCACATACGACTGATCCTTGCCCGGATCCACACCGCGTAGCAGCTGGTGTGGGTGAGCGGCCGTATCGATCTGGGCGTAGTGGCCCGTCGCAATCATTTCGGCGTCAAGAACCGCTGCTCTCTCCAACAGGAAGTCGAACTTCAGCCGGTCATTGCATGCCAGACACGGGTATGGAGTGCGGCCCTTTGAGTATTCATCCACGAAATAGTCGATCACGTGCTTCTTGAACTCGCGCTCAAAATTCAGGAAGTGATGACGCGCACCAATCACACGACACACAGCGCGCGCATCCGCAACGTCCTCAAGAGAGCAGCATGAACGGTTTAGTCGTGCTGCCTCGTTAGTTGGCGCGTTGAACAGGCGCATGGTGACGCCGATAACTTCGTATCCAGCCTGCTGTAATAGCAGTGCAGCGACGGAAGAATCGACTCCGCCACTCATTGCGACAACGACGCGTTGGCCGTTGCCCGCTGGAATATAGGGAGGTGTTTGGATGGAATTCACTGAATTTAGACCGTCTCAAGTTGTGTCATGACATCTATAATCTTATCAATGATATCTAGTACACAACCTACCGAAGAGTCAGAACGACTCGAATCTGAAGGCATCGCCCGTCTGGCATTGGACGTAGCGTCTGATCACCTCGGATCAGATATCGCCCTCCTGGACATCAGCGAGGTGAGTGATTTTACCGATTTCTTTGTAATAGTTACCGGCGAAACTTCACGCCATCTGGAAGCTGTTGCCAGCGACGTGACGCGATCACTCCGGAAAGAGAAGAAGGTCCGCCCATTGCACCGTGAAGGCACAGGGCTGGGCGGTTGGATTCTGGTGGACTTCGGTGATGTCGTGCTCCACGTCTTCGACCGCGAAACCAGGGAGCGATACGCACTCGAACGCCTGTGGTCCCGCGGCCGTGAGATCGTGCGAGTTCAGTAACCGCACAGGCACCGCTCTGGATCCGACTCAGCTATGTTGCTCTATCCCATGTTCTGAGGCTGAGCTCCACTGAATCTCAGGCCGAGCGATAGCTACATCTGTTCTGCGCTCCCCAGTACTTGTAATTCGCGCCCCTTAATTTATGATTACAACGAATACTTCCCAATACACCTGTGAAAGAGCGTGAATATCTGCAATTTGCTAGAGGGGCAGCAAAATCGCAAGTTAGGCGGACCATCGACGTCCGCCGATCTCATGACGGCCTTTACCCTGAGATGGCGTTTCGTGATCTCACTGTTTGCGCTCGTGTTGGTTGCTGCTTGCGGAAGCGACACGACCTCAGCGGAAGGAATAGTCGGCCCACTCCCCACGCAGCAGGTGGATGAACTCACTAAGCCATCAGTAGATCCCGCGTCGGAATTGATTCCCCTCGATGACACGCCGTTTGCTGAGATTCTCCGAATGATTCCGGACTTGCCGGAATTGCGAGAGCAAATTGCTCTCGAGGATTTTTCGGGCTTGAGCGAATTGTATGGAGTAGATCGGCCAATATCAGCTGATCTGGATTCAGCGGGGGTAGCTTTCGCGGATTCGTTGCTCTCAGCCGTGAGTTCAATGCTCGGCCCCGGACGTGTGGCCGACGCGCCGTGGATATCAGGGTTCCATGAGTCCCGTGACCGTGTAGACCTCTGGAACAACCTTGGGTTCGATCAACGAAACGTTCAGTTCTCCGCTCTTGCTGGGCGCGGGAACTTCAGGCTGGATGTACTCACGGGTAACTATGATCCCGCCCCGACATCTGATGCCATCTCGGCTTGCGAGGAGTGTCAACCGCACACGCTCCAGAATTACCGTGAGGTTGAGTACCTGGGGTGGGGCTAGGACGGAGCTGCTAACTTGCGCATGCGCTTCAAAGCCCCGATTTACAGTGCAGTGGGTGTAGGTGGACAGCTATTGGTTGTGTACGGAGCTGCGTATCGGGCACCTAACCCGGAATCATGGAAAAGGTGATCGACGTACGCTCTGGTGAGTTCCCGTCTCTGGCTGAGAACGAAGACTTCGCCCTGGTATTCCGCGGGCTGGCTATGGGCGGCGCAATCAACGCGTCGATCATTGCTGGGGATTACTCCAGTGCGGGCAGTCTCGTGGACAATGGGCAGGCGGTTGTTTACGGATCCAACACCGATGGGCGAGTCGTCGTTTCTAAATCTGTCAGCGGCTCGGATAGCGAGGCTGACGATATAGTTGTTCTCGATACCGGGGTGTCTCTTTTGAAGCCGTTCGAGTTGGCTGGCATGGGTGTCGGCTTCGAAGATGGCCGCAACTTTACGGTGGTCGCTCTTCTCCACGGGACGGCGTCAGCGGAGGAGGAGAACATACCACTTCTCCGCAATCGCGTTGATCAAGCCGAGTACGCAGACGGCAAGTCGTGGAGTGAACAAATCAGCGCGCTAGAGATCAACACATATGGCCGATTACTTGTGGCCCGCCTGTTCCATGACAGCAAAAACGTAAACTTGCTGGACCCCAATGGACTGCCCAGGTTGATTCTTCACGAGCCGTAGAGACCGGGAATGCGCGTGGTGGAAAAGACTTCCACAGTGGCGTGCGTTTCTATGATAGTGAAGGTATGTGACTGGTAGCGCGGTTTAGGCCTCGATTATCCAGGGTCCGTTTGCGCGGTGGTAGCTGATGATCTCAGACTCATCGAAGAAGATTGGCAGTTCGCGCTCAGCATCCTGAACTTCGGCTGAACCGTGGATCAAGTTTCGTCCGATGTCAGTCGCGAAATCACCTCTAATCGTCCCGGGCGCAGCATCCTGCGGATTGGTAACTCCCATGAGTCGGCGTGTGTGTGCAACGGCGTTGGGGCCAGATACAGCCATGGCAACCACTGGGCCTGATGTGATGAAATCAACCAGTCCGGCGTAGAACGGGCGCTCTGAGTGTTCAGCGTAGTGCTCGGCAGCCATCTCACTGGTCATGTTGACGATCTTCAGGCCGATGATCTTCAGGCCGGTCTGCTCAAGTCGAGTAATGATTGGGCCGACAAGTCCGCGCTGCACGCCATCTGGCTTGACGAGGACAAGGGTTCGTTCGGACGGCATTGGATTTCCTTTTGGTGTGGTTGAACGGCGAAGTGGCCGTTCACTGAATAGCTATTTTGGTTTCGATATCGACGGAGGTCGGGCATAGTCCGGTTCAAGATCATCGTCATTGGTGACTTCACCGGCAGCGTGGAGTGCTGTGACGATCTCGATCAGACTGATTGGCGACCTCGTTGGTTGCTCTGTCGATAGTATCCGAGATGGTGCGATCAGGTCAGTAAGTTTTTCGCATGGCTCGCCACAAAATAGTGCGTTTCCAGGGGCTTGTTTAACTAACTCTTTGAGCGGACTCACGCCACGACTGGCGGGTTCGACGACGTTCCCACTGGCGGCCGAATCGAATCGCCCCCACGCCACGCCGGATGAACCGGCATCGATCAGGGATATGACATCGGCATCTTTGCCGAGATGCGGCCACGCCTCAACCAGAAACGTTGAAATGCCGATGAGCGGAACGTCATTCGCCATGGTGAGGCCGCGCGCTGTGGCAATGCCAACCCGAAGCGCAGAGAAGCCACCGGGCCCCTTTGCGACGGCGATCAACTCCACGCTGTTCAGAGGGATATCTGCTTCGGCCAACACTTCGGTGACGGATGGAAGCAGTTCACGGCCGTGATTCTGATTTGAGCGCCACGTTTTCGCTGCCGACTTCTCGCCACTTGAGACGGCAACTCCAGCCCAACGTGTGGAGGTATCGATTGCCAGGATTGTGTGGGTCACCGGCTAATCACCGCGCTCAATGCCTCGACCAGACGGTCGGAATCAGGCCCACCGCCAGAAAGCGTGATTACCCTCTCGTCATCACTAGAGCCGCGATTCATGCTGACGTGCAGCGCGTCCGGAGGGAAGGCCCCTTCTCCACGTTCAGGCCACTCAACAGCAAGCACATCACCCTGCTCGGCAAGCTCAAGCAACCCAAGGTCATAAACCTCATCCGTTGAGTTGAGTCGATAAAGGTCGCAGTGGTGCAGAACCAATCGGCCGTTGTGCCGATTCACCAGCACAAACGTTGGGCTGCGCGGATTGTCATCGGTGCCAAGACCCTGTGCGATCCCTTGTACGAGCCGTGTCTTGCCGGCACCTAGCTCCCCCGTTATGAGAATAATTTCACCACCCATTAGTTCCTTACCCAGCGATTTGCCTAGAGCGATCGTCTCGTCTTCCGATCTGGTGATGGATTGAAGCTCGGCGGGAGTACTACTCACTCAGGTGATCCCAGCCGCCTTGTGATGGCGTGATATCTCTACCGGAGTCATCCAGAACGGTTACATGTGATGCCGAGTCTGAGCGTTCGATCACCCTGCCAATGCGGGTGAGAGGCGTTGCAACGGCTGATTCAGCGCGGGCGAATAGCTCCTCTGAGCACGTGAACAGCAACACGTAATCCTCGCCGCCAGATAGTGCCAGTTGTTGCCACTCATCCGGGAATGCTGACGGTAATTCCACAGGAACTGGCACGAGTTCCATCTCCACTGTGGCAGAGATGTCTGATCGCTCGCAGATGTGGCCAAGGTCGGCCACCAACCCATCGCTCACATCGATGGCGCACTTCACTCCCGCAATCCGAAGCGCGGGCCCCACAGCTACTGCTGGAGTCGGCCGATTGTGCACTTGAGCCCAGTCGGGTATGGACAGTCCAGCTTTGATCAACTGCAACCCAGCACCCGACGCACCAACAACGCCTGTCAGGCCAATTACATCACCGGGTACAGCGTTTGAACGCAACATGGGGTCGGGGAAATCAGACGTTCTGGTGTCAATTGTCCCCACGGCTGTGACGGAAACGAAAAGCCTGTCGGCGCGGACAATATCGCCACCGGTGACCTGACCACCTAATGCAGAAGTGATTGCATCAATTCCGGAGTAGAGCTTCTTCAAATGATCGGCAGGAAATCCCGGCGGAATGCCCAGAGTCACCAGCGTGTGCAGTGGAGTGGCGCCCATCGAAGCCACATCGCTCAAGTTCACTGCAATCGACTTCCAGCCCAGATCTTCCCAGTCCACGGACTCAGATAGGAAATGCACGCCGTCCACCATCGTGTCCGTGGTGTAGACGTCTATGAACGGCCCGCGTTTTATCGCAGAGCAATCGTCTCCAATTCCCACCACGAGGTCGGATGAAGGAGGCGGATTTAGCCCGGCAACGAGGTCGTCAATTAGTGCGAATTCGTCTGGCGATGTCGAATGTGGAGTTGTCACGCTTCTGATTATATGTAGAGTGCCATAGGATTTGGTTGGACTTGGTGCGTGAATAATTTGAGGAAACCTCGTTGAAAGCCCTTTTACTCTCAGACATACATTCGAATGCGGTTGCGCTGCAGGCGGTTCTGCATCACGCCAGCGTTCTGGGCGCATTCGACGAGGTATGGGTCGCGGGTGACACGGTGGGCTACGGCCCCAGCCCAAACGAATGCATCGACATTCTGCGAGAGCAATCCGCCATTGTGGTTGCGGGCAATCATGATCTAGCGGCTGTAGGGAAGATAGACGTCCACGCATTCAACTCTTACGCCGCTGCAGCAATTCGGTGGACCAAAGAAGTGTTGACTCCAGAGAGCACCAAATATCTCAATGGGCTGAGTACCACGGTCACGTACCAGGACTTTACGATTGTCCACGGTAGCCCTCGGGATCCCGTGTGGGAGTACCTGATGGAGTACGAGGCAGCTGAAGCGAATCTGGAACATTTTGATACCGCACACTGTGTGATCGGCCACTCACATCTGCCTCTGGTGTTCACCCTTGAAGAGGGGAAAGACCCGGTAGTCTCTTTACCAATGAATGCTGATGAGGTCCAACTATCGGGGCGTGCCTTCGTGAATCCGGGCAGCGTTGGTCAGCCGCGCGATGGCAACAATATGGCTTCATACGCCGTTGTGGACACGGTTACGGACAGCGTGATGTTCCACCGTGTGGAGTATGATATCGCCGAAACACAGCGGCGCATGAAGGAACGGGAACTACCGCAGGTCCTGGTCGACCGCATCGCTATGGGCCGCTAGCTCCGCAGCAACGCTGAGTAGCGACGCCAAAACCTATCTATAATCGCCATTGCCGCAATCTTCTGCGGCTTTTATCTGTCTCAAGAGAGTGAGCGATTATGCCTGCAATTCATGTCTACCTGTACGAGGGCCGAACTGACGACCAGAAGCGTGAGCTGGCCATGGCATTCACGAAGGATGTAGAAAAAATTGTTGGCTCACCACCGGAGGCTACGCAGGTCCTCTTCCACGATATGAGCCAATCTGATTGGGCATATGCAGGCAAACTAGCCTCCGACTAGACCATTCCATGGCAGGATATCCCCTTCGGGGGAAGTAGGAGTGCGTCGGTAGCTGAGTTACTTGGTTGAATGCACTGGAAAATTTAGAGTATAGCTCCTTAGTGGTGAAACCTTTTGGGGGTTGGTGCATCAAACTTGCGTCGTACATAAACATTGTTTACTGTGCAGGCACATCTAGTTGTGCTGCGCGCACGTTGAGTGATGGGTTGCGCGGCGCAGTTCGGGAGTCATGAGTCAATGGCTGGATGGTTGAAGAGTGCAACTCCCATTTATCATCGGCGCGAAGCAGGGCCTAAAGCCAGCCTGCCAGTAACGGGAGTTCGCAAGTGACAGACGCACCTATGCACTACGACCAGATTCTGCCTAACCCTGGGTTCGAGATAACCAAGGGCAATACGGCGCTTGTAATTACAGACCCACAGGTAGATTTTCTCTCAGAGACAGCCGTCACATGGGAGATCGTTGGTCCCAGCGTTGTTGAGAACAACACGGTAGCGAATTTGCGATCGCTGATCAGCGCATCGCAGGATGCCGGTATTGGCGTATTCGTCTCGCCGCACTACTACTACCCACAGGACCATGCGTGGAAGTTTGGTGGCGCACTGGAGACGATGATGCACGCCATTGGCATGTTTGATCGCAAGAGTGCTCTCGACACCGACGGCTTCAGCGGCTCTGGCGCCGACTGGGAAGAGACTCTCAAGCCCCTGATTGAAAAAGAGGGCACCGTTATCCCAAGCCCGCACAAGGTCTACGGACCGCAGAGCAACGACCTGGCACTCCAGCTTCGGAAGCAGGGCATCGACAAGGTGATTCTCGCCGGTATGTCAGCCAACCTCTGCGTTGAAGCGCACATGCGAGATCTGCTCGAAGACGGATTTGAGGTGTGTATTGCCAAAGATGCAACCGCTGCGGCAGTTCTGCCCGGTGGCGACGCCTACGGTGGAGCGCTCCTCAACTTCCGAATGATGGCCAGTTCAGTCCAGACCACTGAAGAGCTGGTTGGCCAAATCGGTGGCTAGCTGACTCCGGTCACTAGACGAATAGATCAAAAGACCGCCCGTGGGATTGCGCCACGGGCGGTTCTATTTCGCTCGTCTGCCAGGTGCCGTAACCTGCGCAGCAGAAATCAGGAGGCAGTGACGTGAGTGGCAGATTTGAAGGAAAAGTAGCGCTGGTTGCAGGCGGCGCACACGCGGCCAAAGGCGATCTCATGGGTTTCGGGGGAATCGCCGCGTGGGAGATCCTCAAGGGCGGTGGAAAGGTCGTCATCGGCGATCTTGACGACGCTGCAGGCGAGAAGTCGGCCCAGCAGATGCGAGACGACGGCTTCGAGGCGCATTACGTCCATCTGGATGTGACTGATGAATCTCAGTGGGCCAGCGCTGTGTCGAAGGCAGTTTCAGAGTTCGGAATTGTGAATATTCTCATCGATCTAGCCGGAACGATTGACCGCGGTTCGATAGTAGAGGGCGAAGTCGATAGCTGGAAGCTCACGATGGACGTCACCAACATGGGCATGTTCCTTGGCGTTCGGGCCGTAGCACCACATATGCGAGAGGCTGGCGGCGGATCGATTGTGTTGATCTCCTCAATGGCAGCAAAAATGACCGGTAACTATGGCGCCGCATACGCCACATCAAGAGCAGGGATGACGCACTTTGCGCGTGCAGCAGCGGTGCAGTTGGGCCCTGACAACATTCGAGTGAACACGGTACTGCCGGGCTGGACAGTCACGCCGTTCACTCAGCCGGTGCTTGAAGACAAAGCAGGCACGGAGTGGCGCAACAACCGCGTACCGCTGGGGCGCTGGGCCAGGGCGGAAGAGATAGCCAACGGCATCCTCTTCCTGGCATCAGATGAGGCTAGCTATGTCAGCGGGTCTGAGCTACTCATGGACGGTGGGACTACGGCATGGTGGGGGCCGGGACCGCAGTAAGTCGCTTCCTCTCCCACCGGGAGAGGATTGAGGTGAGGGAATTCTTGGTCTTGGGGCCAACTACCCGAACGACGCCTTTACGCGCGCTATCGCCTCTTCGTTGGCGGTTCGGGCTGCATCTACCAGGCCAATGTTGCCGTTGAACCCGTGGATCATGCCTTCATAGACGGTAGTCACCACGTTGTTTCCTGCGGCCTTGAGTGCTGCGCCGTAGTCGACGGCCTCATCTACCAGCGGGTCGAACTCCGCGGCGAGGATGGTGGTGTCTGCGAGGCCTGATAGATCATCAGCGCGAATCACTGAGGCGTAGGGATGCAGCGGGTCATCGCCTTTGGCAATGTACTGCTCCCAGAACCACTCCATCGCCTGCTTGGTGAGGCCGTAGTCATCTGCAAAGTTGTTGTATGACGCCCGCTCAAATTGGTAATCGATTACGGGGCAGTAGAGGATCTGGTGGCTAATCTTTGGGCCGCCCTTGTCGCGGGCGATTAACGCCACTACAGCAGCAAGATTTCCTCCGGCAGACGTCCCGGCAACGGCAATCTTTGACGCATCAACGTTGAGCGCTGCCGCGCTCGCTACAGCCCACTCCGTGGCGGCATAGCAATCGTCAGGGGCTCCCGGAAACTTCGTCTCAGGTGCCATGCGATAGTCGACTGACACCACAACGGCGTTGATGCCGTTAGCGAGCATTCGGCACGTTGAATCGCCGCTGTCCAAGTCACCAATCACCCAACCACCACCGTGGAAGTGCATTAGCAGGGAGTACGGGCCTGGCCCTTTGGGTTCATATATGCGTACAGGGATGTCTCCCGCTGGACCGGGAATCGTTCGGTCGTAGGCGATGCTGACGGGGATGAACTCGCCCTGGATCACTTCGCGCCGCTTGTTACCGAGTCGTCGTGACTCCTCCGGACTGATCTCCCACAGGGCAGGGATATTCAGCTCAGCGCTGATGTTCATCAGTTCTACGACTTGCGGGTGCAGGGGCATTGGTTGGTCCTTGAAAGGGGCAATGTGGTGGCGGTCAAAGATGTAGAGCGCATCATATAGAACACGGACCCTACCCGAGGAGCAGGTCCGTATTGAGAATCGGGCTGCATGTTGAGGGTAAGATAGGCAGCACGAAGCGAGATCGAGCGAATAACGACCGAGTCGGTAATCTCGTTCGCATGCGCCGCAGGAATTCAGGCAAGTAGAGAAGGTTTTCTCATGAACCACAGACCGGGTGGCAATCGTGGCCACCAGTTCAGAGACCCACTGGTGGCGTCCACGATTGAGCATAACCGCCGGGTTCACCGTAGCGGCGGCGTCACGATGCTGGCGCTCATTGGCCTGTTCAAGCTGCTCATGTTCGTGTTAATTGGCGTCTTCAAGCTTTTGAAATTCGTCTGGTCTAAGCGGAAGAGGCAGTCGCAGACTAGCGGTGATGTGATCGACTCTAGTTCAGAGGGCATCCAGTACAAGGTATACGACCCCGATAACGACGATTAGGGCAGCAGCTCTAGGTATTCGCTTACCGATCGCTCGAACAGCTCAGGGTTGGCGTTCCACAGTGCCGTGTGGCGTCCGCCGCCGAATGTGATGACCGCGTTGCGCCCGCTAAGGCCTGCGGCGAACAGGTCGGTATCATTCACTGCAACCGTTTCATCGGCATCTCCGCGCATGATCAGCACCGTAACATCAAGAGAAGCAGCTACATTCATGTAGTCCGTGGCATCCCAATCGATCCCAAATCGCACATCGGCGAGCCATTTTGCCGATGACGTT
>Ga0114996_10002208_pt1 | contig 25322 bp, 18 predicted proteins | sample ArcticOcean_MG_C_4_FD_87039 | JGI IMG/M metagenome (GOLD analysis project Ga0114996, IMG submission 87039) | Marine microbial communities from western Arctic Ocean - ArcticOcean_MG_CB4_134 | ecosystem: Environmental > Aquatic > Marine > Oceanic | place: Arctic Ocean: Canada Basin | collected... | reverse complement strand
CGCACGGCGCGCACGGCGCGCACGGCGCGCACGGCACGGCACGGCACGGCACGGCACGGCGCGCACGGCGCGCACGGCGCGCACGGCGCGCACGGCGCGCACGGCGCGCACGGCGCGCACGGCTGCCGACTGAAGGCGCTAAGAACGCGTGAGTCCGAATCGAAGATGCGCCGCCAGCCATTCAACGACCCGCCAGTCCATCCACCGGCGGTCGGGATCGGTTCCGGGGCGGGCGATATAGCCCAGATGCCCTCCTTGCTCCGCGATGTGAACCTGCACGGATGGCACAGCCGGCAACTGGTCAAACGACGCGACGGGAATCAGCGGGTCGTCGCGTGCCGTCAGGATTAGAGTCGGCACATTGATCGCCGGGACAAACTGAGCGCCGCTGCAGTTTGCGTAATAGTCGTAGACGCCGTCGAATCCAGACACGGGCGCCGTGTACTTATCATCGAACTCACGCAACCGGTCGGGGATGGAACCTCCGATTGGTCCCGGCGCGTCGGCAACCCGATCAATCCGCTCCTGCACCTGCCGAGACAACAGTCCGGTAAAGTGTCGATCGTAAAGCCGGTTGGATCGTTTTCTCAAAGCGTCTCCACACAGCTCCAGATCAATCGGCGGATTCACAGCGGCAGCACAAGCCAGGTACGGCGGCACGCGTCCGCTTTGTCCGTCCTCGCCCAGCATCTTCAGCAGCATGTTGCCACTCAACGAAAATCCGACGACGCCTCCCAGCGACCCGTTGCACAGATTGGCCGCACAGGAGTACGCAGACCGTACGTCATCAGAACGTCCCGCGTGATAAGGCAACCGTGCCAGTTTTGCACCGGCTCCGCAGCCGCGATGGTCCAGCCGGAAGACACGCACTCCCTGGTCAACCAGTTTGCCACCGACCCGAATCATGTAGAAGCTGCCATGACAGCCCGCCAGACCATGCAGCAACAGGACGAAGGGTGCTCCCGGTCCCCAATTAGCGGGACAGTCGTCGTGAAGAATCAGCCGGTCGCCGTCGGGCAGGTCAATGGTGTGTCGTGTCGCGGAGTAGCGTCGCTGTTCACCCTTGAAAACGTAGGCTGCCAGCGTTTGTCGATGCCCGCCTCGCAGCAGTGGATGCGGGCGGAACGGCGGCAGGATGAATGAATCCTCATTGCTCATAACCAGATACGGGCTTTCCTGACATTGCGTCAAATTCAGACTGAAGGCAGGATACGAACTAACGCCAGGCGTCAACACAAGAGAGACACACAAATGGAAATCCTGTCCTGCGATCAGCTGTCCAACAAGAAGTGCGTCCCCTGCGAAGGTGGCGTGCCCAGGTTTTCACCCGAAGAAGCCGAAGAGCAGATCAAACAACTCGACGGCTGGGAATTGACGCACAATCACGAGCGGATTCGCAAGTCATGGGTCGTCACCAATTTCGTGGCGGCTATGCAGTTCTTTGAGAAAGTCACGCAGGTTGCCGAATCTGAAGGTCACCATCCTGACCTGCATCTGGAGCAGTATCGGAATGCGACCATTGAACTCTGGACGCACGCGATCGGCGGCCTGTCCGAGAACGACTTCATCTGCGCGGCGAAATTCGATGAGCTGCCAATCGAGTTGAAACAGTAATTCGTCCGAGACTCGCAAGGGATTGCGACCATGCATCAACAACCCGTTCATCTGTGGAAGCGAAGCAACTGCCGATTGCGGTTACACGTCTCATTCATGGGGCTTGTGATTCTGTCTCTGGCAGGTTGCGGACCAGCGTGGTACAGCCCTCCGCCGCCCATGTATCCACCGGGACAACGGATTCCGCCAGGCCAGCTTGCTCCGGTCCCCAGGCCACCAGGCAACCAGCAGCCTCCGCTGAAGACGCCATCAACTTTCGAGCAGGAAACGCTGCCCGGAAGCCTGAACGAAGTGCCGAGCGTCCCTGCTGACCAGGTATTGACGGTCCCGCCGCCGCTGGCCGACCCGACGTACCACGAGGTCAAAGCCGGAGAGACGCTCATCGGCATCGCCAAAATGTTTGGCGTGACACTCGAGCAGTTACGCGCCGCGAATACGCTCAGTGAGAATCACATCATTAAAGCATACGATCTGCTTCGGATTCCGGAGTAAGCCGGCAGCGCGAAGGATCGTTGGATCAATAAGTGTCGCCTTTCGCTCCGCGAAAGTGCGTTCTTTCGCGGAGCGAAAGACGACAATGTGACACGTAATTCAAGGACGTTCCTAAGCGACTGTCATTCCGGTTCTGCCCAGGCGTCGGCCGAATGCCGGATCTCGTTTTCCAGACCATGCTCATAGGGCTCGCTGGCAAACGTGGGGCGCGTGCCCGTGAATTCCAATTTCGAAATCAGCTCGCCGTCGTCGGTCCGCCCCTTCAGTCGATTCACGAAGATGTCCTGAAACTGGTACTGGTTGTTTTCGTTGAGTCCATAGGCTTCCGTGATCTTCGTCACTTTGCGTGACCCGTCTTCGGAAAACCTCGCGAGCTGCACGATCACATTGATCGCCGACGCCACCTGAGCCCGGGCCACATACACGGGCAGGTCAACATCCGACATCAGCGACAGCGTCTCCAGCCGCACCAGAGCATCGCGCGGTGAAGTCGCATGCACGGTGGTCAGACTGCCGGTGTGACCGCTGATCATCGACTGCACCATTTCCAGAGCTTCACCGCCGCGGACTTCTCCGACGATGATTCGATCCGGGCGCATTCGTAGTGACGCTCGAAACAGATCACGAATTGTGACTTCGCCGCGTCCATAGGCATCCGCCTGCTGCGCTTCCAGGTACAGCGAGTGCTTCTGTGCCAGCCGCAGTTCCGAACTGTCCTCGATCACGACGATCCGTTCGGACTCAGGCACGGCAGTAGAGACGGCATTCAGCATCGTCGTCTTACCGGTTCCCGTTCCACCGGCGACGACCGTGTTCTTATGCAGTCGCACGCACAGTTCGATGAACTCCTGAGCCTCCGGCGTGATGCTGCCCAGCCGTACGAAGTCATCGAGACTGAAGATGTCCCGCTTGAAACGTCGGATCGTCAGAAAGGTGCCGCTGCGTGCACTCGGAGGAATGACGGCATGCACCCGAGATCCATCGGGCAGACGCGCATCCAGAATCGGTCGATCCTGATCAATCTCGCGACCCACATACTGAGCCACATTGTGAATCGCCGAGATCAACGCGTCGTCGCTCAGAAACCGGGCGTCAGTTTCATACAGCTTGCCTCGGCGTTCGACATAAACCTCGTCGAAGCGGTTGACCATAATTTCGGTAACCGAATCGTCCTCAAGAAACTCCTGCAAAGGAGCGAGGAAGAACCCAAGTGTGGCTTCAAAAACAGACTCTCGTGACATGGCAAATGCCGTTGCGTGTATTTCGGGGCAGGACAAACCAAGTGTACCGAGACGGGGTCATGACAGCACAAGTCGGCTGAACTTTGGCGTCGAAATCGATCGCTACTCCAGCCCCGGCGATCACTTTGGAACGGCCAGCAACATGGCATCCAGTAGTCGCTTCTCGTCACATCCGGTCGGATACAGTGCCGACAGTGCATTCGCCAGACGCACAAACTGCGGTCCGCGGCGCACCTCCTGCTTGAGCAACTCGCGCAGGTGTTCGGCTTCTCCTGACGACTGGAACAGCATCGCCTGGTGAACTCGGTCGAGTGTCGTCGTTTCTCCGTCGCCCGCTGGATCGGACAATGACTTGCGCCGATCTTTGACGGGGACAAGCCGCACGACACCTTTCTCCGTGCGGATGATGCGGTCTTCCCATTCATCCAATCGGATCCCCAACGGCTGAGCGAACCGGCGCACGACGTCGTATGTCAGTCCCTGTCGCAGACTGGCCGCATCCGCGTCACCAGATTGAAGCTGCCACAGAAACAGACCGGTCAATCGTGCGTCCTCCTCAAACGAAGCCGAGTCACCGGCACCTCCGTCAGTCGACGACTCACCTGAACCCAGCACACGATTCAGCGCCGCACGACCCACGGCTGCCCAGACGTGTTCCAGATACTCGCCCAGAGCGATCTCACGACCGTCGACTGTTTCGACTGTGCGGAACCGACTGAATATCTCAAGAGCCGGTCCGATGCAGGCGAACACAAGGTCTGCTCCGGCGATTCCTTCACGCTGCAGATATTCCAATCGCTCACTCACACGTTGAGGGAGTTCGCGCAGCACTTCGGACCAGTCGCCGACGCCGGCATCATCAGGCCGCGGGCGGCACACCAGATGAATGCTGGTGGCCAGAACGGCCGAGTTCTGCGCCCGCAGACGCGTTCCCATTTCCGTTGCGACCGGCCACGACGCCGTCACGATCCAGCCCGCCTGGACCAGCCCCGATAGCAGCGACTCCCAACCGGCCGTCGACTTGTGCGCGAACACAACCGTGCCGATTCCGTCCGGTTCCAGGACTCGGCGACCTTCGGCGAACGCCCGCTGCATCGCCTGCTCATACCACACGGCGGTTTTCTTCGTGCGTCCGTCCAGATGGTTCTGTTCGTCACGCACGGCCTCTCGCTGCTTCGGAGTCAGCCCGTTTCTGTCGTCCCATGGATCGCGGCGGATCAGCCGTTCCGGCAACGCCCGCTTCAACCACACGTAGAAGAAGTCCGAAAGATCAGAGTACGGCACCGAGTCGTAATACGGCGGATCGGTGAACCACACTTGAGCACTCGCATCGGGCAACGGTGATTCGCACGCATCCGCCTGCTCGACCTGCCCAGCGCGAGCCAGCGGCGGGATCCCTGAATTCTCTCGCGAGAGTTCTCGCAGCACCTTGCCGATCCATTTGATCGCCACATCGAATCCGCCCGTGCTGCCCGCCAGAGGAGCCGCCTCGGCAAAGTCCCACACGATCGGCAGCGCCTGTCGGCCGAACGCGTTCATCAGCGACTCGCCCGACGGATTCCAGCGGCACAACGAGTTGCACTGCATCACAACTTTGCCCAGTCCCAGAGCCGCCAGTTGAGCCACTCGCGGTTCATCACATCGACGGATCAGCTCGGTGACTCGCACCAGAAACAGCTTCTGCCGCGCGGTGAAGAAGTCGCCAAACGTGTGCAGTCCGTACTTCCGAGTTCGATAGCCGCCACCCACACTGCCCGTCCCGTCCTGAGGCGGAGCTTCGTCCGGGATGAGTGACAGCCCCGATTCGCCCACACCATTTGCCTGAGAAACAAGTTCGTCCAGTTCCTGAGTAGCCAGCCATGCAGGTCGATAATCCGCATCCTCAGCCGACCGAAACTGTTTGCCGATTTTCCCCGGACCGGTTGTCACCACAGCCAGTAAGGTGGCGCCACCAGTCCTCGTCCCCTGGCTGTCAAACACAACATCCGCGCCACCACGCTGCTCGCTGAGTTGCGATCGCACGCGATCCGGCGCCACCACACTGCCACACACCAGACACCGTCCTCGCGCTTTGACGACAGTCCCTTCCGGCACGTCATCAGCCGATTCGGGCGTAAACACCTCGAACCGAATGCGTGAATTCACACCCGCGGCGTCCACGTGGTACCGAACCGCACGCAGTCGTTTCGGCTTGCGACTCAGCCAGCACGATCGCAGCAGTGGAATCTCCGCACCGCAATCCGGAGCCTCGCACCGAATTGTCCGCGACCACAGGTACGCCGTCGGAACAGCACCGCCCACATCATGCGGGTAGACGTCACCGCACGAATCACGCAGCGTCGCGTCAGCCTGGTCCGTCCAGTCCTCAAGCTGAGTCGTCAGTTCACCGGCGTGACGCGGCAGTTCCTCCAGCAGGACGCGCAGAATCAGCAGAGCGATCGGATTCAGGTCACTGGCAAACGAATCGCAGCCCAGCCGCAGCCCCTCCAGCGGAATGGCCCCACCACCGGAAAACGGATCGACGACCAGCGGCGGCGCTCCGTCATGCGCCGCTTCAATCAGCCGTCGAGACACATCCAGCCAGTCGGGATCGCGCGACAGTTCCCAGCTCGCAAAGTCAGCGACAAACCGATTCAGAGCGTCGCGCAATGCGACATCACCATCAGCAATCCCGCTTCGCACACGCAGTAGCAAGTCACGCGCGGCACTTCGAAACTCGACGGGGCAGTTCGCATCGGCGGGGTCTGGCAACAGCAGCGCCAGCAGCATCGCCCGACACGACGCCAGCGGCCGACGAGCCCACCAGATATGCAGAGTCGATGGATGCCCATGCCGCACGGTCTTGTCATGCACGGCATGCCGCGACACATCAGCAACAGGAAAATCCACCTCAGCCAGCCGCCTGCATCCTCTCGGGACCATTCACAAAGCTCCATCGATGTGTAACTCAGACGGCAAAGGCAGCTTGAGTGATCAGCGGCAGCAACCTGCGAGTTCGCACGCACGCCTTCACTTCACGCTGTGAAAACGCCATCGCAATGCAGCATGACTCCCCGCCAGCAGAAGTCCAGCCCCCAGTCCCGGCACGCATCGCTCGTCCTGCGGCGGGCTCTGTAGCAACGGATACGTGGCAGGATGCCACGTGACATCCAACGATAAGATCTGTCTCGCACTCCAGACGGAACCACCCGGCATCGCTGTTCACAGTCGCAATTGCCGGCGCAACTTTGGCCATGTAGGATCGCCGGACATTCCTGCACACGTCATCCTTCTTTGCGACAGTGTGTCGTCCAGAACATCGTTGGCCGCACTGGAAACCTCGCGACAATTGTGAATCGACATCGCACTCCCGCCGAGTTAGTCGTCCACGCTGCAAAGCTGTGTGATCGCGGCGTTATTTGTCCTGCTGAATCGTGGCACATTATCAGCGATGCTACTGCCGAACTTGAGGTGCGCGTCTTGCTCAATACTCTTTCGCACGGTGACCAGCAGCTGGTTCGTCGAAATTATTCGTGCCGGCCACTTTCACTCGAAGTGCTAGCTCAATCGTACGCCGACGCGAATTATGCAGCATTGCTGGAATGGTGCATCGAATCGGCCAGTGCACATAAATCGTGACGGGGCGGCCAATGCATGGCCGCAGAGGTTTGGCATCCATGCCAAACACGCCTTCCTTCTTTATCGATCGCGCGCTCTGCCATTACAATCATCAGGTCAGGCCACGCTTTCCAGCCCCGTCGAGGGGCGGCGTCGGCCATGCTTCCCGTTGTGCGACCTAGCCGATTCCCAATGGCACGTTTGGACAAACAACGCCGCAAGGAACTTCTTCGCGAAGTCAAACGCAATGAGATGGCTGCTGCTTTCGACGCACTGCCAATCTCAAACGCCGATTTCAAGGCATTGTTTGACATGCTCGATGTTCGCCTGCCGCAAGATGCGTGCGATCATACGCGCCGCCTGACTGTCGCCTTTCTTCAGGAACGGTCGCTCCCAGAGCTCGATGTGCTGGCGTGGCTCGACGAAAACGGAGGTTTTTGCGATTGCGAGGTTCTCGCCAATTCTGAGCAGGCTTGGGAGGCCTGCAAGGACTTTCAACCGCAATCGTAGTTCACCGGTCGCACAATGTTCGGCCGCTGGGTTGCGGCATCCATGCCGCAAACGCCTTCCCCGTTCATCCACGCGGGCTCCGCTTGTACAATCGTGTGGTCAGGCCAGCGTCTTTCGCTCCGTTGTGGGGCGGCGTCGGCCAAACTTCCCGTTCGCCGCGCCAAGAATGCAGTGCTCAACTACCGACGATGGTTTGACCGTCGAGATCCCCGATGACTGGGACATCTGGGAAGGTGCAGAAGATGACCTGTTGGTGGCCGCTGCACCCGAGGAAGATGACGACGGCATTCAACCGCAATTGCTTGTCACTCTCGAACTACTTGACTACGACATCGACTCAAAAGGCTACATGGTCGGTAATGTCGTCTACTCCCAAACGCATCTTCCGGCGTATGACGATCACGGAAGCGGTACGTTCACTTGTGACGGATACGACGTCGCGTGGAATCACTACACATCTGACGCTGGTGGCTTCACCATGACCGCGATCACGTATTTCGTGGTCCGAGGTCGCGACGCTTATCTCTTTAACTTCAAAGCTAATCCTGAAATGTTCTCACGTTGGCATGGCAGTTTCGAGCAAATAGTACGTTCGATTCGGTTTGCGTAGCGGTCGGCGAACAATGATTATTTGATAGTTGCGAACGCAATCACCTTCGACGTATTTCGAGCCGCGATCATTTGGTAGATTCTATGCCAGTTCAAAGTCGTCACCGTCACAGGGGCGGTGACAAATAATCAAACCGTTGGCAGAACGGCTCATACCTTGGCGAGTGGCTTCTTGCGGGGTGTTGTTTGTTTTCGCTTCACAATGCGCGTGCCGACAATCTTGCCGATTTGCGAGCGCGATGCCCCGAGTGCCGCGAGTGAGCGGACGAACAACTCCATGGACACCGACCGATCGGCAACTTCCATTTTGGCGATACGGGATTGACTCGAACCAATTCTCTTCGCCAGTTCCTGCTGGGTTACTCTCTTTTGCTGACGCAATGTCTTCACGTTGGCGGCAAGCGCCAGCTTCATATTGACCAGCATCTCTTCGGCATCACTGAGTTCAAGAAACTCGGACGCGGAACCAACCTTCCAGCCTGCGGCTTCGAGCTTTTTTCGTTTGGAAGTTTTCATTCTGTTGCCTCGTCGTATCGTTTGAATCGTCGTTTACAGGCGTCGATTACTTTCCCTGGCGTTTTGCCGGTTTTCTTTGCGAAGACTTCTCCAATGACGATCGCATCGGCATCAGTCCGATAAATGATGCGCCAATTCATGTCTTCATCCGGGATCCGAAGTTCGTGACATCGTCGACCGACGGATGGCATCGGCCGGCTGTGCGGCAATCCGATATTTTCGCCGCGCTGCAAGCGCCGCAACAAAGTTCCAGCTTCGATCCGAGCCTCGAGCGAGAACGGCGGCGTCTTGATCTCGCCTTCCAGCCAGACGAGCGGTTTGTCATCTCCGTGCATTCGATCAACTATATGTCACATTCGGCATATGTCAAGTCTGACATTAACAATTCGTTGCATGTGGGCGGTACGCGGCTGCCAACGGAAGTTGGCGATGACGATTCCAATACAATCTCATATCGATTTCGATACATCGAGGCGGAGCCTCAGATTGGCGCTGACCCTTACATCCTTCACTTGTCGATGCCCGGGCTCAACGCTGGCTTCTTCATTGGCAGCGAGGGTTATGAATTGCTGTTCGACATCCACGTTGCATCAACAGACGGCGAGCATGACGACGGCACTGATGCACTGGCCTTTCTGGACCGGAACGGCCTCTAACGGGCAATGTCATGTAGCTGCGTTCGCCAGAACGCGGAGCGGACGCTCCAGAACACCCGCAGTGAATTCACCTTTTGAGACATTGCTGCAGCCATGACAACGCCGCACAGCGACTGTCCGCCGACAATAGAAAACCGTGAACGGTCACAATGGTTGGACCTTCGCGATTGGGCACTGGCGAGTTCGGCGGCCTGTTGCGTTGGCGTCTCGGCCTGTTATTGGTTGCAACCGGATTGGCTGGCTGCGGTAACTCTTGTTCCTGCGTGGTGCTGGCTCGTGCCTGCATTGGCACTGACCGTGTATGGGATGAACCGGACGCACAAACGTCGCTGCCTTTCGGTTGTGATTCTCTGGGTCGGATACACGGCGTTGTTTGTGGAGGAAGTTCACAGTCTCGTACGCACAGGCAGTCGGCCTGCGACACAATGGCAAGCCGCTCGAGAGCGTGGTCGGGCCATTCGTGTTGTATCTCTCAATTGCTATGTGGCGAACCCGCATAGCGTTGCTGAAGTCGCGCAATTCAAACCGGACGTTGTGTTGCTTCAGGAATCACCGAGTCGCGAACATCTGAAACATCTCGCGATTGAAGTGTTCGGTAACGACGGAACATTTCTGTGGGGTGGAGATACATCAATTCTCGCCAGGGGACGCATTCAACCCGGCACGGTGGACCCCTCGTCGCATTTCGTTCACGCGACCGTTGAGTTGCCCAGCGGCGTCGAGCTGGATGTCATCAGCGCCCGCTTGCATCCCCCTGTGTTCCGTCTCGATTTCTGGGATTCCGGTTTCTGGATCGACCACCGCAACAACCGAGTCAAACATCGCGCACAGATTCTGGACGTCATGCAGATCGTCGCAGCCATCCCGCAGTCAGCACATCTGATCGTCGGGGGCGACTTCAATGCGCCGCCACTCGACGATGCACTCACTCCACTGCGGCAGCGTTTGTTCGACACATTCACGGAAGCAGGACGTGGCTGGGGACATACAGGGACGAACGACTATCCACTGTTCCGCGTCGACCAGATCTGGGCAAGCCGAAGCCTCAGCGCGAACACCGTGATTGCACAAAAGACGGTCCACTCCGATCACCGCATGGTGATCGCTGATCTCGTTGTCACGGAGTAACGCCGCCGCGCGATCCTTCGTGTGAGTGTCGTCACGACCTTCACGGCACGGAAAAACTCCGCTCGATACGTGTCACGTTGCCCTGGCGGTCATTGATGGAAACCGTCAGCACGCCGTGGGGCAGCGAGGCGATCGGCTGCTTTGGTTTCCATTCAAAGACACCTTCGCCGACGTGCCTGAATCGGGGTGCGAGATCCTCACCTGCAGGGGAGTTATCAACATCGAAGCTGGCTGACACACTGAAACTCTCCATGTCGAGTCCGGTGTAATAATCGTGCATGCCGATCAGGATGCGATCGCATGTTCGGTTCTTGCCGGCCCGTGGATATGTGACTGTCAGCGTGGGTCGAGTTTCATCGTCCATCCAGCCGCTTCCGGGTCCGTGCTTGTCCGGATCGGCAGGATCGAATTCCAGGTCGATCGGGCAGCCCAGATCGATCCAGCGGTAGATTGTGCGACGGTCTTCTTCCGAAAGTGCTCGAACTTTGCCGGCTTTGACCGCGCCCGGCGGTGGCATGATGCTGCCCGTGAAATCGACGTCGGCGACACGGATGTTCTGCCGGGACGCATCAACTGGCTCGCCTGACAGATGAAGCGTTGCCGAGTCACCCGGTGTGGTGGCTGTGGGGAAGTCGTCGTTGGTCCAGCCGTCGTTGCGCTGGCCCAGAACCTTCCATGACAGCAGACTTCGGCGGGACTGGTAAGCGCGCACATAACGCGACACCTGAGGTGTTACCCAGCGGTTGGCGACATGTTTTTGACCGTAGGGGTCCAGGACTCCTCGCACGAGCATCGCATAGGTGGCCGGAATTCGTCCGCCTGGTTCACTCCGGAACATGCCGCCACCGCCGCGTCCCTTCACCATCTCCAGATCGTCAAGCACCAGGTTCGCCGACGGTTTGGGATTGTCCTTTGAATGACAGCCCGTGCAGCTCCTGCGGAAGATCGGCAGCACGTGGCGATAGAATTCGACATTGATTGCGCCCGCCTTTTCAAAACGCAGTCCGGACTGATCTTCGCTATCCCACTGGCGACCTGACTCGTCCTGCTCTTTGGACGTCAACAAAGGAGTCTGTAACGCCAGATCGAGCACTTCGTAGTCGTCTCGTGCAGCCGATGTGAGCTTGAACTCCGTCGGTTTCTGACTGTGAGCATGGCAACCACCGCAATCGTGACGGACCTCACCTGGGCGAACCTGGTGCCACGTCTGTGCCATGTTGAGCGTCATGCCGTGCCGATCCAGCATCTGGAATGTGAACGAAGTATCGGCCGGAATACGGGCAAGGAAACTGGTATCGGAATTGCCGTCCGGATCGGTCGGCTGTGAGCCATCGGACTGGAAATGCCGCACAGGAATCTCGCCCAGAATCCGGTACCGTTCGTCACCCCAGTTCCAGAACATTCGCTTGCGTTGCGACGTTGGTTCCTGGGCAACGATTCGAATGCCATGAATATCGGCGTTGTCGTAGAGACCGCAGTCCGATCCCTGATTGTACCAGTGGTCAACTCCCGGCCGGTACGAATTGAATGGGCGCAAACCTTTGAGCTTGTTCGGTGTCAGACTGGCGGCGGTCACGCTCCCCTCGGCAACTGAACCGCCAGTGATACTCTCACGTTTGTAGAAACTCGACGTGCCGACCAGTCCGAAGGCCGAACCCTCTGGCAGATGCGGCGAAGCTGATCCGTCATTAGCAGGCGGGGTTTTTCCAGCCGGTTCGTCGACTCCGTAGATACGCTTGTACGGAACGACTGGCCGCGGCCATTGCTCGTTGTAGTCCGGGTCATTCTTCAGGCAAAGCATCTGAGACGGCTCGTCGATCGGATCACCATTGCGGAGCAGGTAGATTCCAGAGTCAATCCGAGGGTACCAGTACTTGCGAAAGCTCCCGTTGGAATTCACTGAGCCCTTTGACCAGACGGCCAGCAGATGATTGTCGGGTGCGCCGCAGGGGTGAGTGAATTTGCCGACGCGTGGCGAGTCAGGCTTTTCCCGGTCCGACAGTCCGGCCGGTGAATCAAACGAGCTGACAAATCGCGTCACAGACTCCAGTCCGTAAGGCGTGAAGGAGAATCGCGGGCTGCGAGGATTCGCCTGTTTGGGATTCAGATCATTACTTCTGTCGCCCGGGCCGAACGCCGAGTAGTCATCTTTCGGTCCGGACGGCATTCTGTACAACGTGCCAAATCCAAAGTTGTTCAGGTTGTAATACGCCTCGAAGACAATCGAGCCGTCTGACATTTGCGAGTGAAAGTGATACACGTCCGACCCCTGAAAGCTGGAGACAATCGGTCCCCATCCGGTTCCGTCGGGATAGATGAACCACAGTCCCCAGTTACGGAGATCGCGCATGCCCTGGCTTTCATAGCTGGAGAACATGACACGACCGTCGCGCAGGATGACAGGATGCAGAGCACTCGCGATATTCAGATAGCCGATCATCTCGGTGTTCGCGCCGTCATCGTCCATGGTGAACAGTTGAAATGAACCGCGGGTGTAAGTCTTCGGAGCTTCAAACAGGTTGCGGTTGCTGGTGAACACCACGCGACCATCCGGCGCGGGACAGGGAGCTAGATTGAAAACGGGCATGCCCTGTGCTTCTTTGTCGCTCAGAATGCCCGTGTTCGGCGTTCGCTCCTGATGCGTCAGCCGCACAATCTCGCGCGTCTTCACGTGAATCCTGTAGATGTCTGATCCGCCGCGTGGGAATCCCCAGGCGGCCTGTTTTGTCTGGTCGTGGAACAGGGCGTAGTAAACCCACTCTCCGTCGAACGAGACGTACGGATCGGCCACCGCACCGTCGCCGCCTTTGACCAGCACGTCTTCGCTGCCATCGGGATGGAGCAGAACCAGGTCGGTGCCGGCGTCGACACTCAGCGGGTTAAAGACCTCGGCCCAGCGCGTTGCCTTTTCATCGCCGAACCTGGGTGCTCGCACGTAGACGATGTCGTAGTCCCACTTGACCGACGCATCAGTCTTGATGTGCGGCACTTCGACGCTCAGGATCGGGCGTTCCTGCTGAGCATCAGTCGGCGACACGACTGCCAGGTAGACCAGGACAACGAACAAGCATCGCCAGATTTTCACGCGAACCGTCATGGTAATCTCACACAAGAGGGCCGGGGACGCGTACCCGGGGGATTCAGAAGAGCTGGGAAACTGGATGGCCCCGATAGAGATAATGGGGCCTCCCCTGGCGCTCGTGCCAGGCCGCCGTCTCCGGAATCCCCAGCGAGTGATAGATCGTTGCCGCAAAGTCCTCAGGCGTCGCGCGACCTGCGACCGGGTAACCACCGTGATTGTCTGTGGCTCCGATGATGCGACCGCCGTGGACGCCGCCACCGGCAAACATCACCGTTTGCACCGGTCCCCAGTGGCCTCGACCTGGCAACGGTGATTTCGCACCTTTGACGACGAACACTTTGGGCGTCCGACCGAATTCGCTGGCGAGGACCACCAGGACGTGGTCCAATCGACCACTGTCGTGAAGGTCGTCGAGCAATGCCGAAATGGCGCGGTCCGCCGGTGGAAGGAGTCGATCTTTGAGAACGGGAAACTGACTGCCGTGGGTGTCCCACGTGAAATTGTGTCCCAGGTTGACCTGCACGATGTTCACGCCGACGTCGACCAGTTGCCGTGCCATCAACAGAGACCAGCCAAACTTGTTCTGTCCGTAGCGATCCAGCACGGCGGGATCCGACTGCATGATGTCAAACGCCTGACGTGTCCGACTGTCAGTCAGCAGAGACGCCACCTGCTGACGGTAACGGTCCAGGTCGGCAACCGCGGCGGATTCTTCGAGATCCTGCCGCTGCCGGTTAATGTCAGCGAGCAGACTGACGCGTGCCCCCAGACGGTTCTCATCAACGTCTGACGGCAGTTCCAGACGCGGCGCCGAAAACACCGGCTGGGCTTCATGCGTGTGAGCTTTCGTGTACGAAATCTCGTAGCAGTCGGGACAGAGCCCGCGCGTGTTGTAGCCGTTGCCCAGGCATCGTGGACTGGCCTGAACGACCCACGGATCATAAGCGTAGCCCATCATCCCCGCCGTCTGGCCAGGCACCAGATTCGAACGGTTGTGCCAGGTCAGCTCCGGAAGAATGACCGACGACGGGAACGGGTGGTGTTGCGGTGCGGCAGATCCAGCCAAAGCCGTGATCCCTGGCCAGTCGCTGCGCTGCGCAGGCCCGCGAAAACCCGGTGGTAAAGTCGACCGACCACTCTGCATCAGCATGCAGCCCTGCAGGTGCCCGTTCTGCTCATGCGAAACCGACCGCACCAGCGAAAACAGATGGCTGCGTTTTGCCAGCATCGGCAAGTGCTCGCAGATGTGCATACCGGAGCTGGTAGCAATCGGCTGAAACTCGCCGCGGATTCCAGCCGGTGCCTGCGGTTTCAAATCGAACGTCTCAAGCTGAGACATGCCTCCAATTGCATAGATGAAGATCACCGACTTCGCGGATGATCCACTATCGCCCGCCGCGGCACGCCATGCCGCCACATCGGTCATGCTCAAACCGAGAAATCCTGCCGCTCCGGCCTGCACAAGGTGACGGCGAGAGAGTGGATCGGCGCTGGGATGTCCCGCCTGATCAACTGGCATGCGTGGGTCGCTCCTTTTGGACACAGGAACTGTAACCCACTCCCCGACTGCTATGCCCGCCACGTTGACCGAAAAAGCTGCAGTGAAGCCTTACGGTTAGTGCATGAGCTCACTGTGAACGTGGCGGCATTGTCGTTGACACAAAGGCGACTATCTGATGGCACACGCGACGACTATTCTGGTTCGTATTACTCTCCCACGCGAATTCAGAGGACGAGCTGTGCCTGCCATCTCAAGCCAGCCGACTGCGAATTCCAGCCCGTATCGTCGACGCGAGTTGCTGCGTGTCGGTGGTCTGTCGCTGTTCGGTGGGATGTCACTGCCGGGACTCATGCAGGCGGCCGAGTCGGCAGGTCGTCGACACGGCTCGGCGAAGTCCGTGATCCTGTTCAATCTGCTCGGTGGACCAAGTCACCAGGATATGGTGGATTTGAAGCCGAACGCACCGGCCGAAATCCGCGGTGAGTTCAAGCCTATTGCGACGTCGCTGCCCGGTCTGCAGATTTGTGAGCTGCTGCCGAACACCGCGAGATTGATGCATCGAGCCAGTCTGATCCGGTCGATCACGCACACCTACAACGCCCACAACCCCTTGGCGATGATGACCGGATTCGCCGACGGTGCGAACGGCCAGCTCACAGCGGATCGCACTGACCCGCCTGATATCGGAGCCATCTGCCAGTACCTGGGAATGGGCTCTCAGCAAGTTCCCGGAGCGGTCTGCCTGCCGTGCTATCCCGGTTGGGGCGAGAGTGGCCAGTACCCCGGCATCCGGCGGCCGGGTCCCTATGGCGGTTATCTCGGCAGCCGATACGACCCGATGTTCAGCCTGTGTCAGCCCACGTTTGAAAAGAAAGATAACCCCGGTCCGTACAACCCGGCGATGCCATTCGGCGAACCGTTGATGCCTTCGCTGGACAGTCTTCCCGGAATGTCCTCCGGTCGACTCGATCGTCGCTGGTCAGTGCTGGACCAGATTGACGATCGCTTCGAAACCCTCAGGACGTCTCGCGCGGTCGATCGCATGGACAAGTTCCAGGAGCGGGCGTTCGCCATGCTCTCATCCAGTCGGACTCGCGATGCGTTCGACCTGTCGTCCGAGTCGGCGGCCGTGCGAGATCGCTACGGTCGCAACCTGTATGGATCGAGTCTGATCGTCGCACGGCGACTGGTCGAAGCGGGCGTGCCATTCATCAGCGTGCACCAGGAGATCTTTGGGCGGAACGGTCACGCGTACGACATGCACGAAAACAACTTTGGCATGCTGCGGGAATTCAACCTGCCTTTACTCGATGTATTGCTGCCCGCGCTGATCGCAGACCTCGATGATCGCGGACTCCTTGAATCGACTCTGGTCGTGGTGATGGGGGAAATGGGCCGCTCGCCCAAGGTCAACGCGAAAGCGGGTCGCGATCACTGGCCGCAGTGCGGTTTCAGTCTGATGTTTGGTGGTGGCGTGCGTGAGGGCAACGTGTTCGGCTCGACCGACAAACACGCGGCGTATCCAGAAAGTCATCCGGTCTCTCCGGGCGACGTGGTTGCGACGATCTATCATCTGCTGGGCATTGATCCGCACATGACCGTTCCGAAACTCGACGGCCGGCCGGTGGCAGTCGCGCATGGTGGTGATCCCATTCGAGATGTCATTGCCTGAACTCTGCCGGTACGTCGCCCTCTGACCTGCAAATGAGTCGATCAGAATTCTGAATCGCGTTGAAAGACAAACAATGAGCAAACCCGCCCGCTACCGTGAAGTCGAAGTCAGTGGACCACCACGAGAGCTGGGGCGACAGATCGGTGAGGCGGCTCGTGAAGAGACACGAGGTTTCTGTGCCGTCGCATTGGAACGGGTCAATAAGACAGTTCCCGTCTCTCGCGAGCGAGCAATCGATGTGGCGCGACAGAGCACTGAATTTGCCGAGAAGTACCGTCCCGACCTGGTCGAGGAACTTCGAGGGACCGCAGAAGCGGCGGGCGTGACGCTTGATGATCTGATGCTCCTGCAGGTCCGCAATCAGTTCACGCCGGAAAAAGAAGGGGGATGCACTTCGCTCGCAATTCAACCCGCGTCTGCAACAAGCGCTGTTGTGGCACAGACCTGGGAAAACGATCCGGTGCTGGACGCATTCACAATCGTCCTCACGCGCCGGCCACAGGGTCGCCCAGCTTCAATGTCGTGCACGCAGGCTGGGCTGATTTCGTACATGGGGCTCAGCGAGACGGGCATTGGCGCGTGCGTCAACACGTTGCCTGCGCCCAGTCGCGGTGTTGGTGTGCCACACTACTTTACGCTGCGGGAGCTCTTTGAAGCGACGTCACTCACCGAGGCCGCTGAGTCCGTGCGTCGCGCCCATCGCGCGATTCCGGTCAATATCATGCTCGCGACACCGCAGGGACCGGCCGATCTTGAAGTCACGATCGAGAACGTGCACGTTCTGCGCCCGCATGACAGCGTGTCGATCGCGCATACGAACCACTGTGTGCATCCTGAGCTTGCTCCAATCAACGACGAGTTTCCCGAGCTGATTCAATCGCACGCGCGCAAGCGACGAATCGACCAGCTTCTCGTGTCGACAAGTGGTGCCGTGGACGAGTTGAAGGCGATCCTCAGTGACCACGAGGGCCACCCGACGTCCATCTGTCGCCACACCAACGACGATCCCGTCAACGGCTTCTGGGTGACAGTCTATGCGTTGATCATTGAGCCCAGTGAACGTCGCATGCACATCACTCGCGGCACTCCGTGCGATCACGCATTCGAAACGTACACACTTGCCTGAGCGGTTGTGTCCGTTCTCTGCCGAAACAAAGACTGTGAAGCGGACACGTTCGCCGTTAAGCGTCCTTGCGAGCGACCTGATTCGCCGTGGTATAGTTACCGGTGAATATGTATGGGGGGCGTTCGCCCCAGTGACTGGGATCGATCAGTTGGAGTTGAGGACATGAGGCGGGATCGGCGGGGCTTGACGCTGATAGAACTACTGGTCGTCATCGCGATCGTCGCGGTTCTGATCGGGCTGCTGTTGCCCGCCGTTCAACAGGCTCGCGAGGCGGCACGTCGGACTGCGTGTAAGAACAATCTGCGCCAGATTGCGATCGCTCTGCACAACTATCACGACGTGCACGGCACCTTTCCACCCGGGTACATACAGGATGATCTGAATGACCCTTACCAGCACACCGGATTTGGATGGGGAACCATGCTCCTGCCGTTCGTGGAGCAGAGCACCCTTTACCAGACGCTGAATTTCGAATCGCCGACGTTGCCCAAAGTCGCTCTGACTGGATGGCAGTGTCCGTCTGACCCGCGCATCGAAGGCCTGGCTGCCTGGAACAATTCAGCGTGGGGGATTAGTGGCGTGCCTCCCAAAATGAGACTGCGGGACAACTTCGTCGGCTTCGCGGCAAAGGCCAGCTATGTTGGCAATTACGGCAGTAATCCTCTGAGTTCGCAACCGGGCGACGGGATTCTGTTCGGGAACAGCAGTGTCAGGCTGCGTGACATGATGGACGGATCGAGTGCCACCTTTGCCGCCGGGGAACGGTCAATGGAAACCGGTCCCGCAGTTTGGGCTGGCGTCCACTACAACCAGGTCACGGCGTTTTCCGGCACCACCACCGCCGAAACGGATGATGGTCACTTCGTGCTCGCCTCAACCGGCGCCGCGCTGCCGGTCGCCCCGGATGGTCACGGGTTTGACAGTGCACATGTGGGAGGCTTGCACATGCTGATCGGCGATGGTTCCGTGCGATTCGTCGGTGAGAACATCGACGCGACAACGTGGAACAATCTTGGAAACCGATCCGATGGAAGTGTGCTGGGTAGTTTCTAGAGTTGTTTACAAAGACCCATCACCTGCTTGAGCTGGACTCAACGCCAATTTCCGAAAGAGTCCAGTGTGGTTCGAAGCCCTCTGGAACATACGGCAGGTCCAGCACGGGGCCTTTCTTCAGATTTGGAAAGTAGTCCACCAGGACCTCATGAAACAGCGGCGACCGCCCTCGTGCGATGGGGGCGTCGGCGAGCCGAATGATGGCCATCTTTCCCTGCAGCGGCCACATGTCACCACCGATCACGAAGATCGCATACTTGTCGTCGGGCGACGTGCATCCGCCCCAGATGTGTTTCTTGTATTCGCCAAAGACGAGTTCCGAGGGTCTGCCCTGCAGTCCCGAACGCCACAGCATCGCATAGTACGCCGGACAGATTCCGTAGTTGTTGGCTGAATGCAACACCCACGGCGATCCCCCCTGAAACCAGTCGCCATTGGTGTCGGTGGCCCACACCGGAGACCAATCTGGGAAACGAGCCATCGGCGTCCGCTTACCGGACTCGATATCCAGGCTCACGATTTTCCCGATGCCGAGCGGATGTTCGATGCCCTTTCCGAATCGCGATTTACCGGGGGGAATATTCGCCGGACCGCAGATCCGCTGGCCATCGGGTGACCAGATCGCCTGAGTGTGAATCCCGCCCGAGGGCAGTTCTTTGACGATTTCCAACGTGTTCGCGTCACGAATGACGATCCGGTTGGAAGCCGCTGGCTGCTTGCCACGCGCGGGAACTTTGTCAGTGGCGGGTTCTTTGGGATCCACTTGTTCCAGGCAGGCAATCTGCTTGCCGTCCGGTCCCCATGTGGCCGATGCGTAAGCCCCGTCATTACCCAATGTCCTGGGAGCACTGCCGTCGAAATTGGCCACAACCAGAATTCCGTTGGCAGGCCAGGTGCGCATCGCCAGGGTGCCAACGTCCTGGGGCAGTCCACCACGGCTACGAGGCCTGCTTTCCTTTGTCGTTCGTCGATACAGAAGTTTTTTGCCGTCGGGAGAAACGCGAGCACTGTATTCATCAAACGTCGGCGTGTTGGTGATGTTCCGCAGGTGCGAACCATCGGGCCGCATCAGGAAGAGATCCAGGTCACTGTCCACGCCGTCCGAGTTTGCCGTGAACACAATCCAGCCCAGTTGCGATACCTCGTTACGCAGTTTCTCAACTGCGCGGTTTTCGAGTGTCTTCGAGACGGGTTGCCTGTGTCTGGGCGGCGCCGCACCGGCTGTGGAAGAACCGATTACGACACTGACGGGACGAGGACGTACGTCGGTCAGATAGCCGAAGAAATCGAAATAGGTAAACGGCTGCGGTGGCAGCGTCAGAACAACGGTTTTCCGTTCAGCCGTTTTCCCTTCGGGCTGCACCTGCCTGTAAGGTTTGATGACAATCTCTGCGGACGTTTGACCGGCGGGAATGGTCACCGTTCCTGATAGTGCTTCGTAATCCACTCCGCCAATTGCCGTACCCGCGACGGAATAGGCAATTGGAGTATCTCGCCGGGGTTGCGGCTGGGCCGTGACTATAAAAGCCTGCGCGGCACTACCATCTGAAGCCACAGCTTCCACCACGCTGAGTCCAACGTGCGGACAATCGTCGTCGAGAAACGTCATTCTTGCCGCGCCCGATTTCGACGCGATGCGATAGGCCGGATTCGGGACGACCTGAAACGTCGATGTCTGGGTACCGTTGACCAGCGAGTCATCGATCGGCGTAATCTGAATGTTCGCCGTCGTTTGCCCCGCCTTGAGCGTGATTGATGAGGGCAGGGGAACGAAATGAACGTCAGCAACGACTGGATGATGTCCGCGGCGTGCTATCAGTTTCACGGACACCGGTTGGGACGTGTTGCCGGTGCGTGTGAGTGTGAGTACACCAGGAGTCGCCGGCTCGATCACTGGCGACGTGTAAGTGATGTTGATGACCGGCACGTCGTCTTTTGCAGTGGGAAACGGTTTGACCTGCAGTGTCGCACTGCGGCTCTGAATCGATCCGGCTGCGTTCGTGATCGTCACTGAATAGTCGGCGCTGTCGGCTTCATCCGATTCGCGGATGGCGTAGGTCTGTCGTGTGGCTTTGTCGATCGCCTTTCCGTTCCGGTTCCACTGGTACGAGAATGGCGGCGTCCCTGCAGCAGCGACACGAAACTCCGCAGGTTGCCCCACGCCCGCTAGTACATCGACTGGTTGTGTCGCAATCGTCGGCGAACTGTCGGCAGGTTGAACCTCGATTGTCACGGTGGCCGGTGTCGATTTGACATCGCCTGCTGACACTCTGAATGTGAACTGATCGCGACCCTGGTAGTTCGAGGCCGGCGTGTACGTAGCGTTGGGGAGAGTTCCAGCAAGGGTGCCATGCTTGGGCTGAGTCAACACTTCGTACGTCAACTTCCGCCCTGCGTCGTCCGTTCCCACAAGCTCGACGGAGGCGGTGTTTTCGTGTTTGACCCGCACATGCCGGTTGCGTGCAATCGGCTTTGGATGACTCGCCTGGAAAAACCAGACCACTCCGGTGCCCGCTCCAACCAATAGATCGTCTCGTCCGTCGCCGTCCAGGTCGGCTACGGCGATTCTTGCTTCCGATCCCACTTGGACGTCTTCGCCACCCACGGACACCGAAGCGTAGCCAGTGAACTTCGGCTGAGTTTTCGAACCGACATTCCGAGCGAACCAAACCTCGCCCCGTTGACTTCCAACAACCAAGTCCTTTGCCCCGTCCCCGTCCCAGTCCACGAGGACCGGGCTCAGACGCTCTGTCGGAAACACGTCCCGAATCTTCTCTCCCAGATGGGACCGATCGAATTCGAAATCGGGCGCTTTGTTTGTGCCCTCGTTTTGATAGACGTAGACACCCCGGTTTCGCCCCATGATCAGGTCTCGGTTGCCGTCCCCGTCCCAATCGGCAACGAACGGCTGAACGGTTTCGTGGTAAGGCCTGACACCACCGTCAGGAGGCAGGTATTGGATGTGGTGCGTTGAAAACGCCGGCTCGGCGTCCGTTCCGATATTTCGCCAGATCCGCGTTTGCGCTCCGCGACCGTCACCAATGAGGAAATCCTTCCTGCCATCGTTGTCCCAATCCACAACTCGGGGGTTGAGCCGACCGGGTCCCGGGCAGACGCAGTTCGTTTTATTGAAACGCCAGGCCCATGTGGGCGTGTCTCCGCTGCCGAACCCGTCCCGACGCGTGATGACGCCTTTCTCGAAGACAACACCGTTCTTTCCGACGCCACGATTCAGATAGACGAACAGTGCGCCGGAATGGTGACCAACGACGACATCGTTCAAGCCATCGTTGTTCCAGTCGACCACATCGGGTGCCGCCGCTCCTTGCAATCGGGATGCACCAAACGACAACCGAACTCCTGATTTGAGTTCAGGCACGGCTCCGCTGGCATCCGACACCAGGAACAGGAAAGCGACCCACACGGCGCAGTCATTTCGTCGATTAAGCATCGTAAGACGCCCCCACCAGGAAACGATTCACAGTCCCGGCTGACATCTTTACTGTCGGTCAGCCGCGGTCGCAATCAGACGACATTCGGCAGCGGCAGAACACGGGCAAACTGAAGCAGTGACTCCGAGCGAATCGAAGGCCAGTAGCGGCAGCGGAGTGGGCACTCGGTTAGGATTCTGCAGTCGTCACACTTTCGCGCAACCCGCACATTCAGATTTCACGCAAAGCAGCAAAGAAGCAACAGTCAGAAGACCTTCGCGACTTTGCGTGAGACCTTTCAGTCCGGCTCTGCCGCCGCAGGATTGACCCTCAGTTTGATTGGCCAGTCAAAAGGAATCGGAGCAAACTCGCATGCATCAGATCGCCAGGCACATTCTCTCGCTCGTTTCCGTCACTCTCATGCTGGCATCGACCGGCATGGCACGCGCGGCGGAGCCGGAGCCGCCGAAGGGGTTTCGCGCGATACTCAATGGTAAGGACCTCACCGGCTGGCATGGTTTGAACCCTCACCAGGCCGCGAAGCTGACCGGTGAAAAGAAGGAAGCGAACCTGGCAAAGCAGCGTGCTGAGTTTCCTGATCACTGGACCGTCGAAAATGGAGAACTCGTCAACGACGGGCACGGGCCATACGCCGCCACCGACGAAGAGTTCGGCGATATGGAACTGCTGCTGGAATACAAGACGGTCGCCGGTGCCGACAGCGGCATCTATCTGCGTGGCACTCCTCAAGTGCAAATCTGGGACTGGAATCAGGTCTTCAATCCGAAGCGGCCGACTCGCCGGCCGCATCTTGGCTCAGGTGGTCTGTTCAACAACACGCCCACGACGCTCGGTCGCGATCCGGCCCGTCGCGCTGACCGGCCGTTTGGACAGTGGAACGAGTTTCGGATTCGTCAGATCGGCGCGCGAACGTGGGTCTGGCTGAACAAGCTCGCAGTCGTCAACGGAGCGGTCATGGAGAACTACTGGGACCGAAGTCAACCACTACCGTCGAAGGGCCCCATCATGCTGCAGACGCACGGTGGCGAAATCCGCTGGCGGAACATCTTTGTGCGGGAGATCAGCACGAAAGAGGCGGAACAATTCCTCGCGGACCGTCCGCTGCTGCCGAACCCGACTCAGTTTGACGTCGCGTACGGCGAGCATCCGAAACAGGTGCTGCATTTCTGGAAAGCTGAATCAGACAAGCCGACGCCGGTGCTGTTCTTCATTCATGGCGGCGGCTGGATGGCCGGCGAACGAATGAGTGGCCTCTCATCAATGCTACCGGAGATTCTGGACGCTGGCATTTCTGTTGTCTCAGTGGAGTACCGTTTCATCCACGAGGCAACAGTCGATGGCGTTGTTCCACCGGTTAAGGGCCCGTTGCACGATGCTGCCAGGGCGCTGCAGTTCGTCCGCAGCAAAGCCGCTCAGTGGAACATCGACCAGCAGCGGATCGGTGCTTCAGGCGGTTCGGCCGGAGCATGTTCGAGTCTCTGGCTGGCGTTTCATCCCGACATGGCTGACCCGGACAGTGACGATCCTGTCGCGAGAGAATCGACGCGTCTGTGGTGCGCCGCTGTCCGCGGTGCTCAGACAACTCTCGATCCGCAGCAGATGAAAGAGTGGACTCCCAACAGTCGATACGGCGGTCACGCGTTTGGCTTCAATGGAAACCCGGAGAAGAAGCTGTCGCGGTTCGACGAGTTTCTGGCCAAACGGGACACCATTCTGCCATGGATCGCCGAGTATTCGCCGTATGCGCTCGTCACTGCCGACGACCCGCCGGTGCATCTCTTCTATTCCGCACGGCCGGGGATCGGACAACCGCAGAAGGACCCGACTCACACGTCGAACTTCGGGGTGAAGCTGCAGGAGCACTGCCGAGCGGCCGGAGTGGCCTGTGAACTGGTCTACCCCGATGCTCCTGATGTGAAGCACGCCACCACGACCGAGTACCTGATCTCGAAACTCAAAGCCGATTCACAGAAGTGAAGGTCTTCAGACGCCTGGCACCGCGCGAGCCGAGGCAAGTCTATCGCACTGTAGAAAACCTGCGTCTTGTCACGTTGGCTGCATCTGACTCCCCGTTGTCCCCCCGATGGGTCTTGGGACGACTCAACGCATCCTGCTCGCACGATCGCTGTACGTGGCCTTACCAGGTTTGTCCGTTCGAAGCGGGCGTGACCCATGAAAGCCGCATCCTCGATTCCAACCCGACCGCCGCTAGATGGCGATTTCCCGGGGTGAGTTGGCGACGTTCTCTCGGTTCCAGGGCCAATTTGGTTTACGTCCTGGATCAACACGACGATGAGGATTCCAAACGTGTCTCACGTGGAGAATCCTGATGCGACATTTGGTTCCGTTAATTGGCTGCATAGTGGCGGTCGTGCAGGTTCTGGTGGTACGGCCGCTTCTGGCCCAGGACGTCGTGGATTACACGTTTTCTTCCGCCTCGCCGGGTTGGTTGGATTCGAGTGGGCTGCTGTATCGGCCCTATGCGGAAGCAACTGCACAAGCAGGCGACGAGGCCGAGCTGTTCGGCGGACGTCTATTCATGCCGCTGTGGCAGGATGATGAGAACCTTTTTTTTGCCGACCTCCGCGGCGCGTGGACGGATCAGCAGGCTGCTGAGGGAAACTGGGGGCTGGGCTTTCGGCACATCACGGGAGACGGTCGGATTTATGGCGGCTATGCGTTTTATGATCTGCGCCACACCGTCCACGAGAACAACTTCCAGCAGGGTATGTTCGGCTTTGAAACGCTGACTGTGGAAAGCGACTTTCGAATCAACGCCTACATCCCAGAAGAATCTCCCGAGCGAGTCAACTCGCTGAACATAGCGCGGGTTTCTGGTGGAACGATCGTTGTGAACGCCGGAGAAGAGCGGGCGTATTACGGAACCGACTTCGAATTCGGGCACCTGCTGGCCGAATCACATGGCGGCAATGTCGAACTACGGGGCTATGGGGCTGTCGAAAAAAGGTTGTAGCACTGTATCGGGTTGCGTGCTGGGGTGGCGCCGGGGTCGGGGCGGGATTTGTCGCGAAGTGGCGGAACGCGAATTTTTGAGCGGGAGGATCGCGGAGTG